>ERZ780226.2759-NODE-2759-length-11629-cov-32.636945_pt1 | contig 11629 bp, 9 predicted proteins | sample MGYA00511165_ERZ780226 | MGnify/ENA primary metagenome ERZ780226 (study PRJEB29588, sample SAMEA2152373) | human gut metagenome | biome: human gut; feature: human-associated habitat; material: faeces | place: Denmark | collected 2008/2010 ...
TAAGGAAGGTTATGACGAAGCTATGTATAAAAATTCTTGTAAAATCTGACTCTGCTATTTAATCAGCGTTTCCTTTAGTGAACGGAAGAGGCTCTCTTCATGTCATTTCAGGGCGAAGCGTCTTTCCCGTGAGGCCCGCCTTCTCACTTCTGCACCGCTGTGAGCAGCTCCGCTCTTGTACGCACCTTGAACTTTGTGAGCAACTCATTCACATGGTAGCGAACGGTGCGGGGAGAGATGGAGAGCGCTTCGGCAATGGCCTTATATGTTTTTCCTTGAGAGAGAAGCTCTAAGATGAGCTTCTGGCGGGGCGAAAGGTCGGGATAGCGGGAAAGCGTCCGTTCAGAGAGCACCTGCTGGACATACTCATAGTTTGAGCGGCCTTGCGAGTGGGGAAACCGTTTCTTGTCAGGCATCATGCTCCACGGATTTGATACATGGATATGCACGATGCGAAGCTCATCGCCCTCGATATGAAAGATCATGGTGCTGCGCTGGTTCTCCGAGAGAAGAAGCCCGGTCTCCTTTTTCGTCGAAAGAGGAATGACAGAAAGAACCAAAAGGACGGTGTCGCTCACCCACTGCACGCGGTAGCGGCCTTTTCCCACACCGATCAGCGGGACCTCCTGCAGATCGCGCTGGCGTGAGAAAGCAGTGATGGCGTCTTTCTTGCTCAGATAGTTCTCGCCTTCTACGGCGCCGATCCAGCTGAAGCTTTCCTGTGACAGGTAAGCCATCCAGATCCTTGGGATGGATGGTCTTTTTCATAGAATCCGCGATGCAACATCTCACTGATGCGTATCGCTTCCTTTTCCCAGTACTTCCTCTTTGTCTCCTCCATAACGCTCCCCCCTTAATGTCCGTATTATAGCATAAAAGAAAAATGACTGTAAGCTATCGGGCTGCTGTCATTGGATGGGGTTTGGAAGGCCATAACGGCGGACATGCATCGCACCGTCTCCGCGGCTATGACCATCTGTGCTATAATAAAACCAGCTAAAACCATTTACAAAAGGAGCGATATCATGGCTTTTAAAGAAATCAAAGCAGAAGAACTGACTTGGAATCCATTCACACAGATCGGCAAGGGCTGGTTCCTGGTGACGGCAGGGGATGAAAAGGCATCGAATACCATGACCGTCAGCTGGGGCGGCCTTGGCGTATGGTGGGGCAAGGACGCAGCGACCATCTATATCCGGCAGAACCGCTGCACGAAGGAATTCATCGATGCGAAGGAGACCTTCACCATCTCATCGCTCCCGGAAAGCTATAAGAAAGAGCTGGGATATATGGGCTCCCACTCGGGTCACGATGGTGACAAGTGGGAAGCATGCGGTCTCCATCCCTATCCCGTGGACGGCACCTGCGGCGTAGCGGAAGCGGATGTGATCCTCGTGTGCAGGAAAATGCTTCAGACAAAGCTCGACGACAAGACCTTCCTCGACCCATCTATGGAAAAACGCTGGTACGATGGAAAGGAAGCAGGAAATTTCCATACCATGTACATCGGTGCGATCGAAAAGGTACTGGTGAAAGAATAAAAAAGGAGCTGTGAAGAAATGAATCCTCATTTCTTCACAGCCCCTTTTTACTTTGCTTTCATTTGGTTCAGGGTTCAAGGTTCAGGGTTCAGGTGGCGGCTTCGCCGCCTTTTTTATTGGGCGATGCTCGAAAGTGATATTCAAGTCACGGGTTATCAGCCATAACAACGATACGAGTAGGCCCTTGGAGACGGAAGTCCCGCAGAGGGACTTCCGAGTTTGGCCTAATCCAAAGAGGCGCCTAGCCTGCCCATTAAGGCGCCTTCCTGTGAGGCCAAACGGCCCGCGCCGAAGGCGCAGGATAGAGTGCCTCGAAGAGGCACAACTTTACGCAGCGGTATGAAAAACGATATGAGACGATCCGTCTTTCTTGCGTGTCATGAGGGCCGAAGTAGAGGGATCCTTCTTGCAGAGCGGTAAATCATGAGCGAAGGAAAGGCGAAAAAAAGCACCAAGGTGTCGTTTGAGTGAGGGCGCATGTGTGCATATGGCGGCAGTGCAATAAAGATCCCTCGGCTTCGCTCGGGATGACGGTATTTGGGGAGCGGATAGATTCACAAGGGCGGCTTTGCCGCCTTTTTAGAGGATGGTATCCTCGTATCGCCAGCCTTCCCCTCTAGGGGAAGGTGCCCCGAAGGGGCGGATAGGGCACTGGCGGTATGAAAGAGGATGATGAAAGCGGAAAGAGGGCGCGGCACATGTGGAGAAAGCGTGAGTCCGAGGGAAACGCTGATTAAATCGCAGAGTCAGCTTCTACAAGAATTTTTATACATGACTTCGTCATAACCTTCCTTAAATAGCTCGCTATTCGCGTCAGGTTATTCCTCGCTATGCATAAAATTTCAAGAGTAAAATCTGACAACGATTGAATCAGTGTTTCCCTAGGCCGCGAACGAAAAAGATTTCTCGCTTACGCTCGAAATGACGATACGAAACCATCTGATGTCTTCCAGTCTTCCAGTCTTCTAGTCACTAGTCACCAGTCACTAGCTACTAGTCATCCGACATGGCATCCATGATCCTCCACGCAAAAACCCGCTATCTCTCAAGATAGCGGGTTTTTTATGGAGCCGTGAACTCTCAATTCGTCGGCTTATCCGTTCCTTCCTGCGGCTTCGCCGGTGTTTTGCCGGTGATGCGGTCGAGGAGCTTGCTGCCGGCGGATTTCTTTTCCTTATCCTTCTTCTCTTTTTCTGCCTTGGCTTTGTCTTCTGCTTCCTTCTTCGCCTGTGCCTCGCGGGCTTTTGCCATTTCAGCACGTACAGAATCCGGAATATCGAAAGACTTCGACTTGTACTGTCCGAGAGCCACGCTCATGAAGTCGCGCCAGATGGCTGCCGGGATCGTACCGCCGGTGTAGCCGGCATTGGTCGAGGTATCGTCGCCGATCCAGACTGCGGTGACGAGCTCCGGCGTGTAGCCGACGAACCAGGCATCGTGCTCGTCATCGGTGGTCCCAGTCTTGCCGGCTGCGGTGCGTCCGATCGCCGCATTGCCGCCGGTGCCTCTGGAAACGACCTCTTCCAGGATGCTCGTCAGGCGGTATACCGCACTTTCACTCACGACCTGCTTGCCGGGAGCGGCCTGCGAATGGTCCTCGAGCACATTGCCATTGCGATCGACGACCTTCAGGATCGCCGTCGGTTCGACGAGCTTGCCGCCATTCGCAAAGACGCTATACGCCTTCGCCATATCGATCAGGGAGACGCCATTGGTCAGGCCGCCGATGGAGGCCGCGAGGTTGTTATCATTCGCCTTGCCGTCCTTCACGAGGGTGGAAATGCCGCAGGCCTCCGCAGTAGCGAGGATCTTCGACATGCCGACCTTGTCTGCGAGGTCAATGGTCGGGATATTCATGGAATGTACGAGCGCTTCTTCGAGCGTCACCTTGCCGCCCGAGGTGCCGCCGTAGTTCTTCGGCGTCCAGCCGCCCGCATAGGTCTTTTTCTCATTGCTGATGGTATCGTAAGGGCTGTACTTGTTTTCAAACGCCGTCAGATACACGAACGGCTTGAAGGCCGAGCCCGGCTGACGGACCATCTGTGTCGCGCGGTTGAACTGGTCTTCGCCGCGTCCGCCGACCATGGCTTTGACATGGCCCGTACCTGTCTCGATGGTGACGAGCGCTCCCTGCGGCTGGGTGAGGCCCTTGCTGTTCTTATTCCCTTTCGGCAGCTCGGCGGCGAGTGCCTTCTCCGCTTCCTTCTGCATGTCGAGATTCAGCGTGGTGTAGACCTGCAGTCCTTCTTTGTAGATCGCATCCGAGTCATACTTATCGCTGATGGACTGGATGACATAGTTGATGAAATACTGCGCAGTCCCCGCGCCGGATTTTCCTTTGTCCTGCTTGGCCAGATGCACATCGGCCGCTTTCGCCGCCTGTGCGTCCGCTGCGGAAATGTAGCCGTACTTCGCCATCTGATCGAGTACGATGCCCTGACGGTACTTGGCTGCTTCCAGACTGCGGAAAGGCGAGTAATAGTTCGGACTGTTCGGAAGGCCTGCCAGCATCGCACACTGCGAGAGCGAGAGATCCTTCACATCCTTTCCGAAATACACATGCGCCGCGGTCTGGATGCCATAGCAGCCCTGACCGAAATAGATCTGGTTCATGTACATTTCCAGGATCTGCTTCTTGGTGTACTTGTTTTCGATCTCAAAAGCCAGCACCACTTCGAGCAGCTTTCTTTTCAGCGTCTGCTCCTGCGTGAGGAAGGCATTGCGCGCGAGCTGCTGGGTGATGGTCGAACCGCCCTGCCCTGTCGCATTGCCGCTCGTCAGATTCGCAAAGACTGCGCGCAGGATGCCGCGCGGATCGACGCCATGATGCTCATAGAAACGCACATCCTCGGCCGCGACGAATGCATTCTGCAGATTCTGCGGCACCTGAGAGATCGGCACCGGGATGCGGTTCTCTTCCGCATGGACGGTCGTGATGAGCCGTCCCTTGTCATCATAGATGCGCGAGGACGCATTTGGCGTGATGTTTCCTGCCACGTCCGGCAGATGGCTCGAGACAGACACAAAAAATCCGGCCGCCGCGCCCGCAGCTGCGATGAAGCAGATTACGAAGAGGAAGACCAGCACTTTCTTGAAAGTGGACCGCTTCTTCGGCTGCTCCCTACGAATATCTGAATTCTTCATAGATCGCTCCTGTGATCGAAAATGTAAATCGCGTTCTTCCTATTCCATCCAAAAACGCAATGGGCATACAAGTACTTATATTATAACACAGGTTGGGAATGAGAAACAGAAACAGGGTTTAATGGTTCAGGGTTCAGGGTTGTGGTGGGGCTTCGCCGCGAATATTTATGGGGCGATGCCCGAAGGTCTTATAAGATGACGCGATTCTCGCATGGTCAGCCTTCCTCTCGAGGGGAAGGTGCCCCGCAGGGGCGGATAGGGCACTGGCGGTATGAAAGAGCGCGGGAACAAGTCACAAGTCCCTATTTCACACATCCTTCGTTGATCGGTCTGCAAGGAAGATTTCTCGCTTCGCTCGAAATGACGATACGAGAGAGTCTAATGCCTCCTAGTCTCCTAGCCACTAGTCACTAGTCACCAGTCACTTGAGATTTCTAATCCCTAATCCCTAGTCACTAGTCACCAATCCCCAGCATCAAAAGATCCGCTCCTCTCGGAGCGGATCTTCTCATTCCAGTATGAAATTGTGCTTCTCATCCAGATGCCCCGTGAGGTGAAAAAGCGCCGGCGCATCACTCGCATCGATATAGATATATTTCCCTCTCTTGAGGCCGGGTGCCTTTCCGAAGGTAGTGGTGAAGCGGTTCCAGTTCGGCGACCATTCCGTGCGGATGCCGGCGGCCTTCGCGATGGCCATCACGGGAAGATACACGTGTCCGTCCTTGCCATAGGCGTGGACATCGAGCAGCTCTCCTTTGAGATACAGGTCATAGACCTTTGCCACATAGCGAGGCTGTCCGTCCGAACTGTCGATCGCCTGCTGGATGCTCGCGTCATCGGCAAGACCGCCCGCCCCCAGCTCCGCCAGCTTCTTTCTGACATCAGAGATCTCGAGCGGCTCTCGCCCATAGCCGTCAGGGTATACGTAGTAAACGACGGTTTTATCCGGAGCCATCTCTGCCACGACACGTTCATACTTAATGTCGACAGGGATCCCCTTCACGATGTGATCGAAGAGGTCTTCGACGTCCTTCTCGTACATGCGAACGCAGCCATGGGATGCGTAGCCGCCGATGGAGGACGGCACATTCGTCCCATGGATCCCATAATTACCGCCGATCCCGATCCAGCGGTAGCCGAGCGGACAGTCCGGCCCCGACGGCACCTCGGTCTTCGGATCATCCGGATCGACCCAGGTCGGATTGATCTCCATATCGACCACCTTGCGCCGCCCGATCGGTGTCGGAGAATCCGGCTTGCCCGGCGCGACAGGATACATGCGGATGCCGACGTCCCCCTGATACAGGGTGAGAAGGCGGCTCGCCAGATTGATCTCGATCCGCTTGTCCTCGAAAGCCGGTTTCTTCAGCGTGTCTTCCGCTTTTCCCTGCGTCGCTTCCGCCTGAGCAGGGAGCTGGGCGCCCGCATTGTCCTTCGCAGCGGAAACCAAAGGCATGGCACTGGCGGCGTAGAGCGCCATGGTCATGAGTATTTTTTTCAACAAAGAAATCCCACCTTTGCATTGATTTCTCTTTATTATAACATGTTGGAGAATGGGTTCAACAGGGGACAATGGGTTCAGGGTTCGCCCCTTGGGCGTTCTGCCCTTTGCCCTTTTGCGAAAGAGGTTCTGTAGGTTCTACGGGTTCAGCGGGGAAGGTGCGGCGCTTTTCGTCATCCTGAGCGGAGAAAAACGTCGTATGTTAAAAAATGGCTTATCTAAAGCATGAGAACTGAGTCGAAGGATCTAAGCGCCGCGAAGTTTTGATAGCGTTTCGCACCGTCGTCATCGGAAGCGCAGCCGAGAGATCCTCCTTGCAGAACGCTCATTGCCACATGTGAGGCAGCACCTGGCCATCGTTTTTTCTCAGTGCATACGTGCTGATTATCGCAGTGCAGTAGAGATCCCTCGGCTACGCTCAGGATGACGTTACGAGGAATCCCAGTCACCAGTCACTAGTCACTTGAGATTTCTAATCCCTAATCCCCAGTCACTAGCTACTAGTCACTAGTCCCCCAACTATCAGTCACCGATCCACCAGCGTCTCGGCTCGGTAGGTCTCTCCGCTTTCATGCGTGACTTCACAGGAAAGGCGGATGACGGCGGCTCCCTCTACTGCGGTCTCTTCCTGATGGAAATCTACGCGGTACATTCTCCCATTTCTTTCTATGTCTCTCAGAATCGAAAGCGGCGTACCAAAGCGCACCGCCGCTTTCCCCTGCTCCAGCGCTTCCTGTACAATGAGCGCTTCATCGGTCGCGATCTCCATCCTGACCTCCCGGCGCATCGCCTGCGAAAGCGTCAACGCGACGCTGCCGGCAAGGATCAGAATGACCGTGATCCCTGCGAGTGCCCAGACCATGAGGAAGCCGCGATGTGTTTTCATTTTGCCTCCTTAGGGAAAGCAGCCAGGGATTAGGGATTGGGGATTAGGAGTGACTGGTGACTAGTGACTGGTGACTAAATACAACCTTCGGACACCATCATGATTTATACTCCGCGGCGCATTTCGTCATCCTGAGCGGAGTGAAATGTCGGATGTTCGATCATGTAAAGGCGGAACAGTGAGAACTGAGTCGAAGGATCTGGCGCCGCACCACCATTTCGCATTTCTCATTTCTAATTTCTCATTCAAACGAGGCTTTCAAACATAATCAAAGGGCGGTACGCCCCACTGGCTACCCCTGAGCCTGATCCCCTTCTCACATCATATCCGGCGGCGGTTCCTGATTGGTGAGTTCATAGAAGAGCGTGAACTGGCCGGCGAAGAGGAGCTTCACCGTATCGACGGGGCCGTTACGGTTCTTGGCGAGGATGATCTCCGTCTCATTCTTCTGCGGATTGTCATCCTCCATGTCGCGGTCGTAGTATGCGGGACGGAAGAGGAAGGACACCATGTCCGCATCCTGCTCCAGAGAGCCGGATTCTCGCAGGTCAGAAAGGAGCGGTCGATGGTCCTGACGGGCCTCGACGCTTCGGGACAGCTGCGAAAGAGCGATGACCGGGACATTCAGCTCACGCGCCAGACTCTTCAGCGATCGGGAGATCTCGGAGATCTCCTGCTGGCGGTTATCTCCGTTTCGGAGCGTATTCTTCGCCTGCATGAGCTGAAGATAGTCGATCATGATGATGTCGAGCCCCTGCTCCGCCTTGAGGCGGCGGCACTTGGAGCGGATCTCCGAGACGGAGACGCCCGGCGTATCATCGATGAAGAGCGGCGCATCCATGAGGACGCTGGCCGCAGAGGCGAGCTGGTCCCACTCCTTCTGCGTGGAGATCCGCCCGGTGCGGAGCTTCGCACTGTCGACGAGCGCGGTCGAGCAGAGCAGTCTTTGCACGAGCTGTTCGCGTGACATTTCCAGCGAGAAGAAGGCGACGTGCTTGTGTGCCGAGGAAATACTCATGTTCTTCGCGATATTCAGCACAAAAGCCGTCTTGCCCATGGATGGACGCGCCGCCACGATAATGAAGTCGCCCTTCTGGAAGCCGCTCGTCAGCGCATCAAGGGAAGGGAATCCGCTCGGAAGCCCTGTGATGGACTCCTTGTTCTTGAATTTCCGCGTGATCTCCTGCAGCTCATTCTGCACCGCCTCGCCGATCGAGGTGAAATCCGAACGGCGGTCATCCCTCGTCACGGCAAGGATCGTTTTCTCCGCATTGTCCGTGATATCCTCGACATCATCACGCTCCGAGTACGCCTCATCCGTGATGACGCCGGCTGCATCGATCAGCCGCCGGAGCTTCGCCTTGTTCGCGACGATGTCAGCGTGGCGGTCCACCATCTTCGTGGTGGCCACATTCGCCGGCAGATCATTGACATAGAGGACGCCCCCCACATCATCCAGACGCCCCATGCGCTTCAGCTCTTCCGTCACCGTCAGGATATCCGCCGGCTCGCCCTTGTGCGCCAGATTCAGGATCGCCTGAAATACGATCGCATTCGCTTCGCGGTAGAAATCCGCGGCCGTCAGCTTGTCCTCGGCCGTCATGATCGCGTCCTTGTCGAGCAGCATCGCCCCCAGGACGGACTTTTCCGCGTCTATATTCTGCGGCGGAATGCGCGTCACGATCATCGTATCCGTGTCCGGCTTCTTCCCCCAGCCCTCTTTCTTCCAATTTCCCTTCGGTTTGCTCTCGTTCTCTGCCATGGTGTTCTCCTTTGCATCAATATTGGTTTTATTATACGGTTTCCCTAGTGAAGGAACAAGCGAACAGGTGTGAGTGGTGACTCATGACTAGTGACTAGTAGCTAGGGATTAGGAATTAGAAATCTCAAGTGACTAGTGACTGGTGACTGGGGTGACTAAATACCACCACCGGCATCGCCATTATTTTTACTCCGCGGCGCTTCTATATTTTTATGCGCCGCACCAGCACTCCTCACTCCTTACTCCTCACTCCTCACTCGAGAGCAGCGCTTCCAACCGTATTCAAGGGACGGCACGCCCCACGAGCTAACCCCATTCCTCATTTGATCCTCGTCACCCTGACACGCCCCGTGTACATAGCGACTGCGATCTCCTTCTCATGCTTTCCATCCTTCGTCCGGAGCCGCATGGTATACTTCCCATTTCCTTCCGAGCCCGCGAAACCATCCTTGCGGAAGACGACATAGAGCCTTCCCCCTGCACGGATATTGGCAGACAGCGTCCCCCGCGGCTGGATGAATTTCACCCCGCGCTTGGTGAGGTACGACACACGCCCCGCCTCCTCGTCGCAGTAGAAGGTGACCGACATCGCCGCCATGGTTATATCCTCATGACCGCTTTTCACCAGCATCTGTGCCTCGCGGATCGCCGAAGCCACCTCCTCCGCGGCCAGATCGAGCTCCCTCTCCTCCTGCCAGTCATAGAGCATCGGCACCGCTGCCGCAGAGGCGAGCGCAAAGAGGAAAAGGACGAGCAGCAGCTCAAAGAGAAGAAAGCCCGAGCGATGCGAGAAGGAAAGCCATTTCCACCGTTTCCTGCACCCCATACGCCAAAGCACCTCCGATCGCCAGGAAGGGCACGAAGCGGATTTCCGTCCTTCGCCCCAGCCGTCCCCGTAGAAGCAAAAACGCACACCATAAAAGGGCCGCCAGCGATGTCAGCCATAGAGAAAGAAGGCCATACATCGGCAGCAGCCAAAGCGAAGAGGCCGCGGCCAGAAACACATCCGCAAGCCCCAGAGATCGCTTAGAAATCAGGTACAGCAGTCCATAGAGCGCCCCCATCCCCGCGCCCGTCAAAAGACAGAGGAGAAACGTCCCCCGGGAGAGCATCAGTAAAGCGCCGCACACCGAAAGAACGAGCGACCAGCCATCCGACACATACCCCCTCCGCGCATCCTCCAGCGCCGGAAAGAGCAGGAAAAGCAGATAGACCCATCTCGCCCACGAGCCTCCCAGCGCAAGTATCACGCCAAAGCTAAGTCCCAGCATTGCCACGACGCCCCATCCCCGCCGCCCTGCAAAGATCACGCCGCTCGTCAGAAGGTCGAACATTCGCATAGGGAGCTCCTTTCGATGTTTAGTGACTTGTGACTAGTGACTTGTGACTAGTGACTAGTAGCTAGGGATTAGGGATTAGGGATTAGGGACTAAATGCCACCTTCGGGCATCGCCATTATTTTTACTTGCGGCGCATTTCGTCATCCTGAGCGGAGTGAAATGTCGGATGTTCGATAATGTAAAGGCGGAACAGTGAGAACTGAGTCGAAGGATCCGGCGCCGCGCCACCATTTCGCATTTCTCATTTCTACTTTCTCATTCAAGCAAAACTTTCAAATGGAATCAAAGGGCGAGCCGCTCCACGGGATAAGCCTGAGCCCTCATTTCACTCATACCCTCTCTTCTTCCTGTAATTCAGCGCCATATCTGCCACGCCAAGATACACCGTGAAGAGCTGCAGGAGAGGGATCCAGATCGAAATGATGACAATGAGCAGACGCAGCCGCTTCACCACCGGATAGATATGCGGCAGCCACCAGAGCGTCGCGATCCCCTGGATCCACAGCACGAAGTAGCACACCGCGCCCACATTGTACGCAAGATCCTTCACCTGCTCGGTGAGCGGCATGTACTGCGTCCCTACAGACAGAAGAAGGAGCAGCAGTACCCAGCGCGGGAAATGCCAGCGTTCCAGCGGGGGAAACTGAGGAAAATCCGTCAGCCCCAGACGGCGGAAAACCACCTTCTCGATCTGCATTACCGCCCAGGCGAGCACCATCGGTGCCATCACCATCGCCGCCGGGATCATCTTTCGGATCGTTTTGATCATTTCCTCCGTCTGCTGATTCACCTGATCCAGCTGATCCCCGGACGCCATAAGCCCCGACATCTCCTTTGCCATCCCCTGCATCTGATCCAGCGTACTTCCATACACCTGATCCCAGGGCATCCCCATCATGACCACCGTACCCAGAAGATTCAAAAGCATCGCGAAAAACATCACGACCACGATCGTCCCAAAAGTCCGGAGCGCCGAGCAGCGCTTCTGATAGCAGTACGCCATCGCGATCCCTGCAAAGCCGAACATCACCACCAGAAAGAACGCCGTCGTGATCCCGAAGAACGCCGAGTCTAGGATCATGATCCCCGACGTCGCGATCACCGCCCACTTCACACCCTCGCGGATCCCCATGTACGCAATCGGCAGCGGCAGCGAAAGCAGCGCCAGAAGAGAGATCCCCGGCACATAGAAGCCCACCATAGACAGCACCACGGCCAGCGCCGTACACATTCCCGCCAGGACGACCGCATTCGTGTCGCCCGCTTTGAACTGATTCATAACTACTCCTTCCAGAAATATAAATGTATATCGCCTTTTTATACCCATATTCTATCATACTTGAAGAAAGAATAGGAAAAGGGTTAAAGGTTCAGGGTTCAGGGTTAGCTCACAGGGCGTACTGCACTTGTCAACAAAAATTGGACACGAAACTAAAAAAATTAGGCATAAAAATT
>ERZ780226.2765-NODE-2765-length-11621-cov-3.081619_pt1 | contig 11621 bp, 9 predicted proteins | sample MGYA00511165_ERZ780226 | MGnify/ENA primary metagenome ERZ780226 (study PRJEB29588, sample SAMEA2152373) | human gut metagenome | biome: human gut; feature: human-associated habitat; material: faeces | place: Denmark | collected 2008/2010 ...
AGGATCAGAAGCTGCTGGAATATGCAGCCCTTGCTGAGATTGCCTCCTCCCATCCCATCAGCCGCAGTCTGCAAAAGGCATATGGCGGTGAGCTGGACCGGAGCCGGGTCACGGATATTGAGGAAATTGGCGGCAACGGCGTCACCGCAGTGGTAGACGGCATTCCCGTGGCGGTGGGCAATGGAAAGCTCATGGATCGTCTGGGCATCCCCTATACCCCCTGCAAGAGTGTAGGAACCGTGGTCCATGTGGCGCTGGCTGGGGACTACAGCGGTCATATTCTCATCACCGACCGGATCAAGCCCCATGCCAAAGAGGCAGTAGAAGCACTGCACAAGGCTGGTATCACCAAGACCGTCATGCTCACCGGCGACGGAAAAGCGGCTGCGGAGCAGGTGGCAAAGGAGCTGGGCATTTCTCAGGTCTACAGCGAGCTGCTGCCCGGAGATAAGGTGGAAAAGGTAGAAAAGCTGCTCAGTGAGAAGGGACCCAAGGAAAACCTTGCATTTGTGGGCGATGGCATCAATGATGCGCCGGTGCTGTCCCGTGCCGATGTGGGCATCGCTATGGGTGCACTGGGCTCCGATGCCGCCATTGAGGCTGCCGATATCGTGCTCATGGACGACGACCCTCTGAAAATCTCCAAAGCCATTCGCATTGCCCGGAAGTGCATTCGGATTGTCTATGAAAACATCTATTTTGCCATTGGCATTAAGGTTCTGTGCCTGATTCTCGGCGCACTGGGCATCGCCAATATGTGGGCTGCAATTTTTGCGGACGTTGGCGTAATGGTGCTGGCGGTGCTCAATGCCATTCGGGCGTTGATGGTAAAGAAGCTGTAACGCCAAATCAACAGAATAATCGAAACCGGTATCCTACGGGGTGCCGGTTTTCGTTGCATTTTGAAATAAAATCTGATAGGATAGGCTGGAAATGAGGGATTTTTATGCGCGTATTGGTGACTTATTTTGCACCCTTTGGAACAGATCAAGAGAATGCGTCGGCATTGGCAGCAAAACTGCTGCCGAAAGACATCGGCGCTGCGCAGGTGATAACCGCAGAGCTTCCGGTGGCGTTTAAGGGAGCGGAGCAGGCGCTGAAGCAGGCGCTGGGCGAACTTTCACCGGACCTGGTCCTGTGTACCGGTCAGGCAGAAGGTACCGCAGAGCTGCATCTGGAGCGTGTGGCAGTGAACCTGCGGGATGCCCGAATCCCGGATAATGAGGGATTTGCGCCGGAGGAAATGCCCATCTGCCCGGAGGGTCCTACCACCTATTTTGCAACAATTCCGGTGAAACGACTGACAGAGGAACTGCAGAAATCAGGCATCCCGGCTGCAGTGTCCAATTCCGCCGGAACCTATGTGTGCAACGATGTGATGTATACCCTGCTCCACGCCCTTTCTCAAAGTGCCGCAGACGTTCTGGGCGGTTTTATCCATGTTCCCCTGACGCCGCAGCAGGCAGCGGAGCGTACCGGCAGCGTACCGTCTATGGCGTCCGGTGATGCCGCCCGTGGACTCCAGCATATCATCTGCCAGCTGCTGAAATTCAATACGAACCGGTAATATGCTCGCTGCTCCCCCTCCCTGAGATTCCCGGGCAGCTACAAATAAATTCCTTGACTTTTTCCGCTGCCGTGATATAATATACGGGAAATCGGGGTGTGGCGAAGCTTGGTATCGCGCTTGGTTCGGGTCCAAGAGGCCGCGGGTTCGAATCCCGCCACTCCGACCAAAGATCCACTGTAGTTCTGACTGAACTACAGTGGATCTTTTCTGATCTCATATATTGAGCACAATTATGTAAAAAGCAAAGAACCATAGCGAACGCATAATGTCACAAGCCTGCTGAATTCTCCGGATTTCAGCAGGCTGCTTTTTGTAACCTGTATGGCAAAATGCACAGATTTTTCCGGCTTTGTTTGACTTTCTCCTATGTAACAGGTACAATAGCAGAGCAACTCATTGATGTGGTGTCGCCTTGCTGCTTTCGTGTTTCAGTCATGTAAAGTGTCAAACTCACAGACAATGCATCCAGGGCGGCGGAAGGAGAAAATATGAATCATAAACACAAGGGCTTTGGCAGCCGCTGGGGCTTCATTCTGGCATCTGTAGGCTCGGCGGTTGGCATGGCAAACGTGTGGGGCTTCCCGCACAAAATGGGCAGCAATGGCGGCGGCGCTTTTTTGCTGGTCTATCTGTTCTTTATTCTGGTATTCAGCTATGTGGGACTGCCTGCGGAGTTTTCTGTGGGACGTGCTGCCGGTACCGGTACCCTGGGCGCCTATGAAATGGCATGGGGCACTCGTGGGAAGAAAATGGGCACAGTGGGTCGGATTTTAGGCTGGCTGCCCTTAATTGGCTCTCTTTGCATCGCCATTGGCTATGCGGTCATTGTATCCTATGTGCTAAAAGCGCTGGTGGATTCCGTCCTAGGCACGCTGATGACGGCAAATACTGCCGACTGGTTCGCCTCCTTCTCCGGCAGCGACTTTTCCGTGGTTCCCTTTCATATTATTGTGGTGGTTGGAACGCTTTTGACCCTGCTGCTGGGAGCAAAGAGCATTGAACTCAGCAACAAAATCATGATGCCGCTGTTCTTCCTGATTTTTGTGGTGCTTGCCATTCGTGTGGCGCTTCTGCCCGGCGTATCGGATGGCTACCGGTTCATGTTCGTTCCTGATTGGTCAGCGCTGAAGAACCCCATGGTCTGGATTTGGGCGATGGGTCAGGCGTTTTTCTCTCTGTCCGTCACCGGAAGCGGTATGATTACCTATGGCTCCTATCTTTCCAAGGACGAGGACGTGGTTGGTGTCGCTCAGAACACGGCGCTGTTTGACACCATTGCAGCGCTGATTGCCGCGCTGGTGATTATCCCCGCCTGTTTTTCCTATGGGCTGGACGTGGGTGCCGGTCCCGGGCTGCTGTTCGTAACGCTGCCGGAGATTTTGCAGGACATTCCCTTGGGGCGTCTGTTTGCCGTGATCCTCTATGCCGCGATGATTTTCGCTGGTGTCAGCAGCCTTCAAAACATGTTCGAGGCGGTGGCAGAGCCCCTGCTCCATCGGTTCCCGAAACTCCGCCGTGGAGCAGCACTGGGTATTCTGTGTGCCCTCTGCCTGGGCATAGGCATCTTTATGGAGGGCATTGACAGCTGGGGACCCTGGATGGATCTGGTTTCCATCTACATCATTCCCATTGGCGCAACTCTGGGTTCCATCAGCTGGTTCTATGTAATGAAAAAGGAAAAGATTTTCGAGGCAGTGAACCTGGGCAGCAGGAAAAACCGCAGCACCCTGTGGTACACCGTGGGAAGATACGTGTATGTGCCGTTCGCGGTAATTCTCTGCGTGATTGCGCTTTGGAAGCAGATTGCATTCTAATTATTGAATCGGATATGACAAAAGCCGGCGTATTGGAAGTACGTCGGCTTTTATATCGCAAAAAACCGCCGGACGCAATGTCCGGCGGCAATTTTTGATTGTTTCTTACTCTTCGTCCTCTTCCTCTTCCAGCAGAGCACGGATGGACAGAGAGATACGCTTCTTCTCGGTGTCGATGTCGATGATCTTTACATCCACAGTCTGACCCTCGGTAAGCACGTCCTCGGGCTTGCCGATGCGGCGGTCAGCGATCTGGGAGATGTGAATCAGACCGTCAATACCGGGGATGATCTCAGCAAATGCGCCGAAGGTCATCAGCTTGACAATCTTGACCTCGCAAACATCGCCAACATGATAGTTGGTGGTGAAGATGGTCCAGGGGTTGGTCTCGTCGGTCTTGTAGCCCAGAGAGATCTTGCGCTTCTCGGGGTCGAAGGAGATGACGTAAACTTCGATCTCGTCGCCAACAGACACGACATCTGCGGGGCTCTTGATGCGGCTCCAGCGCAGCTCGAAAACATGAACCATGCCGTCTACGCCGCCGATGTCAACGAAAGCACCGTAAGAGGTCAGGCTCTTGACAACGCCCTGATACTTCTTGCCAACCTCGATCTCAGCCCAGATCTTCTCGGCAGCAGCCTTGCGTGCCTCAGCGGTGACGGCACGGATGGAGCCCACCACTCTCTTGCGCTGACGGTTGACCTCGGTGATCTTGAGCTTCACAGTGGTCTTTACCAGTGCGCCCATATCGCCGTTCTTGGGAACGCCGGTCTGGGAAGCGGGGATGAACACACGGATGCCCTTGACGTTTGCAACAATACCGCCCTTGTTCTGCTCAGTGATGTAGCCCTCAACCACAGTCTTGTCCTCGCAAGCCTGTTCGATCTCGTCCCAGTTCTTCTGCGCATCCAGCTTCTTCTTGGACAGGGCAACGGTGCCCTCAGCGTCGTTCACGCGGATGACATAGACCTCGATCTCCTGACCAACCTGGAAAGCCTCCTCAGGCTTTACGTTGGGGTCATCGGAAACCTCGCTGTAGGGGATGTAGCCTGCGTGCTTGGTGCCCAGATCCACTGCGATCTCAGTGGGGGTGATACCAGTTACGATGCCGGTAACCTTATCTCCTGTATTTAAAGATTTGTCATACTGCTCCAGCAGCTGGTCAAAGGACTCCTCGGTAGCTTCAGTTTTGATTTCGTCGCTCATGATGTTGTAAACCTCCTTAATTATCCACTGTGGTGTGGACGCACCAGCAGTGATGCCAACAGATGATTTTCCGATGTAATCAGCCGCCGATAAATCCGCACCACTGTCGATGAGACAGGTATGTTTACAAACTTCGGAGCAAATCTCTCGAAGTCGCTTCGTGTTGGAACTGTTCCTGTCACCAATGACGATCATTGACTCACAGCGTTGGGCAAGCCGGGCTGCTTCACTCTGGCGTTTTTCTGTTGCACTACATATTGTATCAAAGATTTCGCAGTTTGTACATAGCTTTTTTATAGTTTCCGTACAGTTTTTCCATAACTTTTCTGTGCTGGTGGTCTGGGAAACCATAATGAGGGGCATATGCTGCCGTTCAGGGTCCTCCACCAGCCATTGTTCCAGGGCTTCGGCAGTTTCAAACACATGGGGATCCTGACACCAGCCCGCAATTGCCTCCACCTCCGGATGGGTGGGAATGCCAATGATAATGGGGGTTCTCCCCTGCTCCGATCCCTGGGAGACGATGTTGTGAATGCGCTTGACATAGGGGCAGGTGGCGTCTTTTATGATTGCACCCTGCTGCTCCAGTCCCTCATACACCGCCCGGGCAACTCCGTGGCTCCGGATGATCACCTGGGTGCTCGGCGTGACCTCAGAGAAATGGGAAACTTCGTGGACACCCATTTGCGCAAACCGTTCCACCACATGATGGTTATGGATGATGGGACCATAGGTCACGGTGGGAATGCCGCTGTGGGCTGCCTCCTCCACCATGTCCACCGCACGCTTGACTCCGGGACAGAAGCCAGCGGTTTTTGCTACTTCGACTCTCATACGCCGTCCCCCAGACCATAAATCCGATCCATGAGATCGGCGGTAAATACGTCATAGTCCTTGGCGGTGGCGCGCTTTCCCTCGGGAATCATTTTGTAGGGCTTGCCGATGTAAACCCGGTTGATGCGGAAGGGCTTTTTATGCATGGGGATGTACACAGGCAATACGTTCACACCGGTCCGACATGCCAGCATGGCAGCGCCGGTTTTGGGCTCCCCTTCCTCCCGGGATTTCACTCGAGTACCCTCAGGGAACAGCACCACGTATTCGCCCTTTTTCAGCTCCTCCAGAGCGTATTTCACTGCATGGATATCCGAAGCCCCACGGCGAACCCCAAAGGTCCCCACCAACTTCAGTACCTTTCCGATAAAGAATATCTTTAAGAGGGATTCCTTTGCCATGGCGCGAATCTGCCGCTTTCTGCCCAATGCGAATGCCAAAAAGAACGGGTCCACTGCCGCGGAATGGTTGGCGCATACCAGTGCGCCGCCTTCGGGAATGTTCTCCCTGCCGATGAACTTCATGGGATAAAACAGCATCACAAAGGGCCAGACAATGGCATAGAAAAACCGATACCACTTTTTTTCGGTCATAGTCCCAGCTTCTCCTGCATCAGCGAAATTACAGCATCAATGGACTCCTGAAGGCTAAGCTCCGAGGTGTCCACCAGAATAGCGTCCGCCGCTTTCTTCAGGGGCGCAATTTTCCGATGGGAATCGTCATAATCCCGCTGCTTCTGATCCGCCAAAACCTCTTCATAGGTTGCCTTCTGCCCCTTCTGGAGGTATTCCTCATACCGTCGCTGGGCGCGCTTTTCGGCGGAAGCGGTCAGATAGATTTTAAGGCTTGCGTTGGGCAGCACCACGGTGCCGATATCCCGGCCGTCCATGATGATGTTGTGCTGCTTTGCCAGATCCCGCTGGAGGTCCAGCAGGAAATCCCGGACGCAGCTGAGAGCTGCCACCTTGGAGGCACAGGCGCTGATTTCAGGGGTACGCAACTCAGCGGTGATGTCCTTGCCGTTGAGGATCATATGCTGCCCGTCCTCCCGGAAGTCAATTTTGATGTTGGCGTCGTCCAGCAGCATGGGCACATGGTCCGTATCCTTGGGACCAATGCCCATCATGGTAATGTGCCATGCCACGGTTCGATAAATGGCGCCGGTGTCCAGGTACACAAAGCCCAATGCCTTTGCCGCAGCCTTGGCGATGGTGCTTTTGCCTGCGCCGGAGGGACCGTCGATGGCAACAGAGTAATATTTGCTCATTCTACACACACACTTTCTTCCCGGCGGCACAGCGTCCGCCGTTCTTAATCTCACGCATTATATCATACTTTCCTGCATTTTGCCACAGGAAGTTCCCGCCGCATATGCCGTTGCCCAAGCAATTTGCAGGTTAAAGCCACCTGTGTAAGCGTCCACATCCAAAACCTCTCCCGCAAAATACAGCCCCGGACATTTTTTTGATTCCATGGTTTTGGGGTCCACCTCTGAGACCTTTACACCCCCATGGGTGACAATGGCTTCGTCCACCGGACGTTTTCCGGCAACGGTAAATTTGAGGTGCTTCAAGGTATCCAGAATGCTTCTCCGCTGTTCCTTGGTAATCTCATGCACCGGTGTGTTGGTGGGAATTCCCGCCCGATCCAGAATCAGCGGCACCATGTCCTTGGGCAAAAGTCCACGGATGCCCTCATAAATCGTCTCGTTCTGCTTTTCCGAAAAATCCCGTAAAATCCGGGCATCCAGCTTTTTCTCGTCCAACGCGGGCTTTAAATCCAGCTCTAAGGTAAAGGGTCCCTTTTTCTCGTCCATATGGGCGCTGGCGCTGAGAATGATAGGACCGGACAGCCCATAGGGCATAATGAGTAGCTCTCCCTGGTCCTCATAGACGGGCTTTTTTCCCTTGCCCCAGAGCTTCAGACCGATGTTCCGAAGGGTTAAGCCCTGCAGCTTCCGGCATTCTCCGCCTGCAATTTCCAGCGGAACCAGCGAGCCGGAAATGGGGGTAACGGTATGCCCTGCCTGACGGGCAAGCTCATAGCCGTCACCGGTGGAGCCGGTGCGGGGGTAGCTCTTCCCGCCGGTGGCAAGAATCACCCTGGGCGCAGCATAAGTGCCTGCTTCCGTCTGCACACCCGCAATTTGGTTTTGATTAATTAACAGCCCTGTTGCCCGTTCGTGGATCACCCGGACGCCGGCACGCTGTAAATACGATTTCAGCGCCGACACCACGTCTCCAGCCCGGTCCGATACTGGGAACACCCGGTTTCCCCGCTCGGTTTTCAGCGGCACACCCATTTCCTCAAAAACCGCCATAGTCTTCTCTGGTGGAAAACGGTCCATCACGGAGTACAAGAACCTTGGATTGGTGGGCACGTTTTTCAGCACATCCTCCCAGGGACAGTGGTTGGTGACATTGCAGCGCCCCTTGCCGGTGATAGACAGCTTCCAGCCCAAGCGGTCCGTTTTCTCCAGCAGCAGTACCCTGGAGCCCGCAAAAGCGGCGGTAGCCGAGAACATCCCGGCAGCCCCGCCGCCTATGACGATCACATCATACGCCGCCAAGGTCGTCCACCTTTTCATAGACCCCGTATTCGTCCCAAATCTCCTCCAGGCTGGCAAAGGTCTTGGAGATTGTCTCCTCCTTACGGTAGCTGCAAGCCACAATCAGGGCATTGACTACACTCAGGGGCGCCACCAGAGAGTCCACCAGCGACACCATGTCGCTCATGGCAATCAGCGTGTGGGTGGCGCTGCGGGCAATGGGAGCCGCCAAAGAGTCCGTCAGGGCAATGACGGTAGCCCCGCGATCATAGGCAAACTTCATTGCCTTTACGGTACGGCTGGAGTACCGGGGGAAGCTGATGCCGATGACCACATCGTCCTTGTCAATGCGGATCATCTGCTCGAACATCTCGGCATTGGAGGAGGTGTGGATATGCTTGACATTGTCGAACATCAGATTGAAGTAAAAGCTCAAAAACGTTGCAATGGCAGCGGAGCTTCGAACGCCGAGAATATAGATAGTCTTTGCCCCCAGAATGGCGTCAACCGCACCCTGGAATGCGGTCTTGTCCACCTCCTCCAGGGTCGTGCGAATCTTTTCAATGTCGCTCTGGAGCACCATGGACAGGATTTCCTGATTACCGAACCGATCGTTGGCAACCTCGATCCGCTGCACACTCGTGAGCTTGTTGCGAATCATTTCCTGCAAAGCCTTTTGCATGGACGGGTAGCCGTCGTAGCCCAGCTCCACAGCAAAACGCACCACCGTGGATTCGCTGACGTTTACGGTTTTGCCGAGCTTGCTGGCGGTCATAAACGCAGCCTTGTCATAGGAATTCATAATATAATTTGCAATCAGTTTCTGACCCTTGGAAAAATGGACCATGCCATTTTGGATCAGTGTCAAAATATCGCTGGTCATTCAATACGCCTCCGTAGACGGCACAGCACTGTGCCGCTTCTCTTTCCCGGTTATGGTACTACACTCAGCGAAATTTTGCAAGTTCTTTTTTGCAAGAATTCAATATTTTCATGCATTTTACTTTTCTAGTCCATGGAAATCTCATTTTTTGACAAATATCTCCACTGCCCTACCGGAAGCTCCCCTAGTTTCAGGCTTCCCTCCTGCACCCTTTTGAGCCTTGTGACGGTCATGCCGCAGAGGGCAGCCATTTTCCGAATCTGACGGTTTCTGCCCTCATGAATGGTGACCTGAATCTTGGCGCTGTCCTGATTTTTCCAAAGCAGCTCCACCTGTGCCGGACGAATCCGATAGCCGTCGATCACCAGCGGCGTTTCCATGCGTCTCAGTCCATCCCGAGTACAATTTTTCACCCAAACCTCATAGATTTTGTCCACTTCATGGGTCGGATGGAGCATTTTGTTGGCAAAATCTCCATCATTGGTGAGAATCAGCAGTCCTTCGGAATCCATATCCAATCGACCAACCGGATAGACCCTTATGCCACAGGACACCAGCATGGAGACATTTTTCCGCCCTTTTTCGTCCTGCAGCGTGGTCACATAGCCTCGGGGCTTATTGAGTAAGATGTACACCCGCTGAGCGGGCTTTTGAAGGGAAATTCCGTCCAATGAAATGTCGTCCGCTTCCGCGTCTGCGGTGTCGCCCAAGCAAATGGTCTGCCCGTTCACCGCTACCCTTCCCTGACGGATATATTCCTCCGCCTTGCGGCGTGATGCAACTCCCATGGCGGATAAAATCTTTTGCACACGTTCCTGCATGGACAGTTTCCCCTTTCCTTCGCCCATTTCTGGGCAGTCTTCTCCCACATAAACCGGCAGCTCAGTCAGACGCTTTTCCCCCAGATAGGCGGTCAGAGCGCCAATCTCCTGTCCCTTCTCCACCGGCGCATAGACAAACAGCGGCAGCTTCACCGATATATTTACCGTTTCCTCCGGCAAAAGATAGACGGAAAATTGCTCCCCTGCCGTGACCGGAACGCATTCGGCAGCACCGGACATCACGGTCAGGGAACCAACCTGCTGCCCTTCCTCCAGGACATCTTTCAGCTGATATCGGGAAAAGCCCTCATCCAGCATGGCTTTGTGGTCCTGCCAATCGTCAGGTGCATTGATGGTGACGGAAATCAGCCGTCTTCCCTTTTGCTCGGCTGCCCCCACCAAAATTCTGCCCGCCTTTTTGGTATACCCGGTCTTGACCCCCAACGCGCCCTCATACTGCCACAAGAGCTTGTTATGGTTCACCAGATAATGCCCGCCGCACTGGATGGTTTTTGCGGACACGATCTCGATAAACCCCGGGGTATTCAGCGCCGCCTGGGTGATTTTCGCCAAATCATAGGCAGTGGAGTAGTTCTCCTCGCTGTCCAGACCGTTGGGATTGGCAAAGCTGGTATGCTGTAGCCCCAGCGCCTGAGCCTTGTCGTTCATTCTCTGGGCAAAGGCTTCGATACTTCCATCGGTATAGAGCGCCAGTGCCACCGCTGCATCATTCCCCGAGGACAGCATCATGCCGTAGAGCAGCTGCCGGACTGTCAGTTCCTCCCCCGCTTTTAAATACATGGAAGAGCCCTCAATGCCCACTGCCGCCTGGGGAACTGTGACCACTGCGTCCAGATTTCCCTGCTCCAGCACCACCAACGCCGTCATGATTTTTGTAGTGGATGCAATGAGACTTTTTTCCTGGGCGTTTTTCTCATAGAGCACCTGACCGGTGTCCGCATCCATTAAAATGGCGCTGTGGGCAGACACATTGGTGGCTTTCACCGGGGTCATGCAGCACAGCGCCAATAGTACCACTGTTATGACATACTGTTTCATCCTTCATCACCGAAGGCAGTATGCCCGAACCGATGGGTTTTATTCCTGAGGCTCTTCGGAATCGGCAGAATTTCCTTTTCTTTTGTCGATGATTGCCCCAACCTTATCCACCACACCGGGCACCAGGTCCATCACCCGGTCCACTGCAGTGGAAGCAGGCTGATCCACGGAAACCACACGAACGGATTCCCCCTGAATCACCAGAAAGCTGATGGGCGTAATGGTAACGCCCATACCGGAGCCGCCGCCAAAGGCATTGTCATGGTCGGGCTTCTGGTTCTTCTGAGCAAAATCAGAGCCGCCGGAGGCATAGCCCAGAGAGATTTTTGAAATAGGGATGACCGTCACTCCTGCCGCTTCGATGGGCTTGCCTACCACGGTGTTGGCATCCATCATGCTGCGGATTTTTTCCATGGTGGTGCCCATAAGATCACTGATCGGATGTGCCATTGCGATTACCGCCTTTCTTTTTTGATCTGAGATAGATTCTTATGCCCCGGATGCCGTAATGCAGCGCCAGATGCAAAAGCTCTCCCAGGAAAATATGCAGCGTGCCGGAAGCCAGAATCCGGTCCTCCGCCGCGTTTGGGTCCATGATAACATTGATTTTGCGGGATTTGATGCGAAGATGCTGTTCCAAAAACGGCGTCAGTGCGCCCACTGCGCTCCATCCTGCGCCATATTTAATTGCTGCCAGAGCAGGATCCTTATCCCGGGTGGCAACCGCAAGCTCCAGGGTCATATCCGTCACGGTCAGGTGCCGAAGCAGACAATGAAGCGCCTGCACGCCCAGCTCCAGCAGCTGTCGGAACAGCGGGAGCTTGCCGCCAATACCGGAAGAAGCATCATTGGATTCCTCCGGCGCTTCGGGTTCCTTCGGCTTCTC
>ERZ780226.2773-NODE-2773-length-11594-cov-7.269867_pt1 | contig 11594 bp, 11 predicted proteins | sample MGYA00511165_ERZ780226 | MGnify/ENA primary metagenome ERZ780226 (study PRJEB29588, sample SAMEA2152373) | human gut metagenome | biome: human gut; feature: human-associated habitat; material: faeces | place: Denmark | collected 2008/2010 ...
GTGCAGATGTCTTCCTTTCCATGTACAAGGACGGCTTCCTCACGATGTTTTCTTATCGGGAGCAGCCTTCCGCAGTTCCGTTTTTCTTGAAACTGCGGAGGTTTTATTATGTGGTGGAATTATTGAAAGTCAAACAGATTCAGACCGATTTCCGGATCAAATTTCCGATCCACGGTGCCGTCCAGCACGGTAATTACCATTTCGCAGGTGGCGCTGACCATGGCGCGGTTTAAATGCCCGCCAAAGACCTGCCCCTTTTCGTCTCCCGCGCTCATGTGCAGGTGGCAGTAGAACGCACCGTCCATGGTGTTGATGGTACCGGTAAGAGATACGATCTCAAAATGCCCGGAAAATTCATTGGCATGATACTGCTTTTCGTCGGTGTGAAATACCCCCACGGTAAACTGATTGATGGCGCCCAATGCCTGCACGGTGGCAAGGGTAATGTGTTCCATTTGGGCAATGTTCTGTACCTGCTCCAGAATTTCCTCGCCCTTGTCCAGCCGGGCGATTATGGTGTGGTCAAAGCGTCTGTAGTCCATGCACCATTCCTCCCTTCACTGGGATTTTACCACAGAATAAAGAAGAAAAAAAGACGGAAATGCGGTTTATTCTGTGTCCGAAAAGTAATCCCGGGCGGCAATCAGCGAATTGTGCACCATGTCCTCCAGCGCCTGATCGGTGAAATAAGCGAGATGGGGCAGCATCAACACATTGGGCATGGAATTAAGAATTGCCATCTGGTGGTGCTTCAGCATGGAATTCTTGTGGTCCCGGTAATAGATATAGCGGTCCCCGTCGATGACGTCCAGTCCTGCTCCGGCAAGCCGCCCCTGCTCCAGGGCTTCAATCAGCGCATCGGAATCCACCAAGGAACCTCTTGCAGTGTTAATCAGTACCGAACCGGGCTTCATTTTTGCAAATTTCTCTGCGTCCATAAAGTGCCGGGTTTCCTCTGTGGCAGTGAGATGCAGGGAAAGAATGTCGCATTCCGCCAATAGCTGCTCCAGCGGACGGTATTCCGCCGAAATGCCGTCCCTGGGCGTGCGGTTCCAATAGAGCACCTTGCAGCCAAAGCCGGAGAGATGGGCGGCAACCGTGGAGCCGATTCGCCCGGCGCCCACAATGCCGACAGTCATATTGGGCAGCTCTCTGCCTCTCAGACCGGACTGGGCAAAATCCTGTCCCATGCTTCGAAGCATAATGGGCTTGATGTGCCGCAGCACCATCAGCATCATCATAATGGCATAATCCGCTACGCTGGCAGGGGAGTAGGACACGTTTCTTACGCCGATGCCCAGCGTCTTGGCGTAATCGGCATTCATATGCTCCATCCCCACGCAGCGGGTAACGCCCAGACGCACGCCGTTTTTATGATAGATATCCCACAGCTCCGGGGTAATCACCGTTTCGGACAGGACGTTAATGCAGTCGGCACCCTGGGTCAGGTGCGCGTTTTCTGGCTTGGGTCGCTCTGAGGTCATGGTCAGTTCAATGCCATAGTCCCGGTAATAGCGCTCAAAAATGGGGCGCTCCGCTTCGTCTACGGCGTATGCGATCATTTTCATGAACAATCCTCCTTTGCGGGGTTAGCGTGAAAGTGACTGACAGAATATTTCCAACCGGTCCATTCCGGCTTGAATGTTTTCCATGCTGGTGGCATAGGACAGCCGGATGTAGTGCTCACCGTCCATGGAGCCGAAGTTGTCGCCGGGTACCACGGCAACATGGGCTTCCTCCAGCAGACGGTCGGAAAAGTCCTGGGCGGTCAGTCCGGTGCCGCTGATATTGGCAAATACATAAAATGCGCCCTTGGGGACAATGCAGTGGATACCGGGCATGGCATTGAGCCGGGCGACAATATAATCCCGGCGGCGCTGGAACTCCTGGCACATCTCCTGGCAGTGATCCAGAGACTGCCGGAACGCGGCAATAGCGCCGTATTGACTGAAGGTGACGGCATTGGAATAAACGCCCTCGGTCAGCTTGGTCATCAGCTCTGCCAGATGCTCCGGTCCTGCGCCGAAGCCCACCCGGAAGCCGGTCATGCTGAAGGTCTTGGAACAGCTGTCCACAATCAGGGTACGCTCTGCCATACCGGGCAGGGAGGCAATGGAGTGGTATTCTGCGCCGTCGAAGAGAATGTGACGGTATACCTCGTCGCTGATTACAAAGAGATCATGCTCCACCGCCAGCTTTGCCAATGCCTTCAGTGCCTCCGGAGAAATCACACCGCCAGTGGGATTGCAGGGGGAGTTGAGCATTAGAACCTTTGTTTTGGGGGTCAAAGCCTTCTCTACGGCTTCGGGTGTGAGAATAAAATCGTCCTTTTCGTATACATCCACCGGTACCGTAACGCCGTGGCACATGGCAATCATCTGCTGATAATTGCAGAAATAGGGGGCGCTGACCAGCACCTCGTCGCCGGGGTCCACGGTGCACATCAGTCCCAGAAACAGTGATGCCATGCCGCCTGCGGTGACGGTGATATTTTCGGCGGTATAGGGAACGCCGGTCATTTTTGCAATATAGTCCGCGTAGCCCTCCCGCAGCTCTGTGACCCCGGCACCGGGGGAATACTTGGTGTCATGACGGTCCAGCGCGGCTTTTGTGGCGTCAATGGCGGGCTGTGGCGGCGCGAAATCCGGCTCGCCCACAGCAAAGGAAATCACATCGGGAATTTCGGCGGCGCGCACCATCATACTGCGAATTTTGGAGTCGGGGATGGATTCTGCAACAGATGAATATTTCATAGAAAAGCCTCCAACCATGATAAGGCAATGCCGCATTTGTGCGGTGCTGCCTAGAAAAACAGGGTTACTGCCAGCCGCACCAGCAGCATCAGCAGTACCACAAAGAACATGGGACGGATGACCTTCGCGCCTTTGTGAAGGGCAAGCCCGGCGCCAATGTAGTTGCCAAGAATGTTAAGAAGGGCAGCGGGAAGCACCACCTGCCACACCACAGCGCCCGAAATGGCATAGGTGAGGGCAGCGGTGAGGGATGCCACCGAGGAGCAGACCTTTGTATTGCCGGATGCGGTGACCAGATCCAGCTTGTTCAGCAGGGCAAAGCTCAGCAGGATAAAGGTCCCGCCGCCGGCACCGTAAAAGCCGGCGTAGGCGCCCCAGACCAGACCGAGCTACCTGAACAGTGCCACGGCAACCCGCTGACGGCAGGTCAGCTCATCTGCGTGGTTTTCCAGCCCAAAGTTGCGATTGAGCAGCAATACCACTGCGGCAATGGGAAGAAGAATCAGCATCACAATCTGGAGATAGCGCTCTGGAATCATGAGATTCAGCCTTGCGCCAAGAATGGAGCCCAGAAGGGAAACCGGTGCGGCAATAGCGGCGGTTTTCCAGTAAATGCGCCCGCTTTTTGCAAATCTGCCCAGGGAGATCAGGGAGCCCACGCAGCAGCTGCATTGATTGGTCCCAGCAACAAGGTGTGCCGGAAAACCCATGAGCAGAAAGGTGGGCAGCGTCAGCAGTCCACCGCCGCCGGATACAGCGTCAATGATCCCGGCAAGAAAAAACGCACCGGCGATCACGGCAGTGGTGAGCCATGTGATTTCTATCCAATTCCCCCTAGTAAAAAAGCCGCAATCGTTTCTCCAATTGCGGCTCCATTGCACGTTGCATGCACCTATTATTCATCGAAGTGCAGGAAAAGTCAAGAGAATCCTGCATTTTAGGAGAAAAATCATGGTTTTCACGGAATAAGATGAAATATGATGGGGAACGACTGGCATTTTGACAAAAGAAAACGCTGTAAAACCATGCGTTCCACAGCGTTAATCCAATCCATCGGAGATATCTTATTCCCCCGCTGGTACGCCAGAAGTAGAGCCACAAAGGACATGCCGGTGGCATGTCCGACTGGCTCTGTCCCTTCCCCCAAATTCGAGCGAAAGCGATGAATTTTTGGCGGCGTTGTTGGTGGTTCCGGAAATAAAAAAGATTTCGGAGCACTAGAAGTACTCCAAAATCTACCAATAAATGGTACGCCAGAAGGGACTCGAACCCCCAACCCTCGGAACCGGAATCCGATGCTCTATCCATTGAGCCACTGGCGCATTTCATCGATAGCCTGTGTATTATACCAACCTTTTTCATTTTTGTAAAGGGGTGCACGGAAAAATATTTTTTGGTTTTCCGACCTTGTTCGGCGAAAACGGTTGTTTTTTCGGAATATATGTGGTATAATTCTGAAAAATGTTGACCCCCGCGGCAGAAAAGGGAGGATTTTATTATGGCTGCACTTCAGAATTTCCGTTCCGCGTTCAATGGCTTCAACCGGCAGGACGTGGTTCATTATCTGGAATACATCAACACAAAGCATCAGGATCAGATCAATTCGCTGACCGCCGAGACGGAGGACCTGCACCGGCAGCTGGAAGAGCTTCAGGCGCAGGCTGCACAAATCGCGGAACTGGAAGCCCGGCTTGCAGCCATGACCGAGGAACGGGACGCTCTGCGCGCCCAGATCGAGCAGATGCAGGCCGCTGAGGCCGTGCAGGAACCCCAGCCGGAGACGGACGGCGGCAGTCAGGTCGCCGGGGAGGAACTGGATTCCTACCGCCGCGCCCAGCAGGTGGAGCGCAGCGCCCGGGAGCGGGCAGAGCTGGTTTACCATCAGGCAAACGGCGTGCTGAACGAAGCCATTGCCAAGGTGGACACCGCCACTGCTGAGATCACCGCCAAAACCGACGAGGCCATGTCCCAACTGACCCAGCTGCAAATGGCGGTCAGCACCAGCAAGCAGGCGTTACAGGATGCCGCTTCCCTGATGAACACTATCCGTCCGAATTATTGATTTTCCGGAAGCGCATACCGCGGGGTGTGCGCTTCTTTTTGTGCAAGGAGGAGTTTCCCATGCTGCTTTTCAAACCGGACTACTATGACTGCTTCCGCTGCGCCGCCGGGAAATGCCCGGACAGCTGCTGCAAGGAGTGGGAGGTGGAGATAGACGACGCTTCCGCCCGGTTCTACCGCACCCTGCCCGGAACGCTGGGCGACCGTCTCCGGGAGGTGATGCGCACTGCCGACGGCAAAACGTCCATGTCCATCATCGACGGACGCTGCCCCATGTGGCGCAGTGATGGGCTTTGCCGGATTCAGGCGGAATTGGGAGAAAGCGCCCTGTGCGAAACCTGCCGGATGTTCCCCCGCCTGACCCATGATTACGGGGATTTTGCCGAGCTGGGGCTGGAGCTGAGCTGCCCGGAAGCCGCGAAGCTGATTCTGAATGCGCCGCTTGCCCCGTTGATGGTGGACACCCGCCCTGATGGCGGTACACCGGGGTATGACGTCGAAGCCATGGCTTCGCTGAAAGCCTCCCGGGAGGTCATGCTGTCCATTCTGTCGGACGAATCCCATAGCGTCGGGGAATCTCTGGCGCTGGGGCTGCTCTACGGCTGTCAGGCGCAGTCAGAGCTGGACGGCGGGGAGGAAAGCCCCTTCGACGCCGGGGCGGCGCTGGAAACCGCCGCGGCTCTGGCAAAGCCGGGAAATCCAGCAGATGTTCTGGATTTCTTTCTGGGCCTTGAGCTGCTGACGCCCCAGTGGGAGACCATGCTCCGCCATCCCTATCCCGGAAACTGGACGCAGCATCACCGGGCGCTGGCAAGATACCTGACCCAGCGGTACTGGCTTCAGGCAGTCTCTGACTACGACCTCTACTGCCGCGTGAAGTTCATCCTGATCTCCTGCCTGCTGGTCAGGCTAGTGGGCGGCGACATTTTCTCCACAGCGCAGCTTTATTCCAAGGAGGTCGAAAACGACACAGACAATGTAGAAGCCATTCTGGACGCCGCCTACGCCCATCCGGCCTTCACCGACGACAAGCTGCTGGGAATGCTGCTTTCCCGCTCCCTCTGATCACCGTTTCAGCCTTGTCATAATCAATCGCTCGGCCACATGCGCAGTCACCGAAAAAACAATGCACCCGGACAGGTAGAATACGTAGCCGCAGCCAACGGAAAATACAAATGAAGCGATCAAATCAAGGGCAACACCGCGCAATTGCGTCTGCGAGTCTCAGCCGTCTTTTTGCTCCACTTCCGCAGTTCCGAAAATGGGAAATACATACAGTATTCCTCCATTTTCGGAACTTTGAATTGGAACAAAAATCCTGCCTGAGACTTCTTGCCGAATTGTGCGGTGCTGCCTTAATTTTAATCAGGAAATAGTATAAGTGCGACACAGGGAACAGTTGAAAACGGGTCTGTCGGTTAAGGCAGACCCGTTTGTACTTTGGTTCAGAATCAGGCTTCCAGATTGATGCCGGTCTCCTTGGAGAAGATGTGGCATACTTGGCCGGGGAAGGAGAAGTGAACGGTGGAACCGCTGGACAGAGCAGCGACTTCCGCACCGGTCATGTTCATGGTGGAGACCACCAGAACCACGTCGCGGCCCATGGAGGTGACATGCAGGTGGACAGTGGAGCCCATCATTTCGGACACGTCAACCTTGCCCTCGATGCCGCCGGCGGTCAGCTCAATGTGCTCGGGACGGACGCCCAGAACGACATCCTGCTCCGCAACGTTTTTGGCGGCGAGCTTGGCCTGCTTCTCGTCGGACAGAACTACGGTCTGGTTGTCCAGCTGCACGGCGTACTTGCCGTCAGCCTTGACCAGCTTGGCGTTCTCGAACATGTTCATCTGAGGCGTACCGATGAAGGTAGCGACGAACAGGTTGTAAGGATGGTTGAAGACCTCCTGAGGCGTGCCGATCTGCTGGATGAAGCCGTCCTTCATGATGACGATCCGGTCGCCCAGAGTCATAGCCTCGGTCTGGTCGTGGGTAACATAGATAAAGGTGGTGTTGATGCGCTCGCGCAGCTTGATGATCTCAGCACGCATCTGGTTACGCAGCTTGGCGTCCAGATTGGACAGGGGCTCATCCATCAGCATGACCTGAGGGTCACGAACGATGGCGCGGCCGATGGCAACACGCTGACGCTGACCGCCGGACAGAGCCTTGGGCTTACGGCCCAGATACTGGGTGATGTCCAGGATCTCAGCGGCTTCCTTGACCTTCTTGTCGATCTCGTCCTTGGGAGCATGACGCAGCTTCAGAGCGAAGGCCATGTTCTCGTAAACGGTCATGTGGGGGTACAGAGCGTAGTTCTGGAAAACCATGGCGATATCACGGTCCTTGGGGGCAACGTCGTTGACCAGACGGTCGCCGATGTACAGTTCGCCTTCGGAGATCTCTTCCAGACCGGCGATCATACGCAGGGTGGTGGACTTACCACAGCCGGAGGGGCCGACCAGAACGATGAATTCCTTGTCCTTGATGTCCAGGCTGAACTCCTGCACTGCCACGACACCCTTGTCGGTGATCTGCAGGTTCACCTTCTTCTCGGTGGTCTCCTCGCCCTTCTTCTTTTTCTTCTTCTTTGCGTCGTCGCCGTTGAAGGGGTAGATCTTCTTTACGTTCTTCAGGGTTACACTTGCCATACTGTTTCGACGCCGAACGCACCTACCATTTTCGCATGCGTTCTCACTGACCGGAAAGCAATATTCCGGGAGCATTACGACAGGTCTCCACACTGCCGCACCGTGCGTCAGACGGGTTTATCCTCCTTTATTTTAGCGGTATTCTGCCTATTATGTGGAGTAGACAGAATCCACCTGGATGAATAAATGTTACCATATTCTGCAAGAACACGCAATGGTTGGTTTCTACAATTTTGGATAATAGTTTTTGGGCAGTTTGCCAATCCGGGCTTTTTACAGGATGGAAAAGCCGCTCTCCGTTGCTTCCAGTGTCGAGCCGTAGTAGGCGGCCATGGCGGTTTCTAAGTCGATGGCGTCGGACACTGCAGCCGTCTCGTAGCACGAGTGCATGGCCAGCTGGGCAAGGCCGATGTCCACCGTGGGGACGCTCACGTGGGCAAGGGAGATTCTGCCAAGCGTAGAGCCGCCGGGAAGATCCGCCCGGTTGTGGTAGGTCTGCACCTTGACGCCCGCCCTGCCGCAGATTTTCCGGAACACTGCGGCGCTGACGCTGTCGGTGCAGTAGCTGAGATTGGCGTTGTACTTGATCACCAGTCCGCCGCCCATGACCGGGGCATTGCCGGGGTCGGCATACTCCGGGTGGTTGGGGTGGACGGCGTGGGCATTGTCCGCGGACACCAGAAAGGACTGCGCCAGCATCCGCCCACGGTTCAGCTTCAGGCCGTCGCAGATTCTGCCCAGCGTATCCTCCAGCAGAGACGAGCCCGCACCCTGCGGGGAAACGGAGCCGACCTCCTCGCTGTCAAAAACGCACAGAACCGGGATGGACGCGCTGTCTCCGCCCTTGAGGAAGCCCTGCGTGCAGCCCCATGCGCATTCCAGATCGTCCAGCGCAGCGGAGGAAATGTATTCTTCGTCAACGCCCCAGACCGATGCCTTCTGCCGGATGTAAAGATACAGGTCGTGTCCCAGAATCTTTCCGCCCGCTTCCTTCTCCAGCAGCGCCGGGAGCTTGCCTGCCGTGCCCGCGCTGCCGATGAGGGGCAGGGTATCCACTGCCGGGTTCCATTTGTAGCCTTCGTTCGCCTGACGGTTCATGTGGATGGCGACGTTGGGGATGAGCAGCAGGTCTCTGTCGATGTCCAGCAGCTTCGTCTCCACACCGGCTTCCGTCTCCACCGTCACCCGTCCCGCGATGGACAGGGGACGGTCCAGCCATGGGGAGATCAGCATTCCGCCGTAGCGCTCCACAGCCATGCGGGTGTAGGCGGCGGCTAGCTCAAAATTCTCCTTGACCTTGAAGGTGGGGCGGTCGGAATGGCTGGCGCTCATGAGGAAGCCCTTGGGGCTTCCCTGCGGCACCCGGAACGCCACGAGGGCAGAGCCGCCCCGTGTCAGAAAATACTTCCCGCCGGGGGCAAGCGCCCATTCGTCCTGCTCGTACAGCCGGGTATAACCGGCATTTTTCAGCGTCTCGGCCAGATACGCCTGGGCGTGATACACGCTGTGGGCTGCATTCAGAAAATCACACAGTGCTTTTGTCCGGTTGTCCATTACTGTTTTCCCTCCTCAAGAAGTCCGCAGACCAGATCGATCTGCTGGGCGACGGTCTGCAATGCGCCGCGCCAGAATTCCTTGTCTGTCAGGTCAATGCCCGCCACCTTGGCGACATCCTCCGCCGTGGCGACGGTGGTGGTGCGCAGCAGCTTCTTGTACTTCGGCACGAAAGCCGCGCCCTCCCGCTCGTACTGGGCGTACAGTCCCCGGGCGAACAGACCGCCGAAGGCGTAGGGATAGTTATAGAAGGTCGAGCCGTAGTAGTGGCTCTTGCAGACCCACATATAGGGATGGCGGAAGCTTGCGTCCAGACCGTCGCCGTAGGACTGCTCCTGTGCCTTCAGCATCATGCCGCACAGGGTCTCCGCGTTCATGAACTGCTTCTCCCGGTTTTCCAGCACCATGCTTTCAAACAGATAGCGGGAATAGATGTCGCAGATGATCTGAGTGACGTCCTGAAGCTGGGACTCGATGAGCGCCAGCTCCTCGTCGTGGGATTTTGCCTGCCGGATGGCCGCCGCCATGACCACGCACTCGTTGAAGGTGGAGGCAGTCTCCGCCACGGGCATGGAGTAATCCCGGTTCAGCGGCCGGTGGGTACGGATGCACTGGTTGTGGAAAGCGTGTCCCAGCTCGTGGGCAAGGGTCACGATATCGCCGAAAGTGCCGTCGAAATTGGTCAGAATGCGGCTCTGGCCGATGCACGCCACCCCGGCGCAGAACGCGCCGCCGGACTTTCCGTCCCGGGGATAGAAGTCGATCCATTCCTCGTCAAAGGCGCGCGCCACCATGTCCGCCAGCTCGGAATCAAAAGTGGAGAACAGCTCCACCAGAATCCGCTTGGCGTCTTCCGTGGTGTACCGCGAAGTAGATTTGCCCATGGGCGCGAACAAATCGTACCATGGCAGGCCGTTTTCGTGGCCCAGCGCCTTTCCCTTGGCGCGGAGGTACTGCCGGAATTTGGGCATGTATTCTTCCATCGCCCCCAGCATAGCGTCCAGTGTCTCCCGCTTCATGTCGGACTTTTCCAGCGTCCGGTCAAGGGGCGACGCATAGCCACGGAGCTGGCAGTCCGAAATGGTCTCCAGCTTGATGGAGTTCAGGGCGAAGGCCACGGCGTCCTTGATCCGGTCGTAACAGCTCAGCTCTGCTTCATAGGCCGCTTTCCGCACGGCTGGGTCGGGGTCATAGGCCAGATTGCGGATGGCGGACAGATTGGTCGTCCCGCTGTTGTAGCTCACCGGCACGGTGCTGGTCAGATATTCCTGCAGGTCGCTCCACGCGCTGGAGCCGGACATGGACAGCTTGGCGCTGATCTGCTCGCCCAGACTTCCCAGCAGATGGGAGCTGTTTCGCAGCAGGCTTTCAAACAGGAAGGTGTAGTCCTTCAGCGTCTCATCGCTGCCCACAAGCGTCATCAAATCGGGGATTTCCGACACCCACTCCCGCCACTGCGCCTGCGCGCCTGCGGCGCCGGTGAGGATCTGCATCACCTGTCCCAGTCGGGAGCCGGCTTCCGCGTCCCGGGTGTTGCCCGACTGGCGCAGAAAAGCGTATTCCACCAGCTTCCCGGAAAGCTCCGACAGGGATTCTTCCAGCGCGACGCCTTTTTTCAGGCCGTCCAAGGGCGTCTGCTTATCCAGTTCCCCGGCAAAGGCCACATAATCCTGTACAAGCTTCTCCAGCTTTCCCATATCCGCGGCAAAGGCGGGGTCGTCAAAGCCGCGGTAAATAACGTCCAGATTCCATACTTCGTTCATGATTTGTCCCTCCTGACAGTATTCACGGCCATTTTACACCAGTCTTCCCCTTCCGTCAACTGTCCGCAAGGACTGCCGCATTTTGTCGAAAAATGTAGAAAAGTTCTCGATATCCGTCGAAATTGTCGAAAACGCGCTGTTTTTGACGAGCGATTATTTTTGTTTTTCCTTGCAAAACTGCGTGCTTCATGGTATTCTTTATTTGTCGCACACGGGTTTTCGTGATTCGTGGCATTGGGGAGCAAAATCTAATCTTTTACATGACAGGAGAGGACTGTATATGGAACATGTAACAACCGTATTGATCGCGGACAGCGCGGACGACTTCTGCACCGCCCTGACCGCCGCATTGCAGCACGCCGACGGTTTCCAGGTCGTTGGAACGGCCAGCGACGGGGAACAGGCCATTCGCATGGTGGAGGAGCGGAAGCCCGACGTTCTGGTGCTGGATCTGATGCTGAGCAAAAAGGACGGCATCAGCGTTCTGAAAGCCGTATCCGGCATGGAGCGCCGCCCCATCACGCTGGCGACCTCCGTCTTTGTGACGCAGTACGTGTCCGCGGCAGCGGCCAATCTGGGGGTGCGGTATCTGATGCTGAAGCCCTGCGATATGACCGCGCTGGTGGAGCGGCTTGAGGAGATCCGGGGCGGAGACAGTCAGAAGGCCGCAGAAAAGCGCCGTCCGGACAAGACCAGCATCGAGTCCATGGTCACGGGCATCATCCACGAGATCGGCGTTCCCGCCCACATCAAGGGCTACCAGTATCTGCGGGAGGCCATCATCATCGCGGTAAACGATATGGATGTGATCAACG
>ERZ780226.2777-NODE-2777-length-11582-cov-30.010063_pt1 | contig 11582 bp, 4 predicted proteins | sample MGYA00511165_ERZ780226 | MGnify/ENA primary metagenome ERZ780226 (study PRJEB29588, sample SAMEA2152373) | human gut metagenome | biome: human gut; feature: human-associated habitat; material: faeces | place: Denmark | collected 2008/2010 ...
CAAGAATGAACTGTACCCGTTCCGTCCCGAACTTTTCCAGCACATCTTTGACCGCCGCCTCCGTATCCAGCCGGTTCTCTGCATAGTGGGCGCTGATGGCCTGTTCAATGGCTTCTTTGCAGGCGCTGTTTGCCTGATAAGAACGGTTATACTGTGCCATCTCTCCATGCTCGGACGCATAGGCGGCAGAATGGGGGTAGAGAGGGGCAGTTCGTAATTCTTCCTGCGCCCTGCACACATCATCGGCACGGTTTTCAATGCTGTCCCGGATCACATCCATATAGCCGGTCTCCAGCTTTTCAAAATAGCGGTACACATCCGCCAGCGGAGAGGGAGATTCCAAAAGTGCCTGAGCCTGGGTGTCGATCAACTCCAGTTCCTCCATTGCCATCACGATGTCCTCGCGGATGGTGTACTCATAGGCATGGTTTAAGACTTCTTCCGGGGGCTGGCTTTTCAGCCAGTCCCGGTAGTTATCCTGTTCAGCGGCCATCTTTTCATAGAGAGCCGTATTCAGATCGTTGTTATTCATAATCATCGTACCTCCTCGTGTTGTTTTGGTTTCTTTTCAGGGCTGCGGGGCGGCACAGGGCGTTTCAGGCTGTCCAGTACCGAGGGACGCGCGCTCTTGGCAACCACGGTTTCCGGCTGGGTGTGGCCTTTGCCGTCAATGTTCAGCAGGGTGTCCAGTTCCACCAGACGGGCGGACTTGACCCGCAGATCGTCCTCAAAGGGGAACGGCTTGCCTACTTCCTCCTTGGCAGCGGCCTGCTGCTGGTAAAGGTTCTCCAGCTGGTTTTTGACCGCCTCCAGACGCTGGGGCATCTGCGCCAGTGCGTTGTCGATACGGGTGAGATTTCCGCGTGGGTCTGTACCCAGGGTCGCCCGATGGGTCATTTGTCCTTTCAGCAGGAGCGTATATTCCTGTTTCCAAGCGGAAAATTCCACGGACATGGCATAGCCCCGGTAGCTACCGATCTGCACCGGATCGGAGGTTTTGACCTCCTTGCAGGCATCCAGCAGGGCTGCACCGGCATTTTCTTTGTCGGTCAGCACATCGCCCCGGATCTCCATACCGGCAAAGCCATCTGCCGGGTGTGGGTGGGCAGCCAGTGTTTCCAAATCGGCTTCAAAGCCCTGGATATACCCCTTGTTGGTTTCGATTTCCTGGGGGAAGTATTTGAGCAGCTGGTCCTCCAGACGGTATTGCTTGCTCTGGTGGTCGGCTTTCATCAGCTTCAGCTTGGCAACCTCCACATCCAAATCCATACGCTCCTTGATACGGGGGTCTCCGGCACACAGGGCCTTGATCTCGGCAAAGGAAAGCGCCGTTTCATCCACATCATCGCAGCTTCTCACAGGCGATTTCGAGGTCATAATCTGGCTGATGAATTTCTGTTTGTTTTCCACCGTCTGCCAGAGGTAGGCATCAAAAGTTCCCTCCGTGACATAGCGGTACACATGGACAAGAGGGTTCTGGTTGCCCTGGCGCTCGATACGGCCCTTGCGCTGGGCAAGGTCTCCCGGACGCCACGGGCAGTCCAAATCATGCAGCGCCACAAGGCGATCCTGCACATTGGTGCCAGCGCCCATCTTGGCAGTGCTGCCTAATAGGACGCGCACCTGCCCAGTGCGGACTTTAGAGAACAGTTCCTTTTTCCGTACCTCTGTGTTGGCTTCGTGGATAAAGGCGATCTGCTCGGCAGGCATCCCCTGGGCGATGAGCTTCTGGCGGATGTCCTCATAGATGGTAAAGGCAGGCTCCGGTTCATCCAGTGGGATTGCTTCTTCCAACCCGTGAAGCAGCGGATTGTCCAGCTGTTTGGCTGCCTTTTTGGAGGGAGCTGCCTGGGGCGTGGAAATGTCGCAGAACACCAACTGGGTCAGCTTGTCTGCATCCCCGTCCCGCCAGATCTGCATGATGTTGTCCACGCACTGATTGACCTTTGTGCCAGGTTCATCCGGCAGCATCTGGTTGACGATTCTCTGGTCCAGGCCCAGCTTACGGCCATCCGAGGTGATCTTGAGCATATTATCCACCGACGGGTCCACACTGCCTCTGTGTACTTCGGAAGCGCGCTCAGAGAGTGCCTTCACCATTTCCTGCTGATGTTCGGTGGGCTGTGCCACGATGTTGTGGTATTCCACTTCCGGGGTGGGCAGGTTCAGTTGGTCGGCGGTCTTGATGTCCGCCACCTCTTTGAACAGGTTCATCAGCTCCGGCAGGTTGAAAAACTTGGAGAATCGGGTGCGCGCCCGATAGCCGGTTCCCTCCGGGGCCAGTTCCAGCGCCGTGACGGTTTCTCCGAAACGGCTGGCCCAGCAGTCGAAATGGGTCATGCTCAGTTCCTGCAAACGGTCATACTGAAGATACCGCTGCATGGTGTAAAGCTCGGTCATGGAGTTGCTGACCGGGGTTCCGGTGGCAAAAATCACGCCACGGTTTCCGGTGATCTCATCCATATAGCGGCACTTGGCAAACATATCGGAGGATTTCTGCGCGTCCGATGTGGAGAAACCTGCCACATTCCGCATTTTGGTGTATAAAAACAGGTTTTTGTAGTTGTGTGCCTCGTCCACGAACAGCCGATCCACGCCCAGCTGCTCGAATGTCACCACATCGTCCTTGCGGCTCTCGGCCTGCAATTTTTCCAGCCTGGCTTCCAGCGATTTGCGGGTGCGTTCCAGCTGCTTGACGGTAAAACGCTCGCCGCCGCTGGCCTGCACTTCCGCAATTCCCTCGGTGATCTCGTCGATCTGCTCATAGAGAAGCCGTTCCTGACGCTCCCGGCTGATGGGGATTTTCTCAAACTGGCTGTGTCCCATGATGATGGCATCATAGTCGCCGGTGGCGATCCGGGCGCAGAACTTCTTACGGTTGTGGGTCTCAAAGTCCTTTTTCGTGGTGACAAGGATGTTGGCGGAAGGATAGAGCCGCAGAAACTCCGACGCCCACTGCTCGGTCAGGTGGTTCGGCACAACAAAGAGAGATTTCTGGCACAGCCCCAGACGCTTACTTTCCATAGCGGCGGCCACCATTTCAAAGGTTTTGCCCGCGCCTACTTCGTGCGCCAGCAGCGTATTGCCGCCGTACATCACATGGGCAATGGCGTTCAGCTGATGCTCCCGCAGGGTAATGGACGGGTTCATGCCGCCAAAAACAATATGGCTGCCGTCATACTCGCGGGGGCGGGTGGAGTTCATTTCCTCGTTGTACTGGCGCACCAGAGCTTGACGGCGCTCCGGGTCTTTCCAAATCCAGTCCTTGAAAGCATCCCGGATAGCCTGCTGCTTTTGGGCTGCCAGCGTGGTTTCCTTGGCGTTCAGCACCCGGCGCTCTTTGCCGTCTGCGTCCTCTATGGTGTCGTAGATACGGACATCCCGCAGGTTTAAGGAATCCTCCAAAATCTTGTAGGCGTTGGCACGGCTGGTTCCATAGGTGGTATAGGCGGCCACATTGTTCTGACTGATGGAGCTTTTGCCGGTGATCTGCCACTCCGCCGTAAACGGGGTGTAGTTGACCTGGATATTCCGCTGCATATAAAACGGGGTATCAAAGGTCTCATACATAAACTGCTGGATGTACTCTTTGTCGATCCAGGTAGCTCCCAGACGCACCTCAATCTCCGACGCATCCAGGTCTTTGGGCTGGGCGGCGGTAAGAGCTTCCACATTGACTGCATAAACCGGGTCCTGCTGTGCGGCCCGCTGCGCCTGACGCAGTTTGCGGCGTACATTGCCGGAGAGGTATTCATCAGCAGTCACATAATGGGGCGTTCCGTCCTGCTCCAGCTGTCCCGGTACACGAAAGATCACGCCTTGCAGCTCGGCGGCCAGTTCGTCGCTGGTCTTGCCGGTTAGCTTCGACATATACGCCATATCCACACAGGCTTTCTCCGCGATGGAGACGGCAAGGGCTTCACTGGCGGTATCCACGGTGTCCACCGCCTTGTGTGGCTTGATGGTGCGCTTGGTGAACATATCCGCTTTACGCTCCAGCCTGCCGTCCTCGTCAATGACTTCCAGCGCGCAGAGCAGGTAATAGGAAGAATCGTCTGCATAGGCCAGACGGTTCGCCCGGTCATTGATAAGACCATATTTTGCGGAAAAGCTGTCATAGAGCCGGTTCAGTTCCGCCTGTTTTTGGGTAATGGTGCTGTCTGGAACCGCTGCATCCATCTGAAGGTCGATCAGTTCCTGCACACAATCTCGCAGTCCCACAAGACCTTTTACGCGGGCTTCTGCTGTGGCATTCAGGTCAGGGCGCACCATGCGGCTGTTTTCACGGAAATATACAGCGCCGTCCACCACGGTGTAGGAGTAATTTTTCACATTGGGGTCGGCAGGAATGGAGGTGTCGATGGCTTCGCCCTCACCCAGCTCCGGCAGCTCGGCCTCCTGGTAAGTGCCGCGAATGTACTTCACGGCATCATGCAGCTGATCGGCAAGCTCCAGCCCCTCAATGGGATTCACGGTGTAGTCCATGCCATGGGCGGTGCTTTCCGGTTCCTGTCGGCCCAGCACCATTTCCGGGTGGTCCAGGAAGTAGCGGTTAATGGCAAATCCATCCTGCGTCTGTCCGGTCTGCGTCCACTCCGGCACGATGTCCAACGGACGGTCACGCTTTTGCAGGAAAATGATGTCCGAAACGACCTCTGTACCAGCGTTTTTCTTGAAAGCGTCATTGGGCAGACGGATGGCTCCCAGCAGCTCGGCACGTTGAGCAAGATACCGGCGCACGGTGGAATCCTTGGCGTCCATCGTATAGCGGCTGGTGACAAAGGCCACCACGCCGCCGGGACGCACCTGGTCGAGTGCTTTGGATAGCGATAGGTAAGGTCTGAGCGGTGCGTCAGCACCGCTTTCCACCTTTTCCCCCGCTCCACACCGTGCGTGCGACTTTCACCGCACACGGCGTTCCACCGTTTATGATTCGGTATTAACTAAAGTAAACTTACAATGTTCGAGCAGTAAAGAAACTCATTTTAATATTAGATAGCTTGCAAATTTGCCAGTTGGCGTAGCTTGTTCAGCTTTGCCTTCTGTTTGTAGGTGAGTTGCAGTTGTGAAAGGTAAGCTTTGATTGTTGTTTCTTTTGTTGCGTGTAGCAATCGGTGTATATCCTTGTGCAAAATAATCAAGTTTTCGTATCTATCATTTCCACCTTGACTGACAGGCTTTTTGTGGTGACAATGAATTTCATGCAACGCCAGTATTTGTCCTGTTATTGCACATTTTCCGTATTGTGCCACATAGAGAGAAATTCGGTTATCCATATACTCAACACTTCTACCAACTTCCTTTGTTCTCATAAGTAGGAGCATAGTATTGGTGTCTATGCCAAGATTTTTATGAATTTTCTGTCTACCCTCTAGGGTGTATTTACACACCGATTTTTTCTTCCACATGGGATTCTTGTGCTTGATATATCCCACAGGAACCAAAGGCTTTCCGCTGTAAAAACGGATTTGTTTGCTTTTTCCGTATTTCTTTTCAATGAACGAAAACCCTTTGTAATCTCCCTTTGTGGAAAGTGCCTTTCGCTTTAATTGGCTTAATTTCACAACATCAACTTCTCGTCCCATGTCTGCAAAATCCGAACTTACACAGGTCGCAATCTGAAAATAGTTGTGCATACCCATAATCATAGCGTTGTACTCATTGATGAGGGTTACTCGTTCCTCATCGTTTTTGGGATGTGCTATCTTTTTGATTTGACCTTTCAGCTTGTCCGTTTCTCGCCTTTTTGCCTTATCACAGATATGTGATTTGACAACATAGGACGCACCTTTTTTCATAAGAGTGAGTTTAAAACCCAGAAATTCCGAATAGCCCTTTTTCAAATTTACGATTTTAGATTTTTCTTCACTTACCTCTAACTTCAAACGGTCATGAAGCCACGCTTTTGTTGCTTCATACGCTCTTTTTGCGTCCTTTCGGTTTGAGCAGAATATCTTAAAATCGTCTGCATACCTAACCATGTGCATTTCTTTTAGACCAGACTTGCGGAATGCGTCATAGGCTCGACCTCTGTGAGTAGCACCTGTTTTTGTGATATGGTCACGAATATTGTGAGCAGGTTGCTTTTCCCACTGGCTCGCTATCCACCAATCCAATTCATTCAGAACAATATTAGAAAGAAGTGGTGATAGGATTCCACCTTGCGGTGTTCCTTTTTGCGGATAAATTGTTTCTCCATTGGGTAAAACAATCGGAGCCTTCAGCATTTCTTTTATTACACATAGCAATTTCTTATCCTGTATCCCCATATTCCACATCTGTTTCATCAGCTTGCTGTGACTGACATTATCAAAGAAGCCTTTAATATCAATGTCCACAACATAGTGCAGGTGTGATTTTTGCATAAACGCATAGGCTTGTGCGATAGCGTGTTCTGCCGACCTGTTAGGTCGAAATCCGTTACTTCTGTCACTAAATTTAGCTTCACAGATAGGTTCAAGAATTTGGAGAATACATTGTTGGACTATCCTATCCCATATTGCAGGGATACCCAGCGGTCTTAGCTTTCCGTTGGGCTTTGGAATTTCAACTCTCCTAACTGCTTTGGGTTTATACCATTGGAGTTTCTTTCTCACAATTTCAACAAACCTCGTTTCGGGTATCTTTTCAATATCCTTAATCGTCAGTTTGTCTACTCCGCTTGTATTGCTTCCAGAATTGCGTTTAATGTTACGATATGCAAGGCGAATATTTTCCTCGCTCTCGATAAGCTGCATAAGATTATTGAAAATCTTTCTTCGTCCACTATCCGCATACAACATATCAAGCGTATCTTGCAGGTCGTAATACTCCAAATAGCGTAGTTTTGAGTTCTTTTTCTGCTTCGTAGTTGTCACAGGCATCTCCTCCTTTCGGATTTGATTTTCTTTGTCATACTCGAAGCTGTGAATGTTTACTTTGTTATTATTTGAAAATCATAAACGGCTAATGGCTGTTCCTCCGTTTACATTACAGAAACATCAACGGTCGTGCCATCGCTCTCACAGAAAACTCACGCAGTTATGATTTCCTGCGTTTACTAACCATTGGTTAGCTTTTCTGCTTTCCTCGTTCCAACAATTCTATCTATACATATATCCGTAGGTGTCCTCTCTAAGCCTGTATGCTTGATACCGCCTGTAACGGCATAGGGAATTTCATATCTTCGATTTTTACTTTTCCCCACATACTATCCGTTTGGATAACTGCACATTTCTATACAGCCTACTTATAGACCCTTACATTCGAGGATTCGTCAGACTTTTTACGGTCATTCTCACCATAGATATTTTGTAGACCTCCGGCATATAGGCTACACCATCCACCGCTGGACAGCTTTCGTTGCGGTGTTCACACAGCCGCAAGACGGTAGCTCTCTGCCGACTTCACCGAGCTTCTGAACATCTGCCTTTTGAGCAGAGCCAGTCGGAGTATTAAGGATGGCGTTTCAGGGCGTTACCCCATCATTCCACCAATCGAATTGTTAGTTTGCAAATATTCTGGTTCACCTGCCTTTCAAAATTTGCACCTAAGCTTTTCACTTAGGAACGAGTCGCACCAAAAAAGTAGTTGTGGATGCTGAAATTCAGCTTGTCATAGGCTTTATCTCGAACCTGATACTGGCCGAAAGGCACATTACCAATGGCAAGGTCATAGAAATCTCGCCTGTCGGTGGTCTCAAACCCGGCCACGGTGATGTCGGCCTTGGGGTAGAGCTGCTTTGCAATCCGTCCACTGATGGAATCCAGCTCCACTCCGTACAGACGGCTGTTTCGCATTTCCTCCGGCAGCATACCGAAGAAATTGCCCACACCGCAGGACGGCTCCAGGATGTTGCCGGTCTCAAATCCCATGCGGCCCACGGTCTCATAGATGGCCCGGATTACCGTGGGACTGGTGTAGTGCGCGTTGAGGGTGGAACCTCTGGCGGCAGTATATTCTTCCGGGGTCAGCAGCTCTTTCAGCTGGGTATATTCCGCAGCCCATGCGGGCTTCTCCGGGTCAAAGGCGTCGGCCAGACCGCCCCAGCCCACATATTGAGAAAGAACCTCCTGCTGTTCGGGGCTTGCCTGCTGTCCGGCAGCTTCCAGCTCTTTCAGCAAACGAATGGCATTAACATTTGCATGGAACTTGGCTTTCGGACCGCCTTCACCCAGGTGGTCGTCGGTGATACGGAAATTCTCAGCGGTGCGGCGCAGGTTGTCCTTGTATTCCCCGTAAGCGGCTTCCTCGGCGGCTCTGGCATTGGGGAAGGTCTGCCACTCGCCGTTTACCTGAATGGAAACGGGGTGTTCGTCCAGCACTTCATCCAGAGTTTTTTCCGGCTCAGCGGCAGGTGCAGGCGGCTCTGGCTCATTGGTTCGCAAGGTCTGGACAACCACATCATAAGGCAGATGGTTCTTGTCACCGGGATAAACTGTCACCGGCTCAGTGGTAAAACCGGGCTGTGCAGGTTCCGGCTTCTGCTCCAAATGCTGACGAATGACTGAAATCGGCTCCACCCGGAAGATGGGGAATCCCACCGCATTTGCAAAGGTCACATCTTGAAGTTCCACCCGGCCAATATCCGGCTCCAGCTTGCTGACCCGGAAAGTGCGCCCATCCAATGCAAAGGTGGTCTCGCCGGGAATTAGGTTGTGACGGACATACTCGGCATCGGAAAGCGATTGGTTCGACTGCTTCTGTTCTTCAGCGGCAATCTGCTCCACATCCGCCATCACGCGCTGGATGAACGGGTCATTGTCCAGCTTTTCTTCGTCCACCAGCTCGCCATTCACAATACCGCGCTCGGCCAGCGCCTCCCGGATGGCGATGGGGTCGATGTTGTCGAACCGGTCCTGTTCTGCTTCGGTATAAAACCGATCCTCCTTGATGAGCTGTGCAATCCGGCGCTGTGCCTTGGGCCAGGGCAGCACCGTTCTTTCGGGGCTTTCCGGGCGAACCGAAAACGGGGTTTTGCCGTCGCCACCATTAAACTCATGGGCCAGCCATGCGGCGGTATCTTTTTCCCGTCCATGCTGTTCCATGTAGCGGACAACGGCGTGTTTGCTCTGAATATCGCCGTTCCATGCGCGGATGGCATCGTCAATGTCATCCTGCGAGAGAGGACGCAGTATTTCATGGAGCCGTGGGTAGGTTTCGTCAATTACTTCCCGGTGCAGCCGTTGGCGGAACTCCGGCACATCGGAATAGAGCCGAATCAGCTCCAAATCACCGGAGCCGAGAACGGCACGGCGGATGGCAGCATTGCCCTCGATGACAGCATTTTCATGGTCGCTGTGACCGCAGGCGTTGCGGTATCTGGTGTCCTGGGTAACAGCTTCCATCACGATGGGCTTGTATTTCTCATGCAGTTCCCGAATCGTGGGGGTTGCCTGTTCCGGCTCTGTATCCCGGAATACGCTGGTCCCATCTGCGCCAAACTCTGCTTCCTGAGCATTGATGTGCTGTTCCGTCTCATGGTCGATGGAGGGCATGGAATATTCCTGACGCTCCTTGCCGCCCTCCGGGACAGCGGAAATGGTCACATCATGCTGATCCCGCAGCTGTTCCACAACCTGTTCCAGCCGGTTTGCCGGAAAGCCGCACATTTCCACACGGCCACCACCGGGGATAGCGCGGGTAGTAAGGTTGAATCCCAGCTCCGCAGCGGCGGTTTTGGCATCCTCGCCGTACAGCTCAAAGAAATCGCCCATCTGATACAAAACCATATCATCCGGGTGACGCTCTTTGACCCCGTTGTATTCCCATATCTCCGGGGTGGGCTGCTGGGCTTGTAGGACATCTTCCTCCGCCAGCGCCTTTTCCGCCTGGACTTTGTCGTACTCTGCCTGTTCCTGTTTGGTGAGATAGCGTCCCTTTTGAATCAGATCAGTAATCCGTTTGGCAGCTTTCTCCCATGTGAAATGCACATCCGGGCAGCCATCCTTTTTGTAACGCAGACCTTTTCCATCGTGATCTTCCCAGCTGCCCCCAGCGCCGGACAGGGCGTGGGAGTGTCCGCCATTGCCGTACTCATTTTTGAGAAAATCCACCTTTTCTTTATCCGTATGGGGCTTCTGGAAAAAGGTAAAAATCCGGCCTTTACCACTTTCAAATCCGCTACCTCTGGTCATGGCGGCATCGATCTCATCCTCGGTAATGAAGTGCTGGACGGTTGGCACTTGGGAAAGGTCCGAAGAAAAAGTCCTGCGGGACAGGGACAGGTCTTTCAGGTTTTCCCAAATCTCTCTCGGTTTGTGGTAGTGGAAGCGCAGCAACTCCCGGTCCTGCTGGTAGGCCGTCCAGAAGGCAGCGTATTCTTCCGCAAGGGTCTGACGGAACTCCGGGCGGTTCAGCTGCTCGGCAAGCCATGCGGTTTCTTCCGGGAACCCGGTTCTCTGAATACCGGACAGACAGGACAGACAGGACAGATACCCGGAATCTCTGGCTTTATCGCTGAGATCGTGGTACAGATGCCAAAGTTTTTCCGCAAGGAGGGAGCGTTCATAGCCTGCCGCTTCTGCAAGCTCCACATTGGAGGCAAACTGGCCGCTCTCCAAAAGCTCCCCGATACGCTCGGCGGCGCTCTCCCAGGAAATGACCTGGGCGGACTTGTCGTAACGGGCTGTTTTGCCGTGGGAAAGATGGATACCGTCCTCGGCATACCATGCGGTGACGCTGCCGATCCCGTTGCCGCCGTGATAGAGCGTTTTCAGTATCTCGGCAATCTCAGCGGTAGTTTTCTGCTTTTCAAAGGCTGCAACCACACGCTCCCTTTGGCGGTCCGTGTTGCCGCCCAGCCGCAGCACATGGTCAATATCCGCCTGGGCAAAAGAAAAAGCAGAGGATGTTTTCACATTCTCTGCTTCATCTATGATTCGGATTTGTTCGTTTTCGGAGAGGAAGAAACTCAGCTGTGAATAAGCTCCGCCATCAGAATCTCCTCCGCCTGAGCTTTGCAGGTGTTCATCAGGCCCACCCACTTCATGGGATCGCTGGCTTTCAGTTCCTCGGTGGCTCCCGCTTCCTTCGCCAGCTGGGGCATTATCTGTTCCAGTCTGCTCTGTGCGGTCTCGTCGATCTCCAGAAGGTGCGGGTACAGCTTCTCGCTCATCAGCAGCTGGTTGTATAGGATGGGACGGTGTTCCTTGAGGTATGCTTTCCGCATCCTGCCGTACTTGCCCAGGGGCTTCTCCGGCTGCTGGCTCAGCTTCAGGTCGGGAATCAGATAATCTCCGTTCTGGATGTAGTTCATGGGATTCTTCATGTTGGGGTCTCCTTTCTTTGATGGCCTCACGCTCGGCATTTCGGATGGTAACGCCGATCTGCCGCAGCACCTGTTGATTGATCTGGCTGACCGCCGTTCCCAGTGCGCCGATGGTAGCAGGGGTGTTGAAGTCGAAAATCGCCATAAAGTCCTCATGGGTAAAATAGCGTTCCGGCTCCAATCCGCAGCGGGACATCAGGGCGTAGGAAATGCTGACGGTGGCGGCTGCCTTAAACTGTACTTCGATGTTAAATTCATCATATTCCTCTAAAAAGGAATCGTCAACGATATAGAAGAAGTCCTGCTGATGCTCCGTCCAGTATTCCTCAGCCAG
>ERZ780226.2778-NODE-2778-length-11582-cov-3.272664_pt1 | contig 11582 bp, 11 predicted proteins | sample MGYA00511165_ERZ780226 | MGnify/ENA primary metagenome ERZ780226 (study PRJEB29588, sample SAMEA2152373) | human gut metagenome | biome: human gut; feature: human-associated habitat; material: faeces | place: Denmark | collected 2008/2010 ...
AAGAAACATACTCAACCGCGTCATTCAAGCCGCGATAGTAATGCTTGGCGTGGTGTATCAGAGTTAAAGATAACGAATCATTAGATAGTGCGCTTCGCCGTTTTAAACGCTCGTGTGCTAAGGCTGGTGTTTTATCAGAAGTCAGAAAGAGAGAACACTACGAAAAGCCCAGCGTAAGACGTAAGAAAAAGTCCGAGGCTGCAAGAAAACGTAAATTCAGATAGTTTATGTTGGCGAGGGGTTATCCCTCGCCATTTCGTTTATGCATACTTTTATACTCGGTCGGAAGCATCTGATAAGCTTTCTTGAATTCGGATGAGAACTTGCTTTGACTGTCATATCCCACCGATTTGGCGGCTTCTGATATGCTGACGCCGCATCTTAACAGCTGTGTTGCTTTCTCCATTCTATGCTCTTTTATGTGAGCTGCTATTGAGTTCCCGTATACAGACTTGAACAAAATCTTCATTGTTGACGGATTTATCGGAAATTGCCGCGACAGTTCTTCGATTGTAATCCTTCGGTCGAGATTTTCGGTTAATCTGTCGTGAATTTGTTTTATCATTTCTATCTGGTCGGGTCTGAAGCCGTTTGTCTCTCTGACCGACTTTAAGTCAAGCCGATAGAGATAAAGGAAAAGTTCTTGAAGCTTTAGCTTATAATAGGCATATTTAAGCTCGGCGGGGACCCCGAAAAAGCCGTCAAATATGCCTTTTGTTGTTTCCGAACCGGGAAAGGTAATAAAATCCCTCTCGGTACAGAATTTTTTATAGATACTGTCACCGGTGACGGGAGTTTCGGTCAAAAGCTCGGTCAGATTCTGATTGCAATTTTTTAAGTCAACATAAATCGAAAGCCCACTATAGCTTCCGTTCGGGAAGGTTATGTCTAAGCCCGAGCATACGCCCTTTGTGTGAATTGCGAAATCGCCCGAACCGAGATAAACGGTCGAACCGTCCTGCGTTTTCCAGCCTATTCTGCCGCTTTGACAATAGTTTATTTCGATTATTTCGTTTTCGGGTTTATGCCGGCAGGAGCTTTCTTGTAAATTATATTCACAGAACGCAAGTTCTATTCCGGGGTATAATTTATAGGTATTTGTTTTTTTCATAGTAATTTATTCTCCGATAATTTTTATTCAGGACAGGATATTTCCATAACCTTTTCGATTGCGAGGTGAAGCATATTGCTCTGTTCGGTATCGGCGGCCTTATAATAAACCTCCTTGCCGCGGCGGCTGCTTACAATCAGATTATTCGCCTTAAGCCGGCTTAAATGATGTGAAACGGCGGGACTTGTCATATTGACAAGCGCCGAAATATTGGTGACACATTCTTCGCAGTGACAAAGAAGCCAGAAAATTCTAAGCCTGCTATAGTCCGAAAGCTGTTTGAAAACCTCTGCGACAATTTGAAAGTTGTCGGTTTTTTCAAGCTGTTCCCTTAAATGCTCTGCTCTTTCATCATCGTTGTGATGATGCGGAAGAACGTTTTCGCTCATAATTATCATCCTTTCATTTATTAATATTGCTGAAATTAACCCATTTAGAAATCTTTTTCGCCCTTTTGGGAGAAAGATAGGTTAAACTGTTGACATTTAACTTTTATTCTATTATACTGCAAATATAAAGATTAAACAAGTGCTTAATTGTTTAAATATTAAATTGTTCAGGAGGAATGAATTATGAAAAAAGCATATAAGATTGAGGTTGATTGTGCGAATTGCGCTAACTTAATGGAGGAAGCGGCAAATAAAACAGACGGTGTTAAAAGTGCGGCTGTTAATTTTATGCTTCAGAAGATGACGGTTGAATTTGATGAGGGCAAGGCACCCGAGGAGGTTATGCCTATGGTGCTGAAAAGCTGTAGAAAGGTTGAAGATGACTGCGAAATATTTTTCTGAGTATAAATAAAAAGAAAGGCGCGTGATATATATGAACAAAAAGCAGAAGAAGATGCTCGTTCGTATTATTGTTTCGGCACTGCTGTTGATTGGCGCAAGTATTATCCCGAAAACAGATTCGCTTAATCTTGTGAGACTTCCGCTGTACCTGGCGGCGTATCTGGTAATAGGCTACGATATACTGAAAAAAGCGGTCAAGGGCGTTATAAACCGCCGTCCGTTCGATGAAAACTTTCTTATGGCGGTCGCCACGGTCGGGGCTATTGCCCTTGCTGCTTATGAAAAGTCGGGTGACTTCGGCGAGGCGGTCTCGGTTATGCTTTTTTACCAGATTGGTGAACTTTTCCAAAGCTATGCAGTCGGGAAAAGCAGAAGAAGCATCACATCGCTTATGGATATTCGCCCCGACTATGCCAATATAGAAAAAGACGGAAATATCGAAAAGGTTGACCCCGACGAGGTTCCGGTGGGAAGTATAATTGTAATTCAGCCGGGCGAGAAAATTCCTATCGACGGAATAGTCGAAGAGGGTCAGTCTTCTCTGAATACTGCGGCGCTTACGGGTGAAAGTATGCCGAGAGATGCGAGAATGGGCGATGCCGTTATAAGCGGATGTATAAATATGACAGGTGTTTTGAAGATAAAGACAACAAAGGAATTCGGTGAGTCAACCGTATCGAAAATTCTTGAGCTTGTCGAAAATTCAAGCTCGCGCAAGTCGCGTTCCGAGAACTTTATTTCAAAATTCGCGAGAATTTATACCCCGGCTGTGTGCTTTAGTGCGCTTGCCCTTGCGATAATTCCGCCGGTTGTCAGAGGCCTTATTATGGGAATCGGCGCCGAGTGGCACGTATGGATATACCGCGCGTTGACATTTCTTGTTATAAGCTGTCCGTGTGCGCTTGTCATAAGTATTCCGCTCAGCTTCTTTGCCGGTCTCGGCGGAGCGAGCAGGGAGGGCGTTCTTATAAAGGGGTCAAATTATCTTGAAACCCTGTCACAGGTTAAAACCGTTGCCTTTGATAAGACGGGAACTCTCACAAAAGGCGTTTTTGAGGTGAACGGCGTTCATCACAACAAGCTCGTAAACGAAAAGCTTCTTGAGTATGCGGCGCTTGCCGAATGTTCTTCATCGCATCCAATAGCCAAAAGCCTTATGCAGGCCTGCGGCCGACAGCTCGACAGAGACAGGGTATCCGATATTAACGAAATCAGCGGAAACGGTGTGACGGCGATAGTTGACGGTATGAAGGTTGCGGTCGGAAACAGCAAGCTGATGAAAAGTCTTAACATACCATATCTTGACTGTCATTGTGTCGGCACCATTGTTCACATAGCTATTGACGGTGAGTATGCGGGGCATATCGTCATCTCGGACGTTGAAAAGCCCGGAGTCAAACTTGCAATATCAGAACTTAAACGGGTCGGTGTTGAAAAGACAGTTATGCTGACAGGTGATGCAAAGAAGGTTGCTGATAGGGTTGCGGCTGACCTCGGTGTGGATGAGGTCTATAGCGAACTCCTGCCGGGTGACAAGGTTGAACAGGTTGAAAGACTTCTCTCTAAAAACAAAAAGAACGAAAAGCTTGCCTTTGTCGGTGACGGAATTAATGACGCACCTGTGCTCTCGCGTGCCGATATAGGAATAGCGATGGGCGCGATTGGCTCGGACGCGGCAATCGAGGCGGCGGATGTTGTTCTTATGGATGATGACCCGATGAAGATTTCAAAGGCAATAAAAATTTCGCGGAAGTGTATCTCCATTGTTTATCAGAATATAATTTTCGCGCTCGGAATCAAGTTCCTTTGCCTGCTTTTAAGTGCGCTCGGTATAGCAAATATGTGGGCGGCCATTTTCGCCGATGTCGGTGTTATGGTTATCGCCGTTCTTAATGCGATAAGAGCACTTAAAACATCTTGAAGCATAGAAAAACCGCGGATTAGTCAGATAGTGATAAGGAAGTATTGAAATTATTGTTATCCGCCGGCAAGCAGAATGTACAAGTGAAACACGCATATCGTATTGAAAAGACGGTATGCGTGTTTTCGTTACACATATAAAGTACGCAAAATGGGTGAGGAATTTGGGTATTTATGTAATGCTTTTTTGAAAGCATAAAAGGCAACCCTTTCGGATTGCCTCTGCTGATATAAAAGAGTCTTTAATTATAAATGTTATAACTGTTGTCTGCCGTGTTTCATTGTCAGTATTAAAGCCAAAAAAGCAGATATAATCCTCGCAAAAGCCGTGCTCCACCAAATCATTATTTGTCCACCGAACAATGGCGGAAGTATCAGTATCAATAACAGCATAAGAATTGGCTCTATAAATGTTAAAATGTATGACAATAAACTCTGTTCGGTAGCATAAAAACTTGCGGTTGCGATTCGTATAATCGCAACGAACGGAACAGATATCAAGAATATAGGTAAAATATTTGCAATGTTATTGTTTACTTCCGACGATGCTCCGAAAAGAGTACCGATATTATATCTCAATATTATCATAGCAATACAACCGGCAAAAGCTAAAAATACGGCGAAACAATAAGCAAGTCTGCGAATGTTTTTTAAGCTTTCCCAATTTCTTTCGCCGTAGTATTTGCTCATAAGCGGCTGACTGCCGTCGCCGACACCCTGTAATATCAGATATATTATGCAAATAATATATGCAATACAGGCGTATGTTGCAATAGCTTCATCGCCGCCGTAGATAGCGGAAAATCGGTTTATGATAACCAACGATATATTCGGTGCTAATGCAAGACCGAATGGTGCAAGCCCAATCTTAAAAATTGGTTTGGCATATTTTGTGATATCCTTCAATGATATATGCGTGTGAAAATGCCTTTTTATTACAGAATAGGCAATAGCGATAACCATAGTAATGCCCTGCCCAATAACGGTTGCTATTGCCGCCCCGGCAATTCCCATATTCCAAATCCAAACGAACAGAAAATCAAGCACAATATTCGTTATAAAGCCGCAGACCATTGCAATCATTGCCCAAAGTGAACCGCCGTAATTCCGCATAAAAGGTACAAGACCTGTGCCAAATATTTGTAATACCGAGCCGATGGCAATAATGCGAATATATTCTGTTGCAAATGTTAAAACAGAATGTTGTGCTCCGAGCAGTTTTAAGATTGGTGCAGCGGATAAATATACTGTACCGGTAAGCAAAACTCCGATAAGCAGAAGAAGCCACCACGTACAAGCAATAAATTTATTTGCTCTTTCCTTGTTGTTTTCGGCTTTGCTTATTGAATAATGAACTGCGCCACCCATACCGATTCCTGTTCCGACCGCCTGAATAAATGCAACAATGGGATAGGCAATGTTGATAGTGGAAAGTCCTGAGTCACCTATTGTGTTTCCCACAAAATATCCGTCTGCAATGGCATAAACACCCGATAAAGCAAAAGAAAATACAGACGGAATTACATATTTGAAAAAAATCTTCGTGTTTTTCATTTCTTGAAACCTCTTTCCAATTCATTCGCTAATAAAGTGTTATAAAGCTTTGTCAGCTCCTGCATCAGTTCCAAGCGTTCCTTTCCGAGTATCTTATACACATTATGTTCCATATTCAAAACGGGCTCTATCAGTTCATCGCAATATTTTATTCCGTCATCGGTTAAGCTTACCAGACGTTCTCTCTTATCTCCGTCAGAAAAATCCAGCCTGACATATCCTCGTTGTTTTAAGTCACGGATAACTGTGCTAACCGTTGATTTAAGCAAACCAAATCCCACTGATATATCTTTTTGTGTTTGATTTCCGCTTGTTTTTAGTGCGTAAAGCACAACAAGCTCAGGATAACCTATACCCAGCATATTGGCAGCTTTAGCATACAGAGCGTTACCTTTTGCCCATATCGCATAAAAATTCTTGTTATTATCAATATTCATAATTTCACCTATATAATAGTATTTGCAAGTACTATTATAATGCTTATAAATACTATTGTCAAGTCTTTCGGATTAACTTTACAAATTTATAACTAAGTTTTAACTCTTAAAAATGTTCGGAATATATAAATACGAATATATAAATACTATAAATACATTTAGGAATTTTTGAAGCTGTCCGCCGAGTGCGAAAGCGAACAGGCGGATTTACAAAATCGGGTTGAAATTCTTAAGAAACAAATGAAATTCCGCAAGACTTTTTTGAGTCTTGCGGAAAATTACTCCCTTATCGGTGCTGTGATTAGCACCGCGGTTTTCTCTAATTCATAAGGCTTGATATGTAGTCGTTGTATTCGGTTATGTTCATTACTTCTGCCTCATCGAATTCAGAACATATTATATCTATAAGCTTTTTCGATTCAGGGTTATTTTCACATTCCGGATTGCACAGCAGAATAATTTTATCCATATTTTCCTGCATAGAAATGTATCTTATATAGCCTTCGAGCTTATCGGTGTTTTTGTCTGCGCAAATAAGTATATGCTTTTTTTCGGGAATACACAAATCTGATTTTGCGATTTTGCAGGCGATATTATAAAGAATCTGAAAGAATCCGTATACAGCAAAAAAGCAAAGAACAACCGACATAACCACTTCCATAAAATCACCCCTTTGTATATAATATGCAAAGGGGTGATTAGGTGACATAGATAAGTTGTAAAATTGTTAAATCGTAAAATAGTCAAACAATGAACCGAACGGAATTCCGCATATTTCAGCGTTTTCATAATGCTTGCAAAGCTGACGGTTTCCGTTTTGAAGAGCGTGGGTTGTTATTCCGTATATGTGAGAGAAATATGTTTCAATACAAGCTGAAAGGTGGTCGCAGCCGCGTATCAGCTTTCCGTCAACCGGCTTATATTCGGCTGAATTATACTTCTCGTCAAGCTCTTCGCTTGTCGTCACAAGAATTTTTCCGTCTACTATCGCTTTGTTGCTGAATTCATTGTTGGTGAAATATTCAAGCTCATCGCGCCATTCCGCGGGAATAAGCGGATAGAGAATGTGTTCCATTTGGTCTTGCTCTATGGATTTAATAAGCTCATCAAGACCCTCAACCGAATTTTTTACAGGCGAGACAATGTCGCGGGTTAAAACCTCGGGAATATCGTGAAAGAGTCCGCCGAGGAAGTTATTCGCGATTCTTGCGTCGCATGCCTTAGTGTCACAGGAACAAAGATAAGACAAAACGGCAACAATCATCATATGCCCCGCAACAGAGGTGGCGGGAATCCTCGGTGACCTCGACCATCTCTGCTGGAAGCGAAGCTCTCCGAGAAGGTTGGTGAAGCCGCGGTAGTTGTTGTTCCTTATTAATGTATCAAAGCTTTTAAGCCCCGAGAAAGAATTGAGCTTATTATCGATTTCGGCTCTTGTGGCATCGATTCCGTAATAGCTTCGGCACATATCGTATATTATGTCAAATTCCCACTTGGTCGCGAGGTAATGAGCCGCCTCGAGAATCCTGCGTTCGTTTTCGGCATAGGTTTTGTCGAAGAGATACGTCTCCATCTTTTCGTAAAAGTTATGCGGAATGTTTATAATGTCGTTATGAAGGGTATTTAAAGCCCAATGATTTAACTCATCACCCTTTTCCTTGACAAGACGGTGAAAGACCGGAGGCTTTATATCGGTCAGAACAAGCCTGTGAAGGAACTCGAAGATTCCGCCTTCAATCAGCTTGAGCATATCAATATTGCCCTCGATTTTAGCGAGAACATAAGCGTATATCATTTTATGAGATTGTTTGTCAATCTCGGTAAAGCCCCTCGAAGGACGGATGTGGTCATTCCATCGCTCAATCGAAGCCGCCTCAAATATAAGCTCTATCAATGATTTCTTTATCATAGAATCTACCTCTGTTTTAATGTATTTAATATAATCGAAATAATATGTTTTATATCAGTTTTTTGATTGATTCCGAAAGTGTATTTCGTGTATCGAGCGAAATAACCTCCACCGTGTCGCAAAATTCACGTGAGTATTTAAGCAACTCGTTTTCAAGTCCCGATAAGGCGCTTTGATTCTTATTTTCGAGGTTCTTAACTTCTTCTTTAATCAGATATACCTTTTTGTTCGAAGTATTATTTATCGTTTCCATAAATCAACCGACTTTCTGTAACAAATATATTACAATTATACTTCAAAAATATTTCAAAGTCAAGTCGTTTATTATTAATGAAAGGAATTTTTGTATAAATTTGTGAAAAGATTAACTTTTTATTAACTAAAATATGAAATTGTTGTATTTAATCCGAAAATATGGTATAATAACCTTATGTGAGTTATGCAATGCGAAGACTGTATAAAAATAAAATATTTAATGAATTTTAAAGGAGGCGTTAAAGTAATGAGAGAGAGATTGTCGGTTATAACACCTGAGATTACTGAATTATCGGATTTATGTGTGAGATGCGGCAGGATTGACCCTGGGCTTTACGGAAGGTATGACGTTAAACGCGGGCTTCGCGATATAAACGGAAAGGGTGTAGTCGCGGGGCTGACTGAAATTTCCGAAATCCGTTCGACAAAGCTTGTTGACGGAAAGGAGGTTCCGTGTGAAGGCGAATTGTTCTATCGCGGATATAACATAAAGAAGCTTGTTAACGGCTTCCTGTCCGAGGGGCGATTCGGCTTTGAAGAAACGGTTTATCTGCTCCTTTTCGGTGAGCTTCCGAACCGGAAACAGCTTGATGATTTTTCGGCTATCCTCGGGAACTATCGTACACTTCCGGTCAACTTCGTGAGAGATATTATTTTAAAAGCCCCGAGTGAGGATATGATGAATACCCTGTCGAGGTCGGTGCTGACTTTATATTCATATGATGACAGGGCGAATGATTTAAGTATTCCGAACGTCCTTCGTCAGTGTCTTGAACTTATTGCGCTCTTCCCCGTTATCGCGGTGTACGGGTATCAGGCGTATAATCATTATTATCTTAAAAACAGCTTATTCATACATAAGCCGTTGCCGGATAAAAGTACAGCCGAGAATATTCTTATGCTTTTGCGTCCCGACGAAAAGTATACCGAGTTAGAGGCAAAGATTCTTGACCTCGCTTTGGTTCTTCACGCCGAGCACGGCGGAGGAAACAACTCTACATTTACCACTCACGTTGTCACATCATCGGGTACTGATACCTATTCGACTATGGCCGCGGCTCTCGGCTCGCTTAAAGGCGGAAGACACGGCGGCGCGAATATTAAGGTTGTTCGGATGCTTGAGGATATAAGGGGGAACGTTTCGGACTGGACCGATGACACAGAGGTCAAGGAATATCTTCGCCGTATGTTAAACGGTGAGGTCTTTGATAAATCCGGGCTTATTTACGGAATGGGTCACGCGGTTTATGCTCTTTCCGACCCGAGAGCGGTCATATTCAGGGCGTTTGTAAAGCGGCTTGCTGTTGCTAAAGGATTTGAAAAGGAATATAATCTTTGTGAGAAGATTGAAAACTTAGCGCCCGAGGTAATAGCGGAGGAACGCAGGATTTATAAGGGTGTTGCCGCTAACGTTGATTTTTACAGCGGATTTGTATATGAGATGTTAGGCCTTCCGAGGGAGCTGTATACACCGATTTTTGCCATTGCGAGGATTGCCGGCTGGAGCGCCCACCGCATTGAAGAAATAGTAAATAACGGAAAGATTATAAGACCCGCTTATAAATCTGTTTCTGAGCAGAGGGAATATACTTCACTCAGCGACAGAGCGTGAAAGCTATAGGGTTTCGTATAAGACAAGGACTTATCTGAAAACGCTTTAATGATTTGGTTAAAATATTGAAATATTATTGTAAATACTCGGTTAATTTGTCGCTTAATGCCTTTTTTTCGCGGTTTAAAAGAAAATTGATTGACAAAAGTTTCGGCTTTATGTATAATTATAAAGTAGATGCAAGGGTGTATTTATTATTGTATTTTCGGACTTGTGCAAATCTGCGCAGGTCCTTTTTTAATCTATTAAAGAAAGGTCAAGTGATTTTATGGGTGGTTTTTTTGGTGCAGTAAGTAAAAATGAAGCGATTTCAGATGTATTTTTCGGAACAGACTATCATTCTCATTTAGGAACACGCCGCGGCGGAATGGCTGCGTACGATAAGGAAATAGGTCTGCAGAGAAAGATTCATAAAATTGAGAATTCTCCTTTCAGAACAAAGTTTGAAAATATTTTTAACGAAATGCAGGGAACTGCTGCGATAGGCTGTATAAGCGATTATGACCCACAGCCTTTGCTTCTGCGTTCCCATCTTGGCCCTTATGCGATATGTATTATAGGAATTATTAACAATGCGGACGAGCTTGTGAATGATTATTTTGATAACGGAAAGGGTCATTTTGATGCGATGACAGGTGGAATGATAAATTCAACCGAGCTTGTTGCCGCACTTATTGACAGATGTGATAATTTTGTTGACGGAATAAAATTTGCGCAGAGCAAGATTGAGGGAACCGCGTCAATCCTTATTTTGAAAAATGACGGCTCGATTCTTGCGGCACGCGACAGATTGGGACGGCTTCCTATTTTAATCGGAAAGAACGAAAACGGACTTTGTGTATCATTTGAATCATTTGCTTATCAGAAGCTTGGTTATGAGGATTTCTATGAGCTGGGACCGGCTGAGATTGTACGCCTGACCGCCGACGGAATAGATCAGCTTTCGCCTCCGGGTGAGGAAATGCGCATATGCTCTTTCCTTTGGTCATACTATGGATATCCGACATCGACTTATGAGGGGGTAAACGTTGAGGCTATGCGCTATCGCAACGGTGCAATTATGGCAAGGCACGATATGGAGGTTAAAAACGCCGGAGAGCTTGACTATATCGGCGGTGTTCCCGATTCGGGTACTCCGCACGCAATAGGCTATGCGAACGAATGCGGTGTTCCGTTCGCCAGACCGTTTATAAAGTATACCCCGACGTGGTCAAGAAGCTTTATGCCGACTCAGCAGTCCGACAGAAACAGGATTGCAAAGATGAAACAGATTCCCGTTCACGAGCTGATAAAGGATAAAAACCTGCTTTTTGTTGACGATTCTATTGTCAGAGGAACCCAGCTGAAAGAGACGGTTGAGTTCTTATACGAGAACGGTGCAAAGTCGGTGCATATGCGCTCGGCTTGTCCGCCGATTATGTATAGCTGTAAGTATCTTAACTTTTCGCGGGCGACGAGTGAAATGGAACTTATAGGAAGGCGTGCTATAATGGAGCTTGAAGGAGAAGATGGCTTTAATTATATAGAAGAATACTGTGATTCATCCACGGAGCGCGGAAAGTCGCTGAGAAAGCATATATGCGAAAAGCTTAACTTTGCTTCGCTTGAGTTCCAGTCGCTTCAGGGCGTTATAGATTCTATAGGAATCGAACCGTGTAAGCTCTGTACATATTGTTGGAACGGAAAAGAATAGAACAAAAGCCTCGGCAAACGCCGAGGCTTTTGTTTTATCTGATCTGCCCGTTTCCATAGACTATGTATTTCTCTGAGGTGAGCGCTTGAAGTCCCATGGGCCCTCTTGCGTGGAGCTTCTGGGTGCTTATGCCTATTTCGGCACCGAAGCCGAACTCAAATCCGTCGGTAAAGCGTGTTGAAGCATTGGCATACACGGCGGCCGCATCCACTTCTTTTTGGAATTTTTCTACCGCAGCCTGATCCTGTGTCACAATGCATTCGCTGTGACCTGTACTGTACTTCTGAATGTGAGCAATTG
>ERZ780226.2780-NODE-2780-length-11572-cov-18.256490_pt1 | contig 11572 bp, 10 predicted proteins | sample MGYA00511165_ERZ780226 | MGnify/ENA primary metagenome ERZ780226 (study PRJEB29588, sample SAMEA2152373) | human gut metagenome | biome: human gut; feature: human-associated habitat; material: faeces | place: Denmark | collected 2008/2010 ...
GAGTTCTGCAAAACGCGTCTCAACAACGCCCAGTTTGTAACCGTCCATGTGTGCCTCCTCCTTTGTCGGTCTACTTATGATAGATTTCTGATGCTTGAAGTCTATCATAAGTAGACTCACCTGTCAAGCACATTTTGCGCCGCTGAAATCAATGAAGGCTACCCGACCTCAGAAAACGGCAAATGAGCCGTTTTGACAAGCGGCCGTCCGGTATTTCAACAGCACACAAAGCGCACCGAGGGTAGTGATACCACCCATGCCTCGCACACGCGGAAAACCATGAGCGCCGGATGTACAAACCGCAATTTCGGCAGAAGCGAAAAAGATCACGCAGCCCAGCGGGGCCGCGACGCCTCGGAGCAGCGACGCGCATCATGCGCATCGCTGCTCCGAAGGCTTTCTGCGTTCTTCAGGAGCGTCTCCGACCAAGACCCAAAAGCGGCAAAGTTTGCCGTTTTAAACCCCGGCCACGCAGGGTTTCCGAAACGTGTGGAACGCTCCGAGGGTAGTAATAGCGCCCCCATCCGAAACGCCCCGTGTTTCGCCGTGTAAGCGCTTGTGTGCGATTTTTCTCCGAAGGCCGAGTGTGTACTCGCTTTCGTCTGTGAAAGCGAACGTGAGCCGTTTGTGCGAGAAGTTGAAAATCGGAATGAAAAGCGGTTGGGGATAAAACTTATGGCGGCAACTTTGCCGGAGTTTTTCCCTCTGCTGATATAGTGGGGTTCACAGAGAACCGGGAAATGTATGTATATAAAAGTGTGGCGGAATAAAAAGAATTTCACTGACGGCACAAAGCCGCACTGTGATCGCAGAAGGGAAGGCTCCTGTTTCGGCGTGTGAGCCCTTGTGTGCAATCCTTCTCCGAAAGCCGAGTGTGTACCCACTTTCGCTCGTGAAAGCGAACGTGGGGCGTTTGTGCAAGAAGTTGAAAAACGGGATGAGAAGCGGTTTGGAACAGCATTGTAGCGGTAACTTTTTGGCGATATTTGCGGGAGTGTTTATTGGCGAAAAACCGAACTTTATAAGCTGGATTTTTAGACGGTGAAGGCCGTTCGATTTTAGCACAAGATAAAGGGCCGCAGTCGCTTATGCGTGCGGCCCGCCCACAAAGCCCCGCAGTGCGGGGCTTTCAGCGATTTCAAGACCGCAGTCGTTTTGCACGATTAAACAGAAAAACCGCAGTCAAGGGCGAACAAGATACCCCCTTAGTACCCATAACGGCAGACTTTTCAAGGTGGACGTTCCGCAGGCGGTTGAGAAATTTGCTGTTTTCAACCGCTCGAAAAAGTGATTTCCAAGTGAGAGCAATTTTCGGCGCAGATCGCGCATATTTTGAGCCGCTGTAGTCAATAAAAAGGACTTTTCATCCGTTCAAAAATCGCACCGCTGTAACTAAAGACACGCCCCGGCAGCGCAGAAATTGCGCCGCAATAGTCAAAGATAAGGCGGCGCGGTTCCGATGGGCAAATGATAACTTTCTGATAACAGTTCGGTTTTCCGATAGCTTTGTTCCCTTGGTTACGGTATTGTTCGTTGTCGAAAGGGGCTGATACCATGCCAAAAAGACGAGCAAACGGAGAAGGCAATATCAGAAAGCGCAAGGACGGACGCTGGGAGGGGCGGTACACAGTCGGTCACGATCCCGAAACTGGCAAGGCCATCATCAAAAATGTCCTCGGCAAGACGCAGACCGAGGTCAAGGAAAAGCTGAAAAAGGCCATCGAGGAAAACGTCGGTATCGACTACGGCAAGGCAAAAACCTACACCGTGGGGAGTTGGCTGGAGGTCTGGATGGAGAACTACGCAAAAGTAAAACTCAGGCCGTCCACCTTCAAAACCTCGCAAGGCTTTCTGAAAAACCACATCAAGCCGCAAATCGGCAGCGTTCCACTGGCAGAATTGACTTCTCTGGACTTACAGCGGTTCTACAAGCACCTGCTGGACGGCGGGCGAGTAGACCGCATTGAGGCCAAGAAAAAGCCGAAAGGTCTGGCGCCCAAAACAGTGCGAAACATCCATCAGATGATCGGCTCGGCATACAACCTCGCCATCGAGCAGCGTCTTGTCACAAAAAATCCAACGCAGGGCTGCGCCTTACCGAAAGTCGAACACAAGGAGATGAAAACGCTGACCGCCGACCAGCTCAGCACCTTCTTCCAGGAGGCCAGGGACAGCGGCGTGTACGAGCTCTACTACCTCGACCTTGCCACGGGATTGCGGCGGGGCGAACTGCTGGGGCTGAAGTGGACAGATGTGGACTTTGAGTACGGTGCAGTCAGGGTGCAACGGGCCATTTCCCGGCAAAACGGCAAAGTGGTCGAGGCACCGCTGAAAACGAAAAACGCCTACCGCACCCTGCCCCTGTCGGCAGACGCAATAGACGTACTGAAAATGCAAAAATGTAAGATCGGGAATAGCGAATGGGTGTTCCCATCGCCCACCGGAGGCCCCATGTCGCCGGACAGCGTGCTGCATATGCTCCAGCGGGTGCTGAAACGGGCCGGACTGCCTCGCATCCGATTCCACGATCTCCGCCACACTTTCGCGACGATGGCCCTGCAGAACGGCGTGGACGTCAAGACCGTCAGCAGTATGCTCGGTCACTACTCCGCGGGCTTTACGCTGGACACCTACGCCCACGTCACCACCGACGCACAGCTCAAAGCCGCCCAGACGATGGGCAATATCCTCTCCCGTGCCGTCTGATGCTTTCCGCTATCCGCTCCCGTTGGGGTCAGCGTTTGGGTCAGAAAAAAGCGGTATCCAAAAATGACAACTTATGAAAAGCAAAAGTCCTCGAAATCAGACGATTTCGAGGACTTTTGGTACGCCGTGAGGGATTCGAACCCCCGGCCTTCTGGTCCGTAGCCAGACGCTCTATCCAGCTGAGCTAACGGCGCGTGTCTCATATCGGACAACGGTGTTATACTACCACAGCTTTCAGGGAAATGCAAGAGGAAATTTCAAATTTTTAGAAAAAATTTGGGGACAGGTCAAAACAATGAATTTGACAAGGGGCGTGTGGCAAGGGTAAAATATCATTGATCTTGATTTTTTGTAAGGAGCACACCATGGAAAATACTTTCAAAGGCAGCAAAAACTACGTTGCGAGCCCAGAGCTGATGAATGCGGTGAACATCGCGATGGCGCTCAAAAAACCGCTTCTCATCAAGGGCGAGCCGGGCACGGGAAAGACGATGCTCGCCGAGGCTGTGGCCGAGGCGCTGGGCAAAAAGCTCATCATCTGGAGCGTCAAGTCCACGACGAAGGCACAGGACGGCCTGTACGTCTACGATGTGGTGCAGCGTTTATACGACAGCCAGTTCGGCACATCCGGCGTGGACGATATCGCAAAGTATATCAAGCTCGGCAAGCTCGGCGAGGCGTTTTCCGCCGACGAGCAGGTCGTGCTGCTGATCGACGAGGTCGACAAAGCAGACCTCGAGTTCCCGAACGACCTTCTTTGGGAGCTCGACAAGATGGAATTCTACATTCCCGAGACGAAGGAGACCATCAAGGCCAAGCACCGTCCCATCGTCATCATCACCTCGAACGCGGAAAAGGAGCTGCCGGACGCGTTCCTGCGCCGCTGCATCTTCCACTATATTGAATTCCCCGACCAGCAGCAGATGGAAAAGATCATCCGCGTCCACTTCGATCATGTCGACGAGACGCTTTTGATGCAGGCGATGCAGGCGTTCTACTATATCCGCTCGATCGACTCGGTGGAGAAAAAACCCTCGACATCCGAGCTTGTCGACTGGATCCGCGCGCTCGAGCTTACCGGCGTGGACACGTCCCGCATCACGAAGGAGATCCCGTTCATCGGGGTGCTCCTCAAACAGGACAAGGATATCTCCACCGTGCAGCGCCGGCTGAGAAGATAAGAACGCCATGTTTACTGGATTTTTCTACCTTCTGCGCGCGCATGGCTTTCGCGTCAGCCTGAATGAGTGGATGACTCTCATCGAGGGGCTGATGCTGGACCTGCAGCACGATTCGCTCACGGGCTTTTACGAGCTCTGTCGCGCGGTGCTCGTCAAGTCCGAGGCGGATTACGACAAGTTCGACCAGATATTCCTTGAATACTTCGACGGCGTGCCATATCAGGACGAGCTTCCCAAGGAACTGATGGACTGGCTCAACAACCCTGCCGCCGCAATGGAGGAGTTCCGCAAGTTCCTGCGCACGCAGGGCTATGAGGAAAAGAGCATTGAGGAAATTCTCAAAATGTTCGAAGAGCGCCTCAAGGAGCAGACCGAGGAGCACAACGGCGGCTCGTACTGGATCGGTACGAACGGCTACTCAAACTTCGGCAATAGCGGCCACAGCCCGCAGGGCATCCGTGTGGGCGGGAAGAGCATGTACCGCCGCGCGTTTCAGGTGGCGGGGGAGCGCAGGTTCCGCGACTTCCGCAAGGACAATGTGCTCGATATCCGACAGTTTCAGATGGCGTTCCGCCTGCTGCGCCAGTATTCCGAGCAGACGCAGGAGGCCAAAACGGAGTTCGACGTGGATGGGACCGTGCGCGAGACCTGCGACAACGCGGGAACGCTGTCGGTCTGCTACAAGCGTCCGCGCAAAAATACCGTCAAGGTGCTGATGCTGATGGACTCCGGCGGCTCGATGGAGTATTATTCCAACCTCTGCTCGATGCTCTTTCAGGCGGCGCGGCAGTCGAACCATTTTAAGGAGCTGCACGTCTACTACTTCCACAACTGTATTTATTCGAGTGTCTACACCGACCCGCGGATGTACCGCGAGCACGCGGTGCCGACGGACTGGATTCTGCAGAATTTCGGCAGCGAGTACAAGGTCATTTTAGTCGGCGATGCGCTGATGGACATGTACGAGCTGATGGAAAAGCGCTACGACTACCGCACCGGCGAGGCGAAATGGTCGGGCCTCGATCAGATCAAGCGCTTCCGCGAGCACTACGACCACCTGATTTGGCTCAATCCCGAGGAGCCCCCGCGCTGGGGCGGCTACTGGGGCGAGAGCTACGGCTATATCGCAAGGGCGGTGGACATGTACCCGCTGACCGTCGACGGTCTCGAGCGCGGCATGAAAAAGCTGCTCGTGAACCGGTAAAGGAATAAAAAAGAGGACGGGAGTTTGCCGTCCTCTTTTTTGACCCACGGCGGCAAAATTGATGTCCAAACGGAACAATTTCATCCGATGGGGAAAGACAAGCGGCAAAAGCTGTGGTATACTGCCAAACAGTTAGAGACAACTAACCTCGAGGAATAGGAGCGGAAAAGATGACCGCAGAGAAATTATTGGAGCATCAGGGCGCTATTTTGCTGGCGCAGAGCGACGGCTGCGCGGTCTGGCAGTTTCGAAATGAGACCGGCGACGGCACGATGACCACCTATGAGATCTTTTCGGGCGTGATGCTCGCGTTCAACGACTTTCACATGGAGCGTTACGAGTGCGATTTTGTGGCCGACCGGCGGATGCTCGCCATCGACCACTGCCGCGAGGAGCGCATGGATTACGCCGCGAGCGACAACTTGGTCGCCTACACGGCGGCAGGGGATATGAAGCTCGACCTGCGCGAGCAGCACACGGGCACGTTCCACTTTCCGTCCTGCCACTCCCACGGGCTGACGGTCGCGTTCGACCGAAACATTGTGAAAGAGTCGCTGCCGTGCGAGGTCAGGGACTTTCCCGCGACGCCGGAGAAGATCATCGAGCGCTGGCAGCTCGGCAGTACGCCGCGTGTCGTCCGCGGGGCAGAGCGGATGGAGCACATCTTCGGCGAGATGTACCGCGTGCCGGAAAAGATACGCATCCCGTACTTCAAGGTCAAAATTTTAGAGCTGTTGCTTTGCCTTGATGCCATGACCATCCCGCAGGAGGAGAGCGAGCGGCCGTACTTCTACAAAACACAGGTCGAGAAGGTCGAGGCCATCAAGCGCTTTTTAACCGAGCATGTGGCGGAAAACTTCACGCAGGAGGAACTACTCCTACACCGAGTTCGGCACGAACGAAAAGGGCGTGTCCGTCTCCGCGACCGAAACGCTCTACGGCAACGAAAAGGTGACGGAAGCCGACCCGTACCGCGACGCCGAATGGGCGGAAGCGAACAAGAGCGAGCGCATCGGCATTGAAGAGACCGACATCCCGACCATCATCCTGGCTGAGGCCTCTTCTGCGCGCGAGGGCGTGAAGCTGCTGCTCGACATCTACGAGAATTACGGCTGCGTGGCCGCCTCCGGCGTGTTCGTCTGCGACAAGGACGAGGTCTGGTACGTTGAAAATTGCAGCGGCACGCAGTATGTCGCCATCAAGCTCAACGACAACATGATCTTCCTTGAGCCCAACATGGCCGTCATCGGCCGCGTCGATCTGGACGATGAGAACGTCATCGCCTCCAAGGACCTGATCGCGGTGGCGAAGAAGGCCGGCACGTTCGTCGGCGACGAGGCAAAGAACATCATCGACTTCCGCGCGTCCTACGCCCGCATCAGCGAGAAGATGGACCAGCGCATGATCGACGGCCTTAACTACCTGAACGCTACTTACAAGTATGACAGCGACGCGCTCGTGGCCGACAACACGAAGTTCACCATCTCCAACCTTGACGCGAGCGACAAGCTCGTCGCGCTCTACACCAACATCAAGGCCGACCGCAAGCTCGACAAGGACGATGTGTTCGGCTACTACAAGCTTTCCTCCATCGGCAAGGCCAGCAACCAGGAGATCGAGATCTTCCAGCTCTTCAAGAATCGTCCGGTCGAGACCGCGACCGTGGGCTGGGTCGGCGTCGGCAATATGTCCTACAACGTGTTTGTCCCGTACTATCCCATGCTGATTGACAGCATGTACTCCGGCTATCAGGTCAGCACCGCGTCCGCGAAGTTTACGACTGAAAAGCCCGAAACCTTCTGCACCTACGGCACGAGCTGGGCGCAGGATGCCGAGGGCAACTGGCAGCGCGTTTCCGGCTTCAAGGCGTATCCGAGCAACTGGAAGGATTCCTATTACTTCACGTTTGAGGGTCTCGGCGGTTACATCGCCAACGCCGACAAGATCACCGGCAAGCCCCTGAAGGCCGAGGCCAAGGCCTACGTCGCCGATAAACTCGCCGCCCTCCAGCAGGAGCTCTACAAGGACTTCGTCACGACCGACCAGCTCGCCAAGGCGGATGATGCCCGCGCCCTTGCCACCGAGAACGGCAAGACCATGGCTGAAAAGGCGCACAAGCTGGGCGTTGAGCTCGTCGATTACATCACGAAGGATAAAGCGCTCCAGCCGAGCGTGTTTACCGACGTCAAGGAAGGTGCCTACTATGTGGACGCTGTGAACTGGGCCGTGGATAAGAAGGTCACCTCCGGTAAGACCGAGACGACCTTCGCCCCCAACGACTCCTGCACCCGCGCGCAGGCCGTCACGTTCCTGTGGCGCGCTGCCGGCAGTCCTGAGCCGACCGCAAGCGAGATGACCTTCACCGACGTGAAGGCGGACAGCTACTACTATAAGGCCGTCCTGTGGGCCGTCGAGAACAAGATTACCTCCGGCATGAGCGACACGCTGTTCGCGCCCGACGCGACCTGCTCGCGCAGCCAGATCGTGACGTTCCTGTACCGCATGCAGAACAGTCCTGAGAGCAAGGCAGAGAATCCGTTCACCGATGTGAAGGCGGACGCCTACTACGCAAACGCCGTCTTGTGGGCCGTGGAAAACGGTGTGACCACCGGTGCGAGCGCGACGACTTTCGACCCCGCGGGCGACTGCACGCGCGGGCAGATCGTCACCTTCCTCTATCGCTGCCTGAGCAAGTAAGCGATAAAAGCAAATAGGAGAGCCCCCGAAGAAAACCTTCGGGGGCCCTTTTTTTGCGGAACGGGTGGGAGAAATATCAACAGAAGTTGATGTTGCGTTGAGAAAGAGTTCATCTGCTTGCGGTAAAAATATAAAATCTGATGTTGTAAGTTCCGGCGGGGATGCCCGCAGATGAGGTTTTTATCTTTCAGGAAGGAAGAAACGAACGATGCGAGTGAAGATTATTTCCGACAGCACGTGCGACCTGTCGCCCGCGCTGCTCGAGCGCTATGATATTGCCGTCACGCCGCTGTGCGTCATCAAGGACGGCAAGGACTTCCACGATGGTGTAGACATCACGCCCGCCGACATTTTTGCCCACGTGGACGGCGGCGGAGACCTTTGCAGCACGTCGGCGGTCAGCCAGTACGAGTACGGCGAGATGTTCGCGCGCTACGCAAACGAGTATGACGCGGTGGTGCAGATCACCATCGGCGCGAATTTCTCCTGCTGCTATCAGAATGCCTGCGCCGCGGCGCAGGAGTACGAGAACGTCTTCGTGGTCGATTCGGAGAATTTGAGCACCGGCCAGGGCCTTCTGGTTGTCGCGGCGGCGAAGCTCGCCGAGCAGGGCCTTTCCGGCGCGGAGATCGCCGAGCGCGTGCGCGCGCTCGCGCCGAAGGTCGAGGCGAGCTTTTTGATCGAGTGCCTCGACTACATGCGAAAGGGCGGCCGCTGCTCGGCTGTGGCCGCGCTGGGCGCGAATCTTCTGCACCTGAAGCCCTGCATCGAGGTGCGAAACGGCAAGATGGCCGTGTGCAAGAAGTACCGCGGCTCGTTTGAAAAGTGCATCCGCCAGTATGTAAAAGAGCGCCTTGACGGGCGCGAGGACATCGCGCCGGAGCTCGCGTTCATCACCCACGCGGCGGCGGACGCGAACGTCGTGGCCGCGGCGAAGGAGGAAGCGGCACAGTACGGATCGTTTGAGACCGTCGAAGAGACGCAGGCGGGCTGCACCGTCTCGTGCCACTGCGGCCCGAACACGCTCGGCATCCTGTTTGTGAGAAAGTAAAGGAGAAACCACCGTATGGCTCGCCATACGGTGGTTCTTTTTCAGCGTTTTGCGCTTTTTCGCCAAAAGATGACCGCGAGCGCGGTGCAGACCGCAATGGCGGCGGCGTAGGGGATGATGAGCAGAAACGCGGTGCTCGCCGGTGCGCTGTAGGAAGCGTAGCGGATGCCCCAGAGCATATCGCAGTAGTTGAACGCGACAACGGCGCACATCACGTCGGAGAGCAGGATCGCCAGCGCGGCGAAGGTACAGGACAGAGCTTTCATGGAGAGACCTCCTTATTTGTGTTTGGTGCTTTTGAGCAGCAGCGCCGCGCCCGCGGCGATGGCCGCGACGCAGAGCAGCAGAAAAATGCCACTGCCGTCGATGCGGATCATCGACGATCCGCTGATCTGCGCGGGAACGGACGGGACAAGGATCGACAAAACGCCATAGACGATCAGCGCGGCCGCGCCGCCGAAGCAGAGAATGAGGCTCAAAAGCCGCATCGTCCGGTGCTCCTCCTGCGCTTCGGCGGGCGCGGCATTCGGCGCACCGTCTTTTAGAAGGTAGTCGAGCGAGATGCCGAAGTAATTGCTCAGCGCGAGGAGCTTGTCGCTCTCAGGCATCGCGCTGCCGCCCTCCCATTTAGAGATGGCCTGACGCGAGACGTTCAGTGCCTCCGCGAGCTGCTCCTGCGAAAGGCCGCTCTTTTTGCGCAGTGCATAGAGTTTTTCAGGTAGTGCCATGGTTCCTCCTTTCGCAAAAAGCATAGCGTTAGTGTGCGCAAAATGCCATGTATTGCAGTAGGCAATCGCGCAACCGTGGGTAGCAATGAAGACTTTTTGCGGAAAACAGTCCTGTTTTTGCCCATTTTACCATGCGGAGGGGGAAAGCGCCAGCGGAGAGCAAAAAATCGCCCGAACTGGAATTTGTTCGGGCAATTTTGGTTCAGTTCTGTTCCTTGGAGGGGGCGTTCTTCTTTTCAAGCTCCGCGCGCAGCATGCGGTTTTCAGCCTGCAGGGCGTCAAGCTTGTCGTTCAGCGGGGCGAGCTGCTTTTTGAGCTCGCGCGCGACGATGCCCTGATAGAATTTGTACCGGCTCGCTGTGCCGGCTGCGGCGCACACGACAGTCACGCCGCCGGCGATGAGGCCGGCCTTTTTCCAGTCGACCTTGCGGACGACTTGCAGCACGGCGCGCTGGTCGAGCTTTTTGCCGCGCAGCGGCGCGGGCGCAGCGCTCTCCGCGCGCACGGGGAGAATGTGGATGGTTTCGAGCATTTTCATCGGATCGTCCTCCTTGATCCATGTTATTTTTCGACTCTAAAGGTATCATGCCGCATGCGGAATGTCAACCGCGGGGATGCGTTGCAATGGATAGAAAAACGTGCTATGATGACCAAAGATTTTTGATTCGAAAGGAAGCGAGGGGAGCGATGCTCCCGCGTTGACATGATCGCGATTCTGCTTGCGCCGGTGTACCTGCTGGCGAATTACTATTTACTGCGCCGCGTGATGGGCTGGGTGAAAGCCTGGTTCCCGTTTTTCCGCACAGCGCGCCACTGGGCGCTGCCCGTGGCTGTGCAGGCGTTTCTGGCCTGCTCCATCGTCATCGCGTTTTTCCTGCCGGAGGGGCGGGCACGGCGCGTGATGAAGCTCATCGGCAACTACTGGCTCGGCGTACTGCTGTATGTGCTGCTCGCGGTCATCGCGGCGGACCTGCTGCGGCTGCTGCTGGGGTACGTGCTGCCGTTCAAGCACATTTTCGTCACGACACAGATGCACCGCATCGCGGGCTGTGTGTGCGCGCTGGTCATTTTGATCGCATCCATCTGGGGCGTCGTCAACGCGCGCATCATCCACGTGACGCCGTATGACGTGACGGTCGATAAGACTGTTGAGGGCATGGACGAGATGAAGGTTGTGCTCGTGGCCGACCTGCACCTTGGCTACAACATCGGCGAAAAGCAGATGCAGCAGATGGTAGACAGGATCAACGAACAGGACGCCGACCTCGTCGTCATCGCGGGAGACATCTTCGATAACGAGTGGGAGGCGGTGGAAGCCCCTGAGACCATCGCCGCCACGCTGCGCAGCATCCGGTCGAAATACGGCGTTTACGCCTGCTACGGCAACCACGACATCGAAGAGCCGGTGCTCGCAGGCTTCACCTTCCGCCAGAGCAAGAAGAAGGAGAGCGACCCGCGCATGGACGAATTCTTGAAGGACGCGAACATCACGCTCCTGCGTGACGAGGGCATGCTCATCGACGGAAAGTTCTACCTTTATGGCCGCCCCGACGCGCACCGCCCGGGCCGCGGCATCGAGACGCGCAAGACGCCCGATGAGATCACGGCAGGTCTGGACAAGGATAAGCCCATCATCGTCCTCGATCACCAGCCCAAGGAGCTACAGGAGCTCGCGGACGCGGGCGTCGACATAGACCTCTGCGGCCACACGCACGATGGACAGATGTTCCCGGGAAATCTCACCATCAAGCTGATGTGGGAAAATGCCTGCGGGTATCTCCAAAAGGGAAAGATGCACAACATCGTCACCTCCGGCGTCGGCCTGTTCGGACCCAACATGCGCGTGGGAACAAAAGCAGAGATTTGTCCGATTACCATTCATTTTGCAAAGAATTAAAGGCTCAGGAAGCCTTTAGAAATTCCCTGCGGCCGCGCAGGGGAAGCGGTTAAGGGGGATATTCTCTTTCCTCGGAAAGAGAATATCCCCCTTTGACCCCCAAGAGAA
>ERZ780226.2793-NODE-2793-length-11519-cov-11.021110_pt1 | contig 11519 bp, 8 predicted proteins | sample MGYA00511165_ERZ780226 | MGnify/ENA primary metagenome ERZ780226 (study PRJEB29588, sample SAMEA2152373) | human gut metagenome | biome: human gut; feature: human-associated habitat; material: faeces | place: Denmark | collected 2008/2010 ...
ACGCCCAGCCCCAGCAAACTGCCCAACCCACCGAAGATTCCACCCAACCGCAGACAACCGCACCCAACCCCGGCACGCACACCCTCACCATCAATGGCGAAACCCGCACCATCGGCACAGGAACCGTGACCGGAGACGGCTGGGAAGCCTATGCGTTCCTGAACGGCGACAACGAGCCGCTGCTCGTGCTGGCCCTGAACGATTATAAAGGCGGGCCGATCAGAATTTCCGATCCAACCGGTGTCGGAACAGCCAAGCAGGTCTACGTGCTGGTCAGCATAAGCGGAACCAACACCGTCACGGCGCAGTCCGGCGCAGGCATTACCGCGGAAGGCTATACCGCTCTGACCATTGAACGCTACAGCCGGACGGCATCCCTCACCGTCAGCGGCCAGCCCGCCGTTCAGACGGATGGCTGTCTGCAGATTTTCAGCGGCGGCATCACCCTCGACGGCGGAACCGGCGCGGCATATGCGGCTGCGAACGGCTTCGTCTATAACGACGGACGCTGCGAGGCAAACGAAACGAAAACAGGCGACCTCGTGACGAAGCTCGTCATGCGGGATATCTCCCATTATCTGGTCGTCGACGGGCAGCGCTATTATCTCAGCGAACAGTACCCGCATGTCTCCGGCAGCGGATGGGGCGCGGTGCTCACCAAAAACGGCGACGGCCTGCCGACCCTCTGCATCAGCCTGTACGGCTACGCGGGAGGCGCAATCTCGTTTGGCGCACCGTATAACGCGGGCGAGACAGCGGACGTGATTGCGATCCTCAACTACACTGGGCAGAACCAGATCACAAACGAGGCCGGGCCTGCGGTCAGAGCCAGCGGTTATTCGTGGCTGACGCTTCAGGAACAGGCAAACGGCAGTTCGCTCACCGTCAGCGGCAAGCCCGCTGTTCGGACAGACAAGGGACTGACCCTGAGCGGACGGAACATCACGCTCGATGGCCTGAACGGCCCCGCATATACGGCAGGTTCGTTCAGATACGACGGAAGCGTATGCAGCGTGAACGAGGAACGGCAGGATGGTGTCGTTGTGCGCGTCACGACAGGCGAGCCGATGCGTGTCACGATCACGGTCTACAGCGACGAGGCAAAAACGCAGACAGTCACACGGACGGTGAATCAATACGGCCTTGTCGACCTTACCAACCTTTTCACGCAGGCAAAAAAGTATGTCAGATTCTATAAGGACGAAAACGGCAACTGGTATGGGGCGCTGTTCAACGCAGACCGCGATCTGGAGCTGACAGCGTTCTGGGAGGACTGCAACGCGGAGGTTCCTGCCGTGTTCTATGTAAACGCAACGAACTTCACAGAGGTAAAGGCCGTTGACGCGGCGGCGGACGGATGGAAAGCGCCGGAGCAGGCCGGATATACCAACGAGTACGGGCAGACGTCGGTGACCTATGAGTTCCTCTGCTGGGAGCGGAAAACCGAAAACGGGTACACCTATCTTCTGCCCGGACAGGAGCAGACTGCGCTGACAGCAGGCGTGGGCTATTATGGCCGGTATACAAGCAGCACAACGGGCATCGTCTTCTACGCAAACGGTGAGACATTCCCGAACGGCATGGCCGTTGTGGAGGACAGCAATGCCCGCCGGACGATGAGGAGAGGCTCCCAGAACGGGAAAGTCCTGACCGGCTGGAACACTGAGCCCGACGGCTCCGGCACAAGCTATGCGGCGGACGGCGAAGAAGTCCCGGCGGCGCACACCAGCCTTGTCCGCCTCTACGCACAGTGGGCAGATCCGGAAAACAGTGTGCACGTCAGATTCTACGCCGGTGCAACCGGCTATGAGGAGGAAAAATGGCTTCCGCGCGGCAGCCAGATCCAACTACCGGAGTTGGGGGCGTTGTACGGACAGGAACAGCCGTATTGGGATGTGGATTTCATCTATGCGGATGGAAGAAGAATCCGTGAGAGCAAGCATCTGTCCGGCCAGACCATCACGATCCCGGCAGATGCAGCTGAATGCAGACTCAACGCCTATTGGCTTCCGGCGGAGCCGCTTGTGATCGGAGGTAGAAGCTTCTCGCTTTCCAATAGAACCAGCAGCTTTTTCGGAGAAAACTGGAGCGTACGGTATTATCCATATGAGGGGCTATTTATCGTGCAGCTGTACGGATATCAGGGATCGGCGATCAGCCTGCCTGCGTATACACAGCTGAGAGTCGGATTTGGTGAAAACACGATCACAGCGGCAGCGGGAAAACCCGCAATCGCATGTATCGATGGACTGGAACTTGTAACCGCGTGCAGCGACGACAGCCATGCGTCACTTCGGGCTTTCGCCGGTGAGGGTGCGCCCGCAGTCATGGCAGTCCGCGTGATAAACAGCCGCGCGCCGCATATGGAGTTCCACGCAGGCGCAGGTAAAAATGTATTTGCGGATGGAACAGCCCTTGAATTGGGCACAGCTGCTTGCAGCTATTCCGGCGTTCTGAACGGAGAAACAGCTGAAATTACGCTCGATCCTTCGGACATGCCCGCCGCGATCAGCGACCTGTATATCCACCCGCATATGAGCACACTGACCGTAAAGGGCGGAGGTGCGACGACAACGGACGGTGGAACGCAGGTCAGCAAACAGGTCGAAGCCGGACAAATGACAAGCTACCACACGTTTGGATTTACCTATCCGGGCTATTGGTGCTCCGGCTATCATAATGTTGTTGGCAATGTGGCTGGCAGCACCTATGAAGTATCTGTCCCAGAAAGGGACTGCACGATTGAACTGGAATGGGTGCCGACTGGCTATGCGTCCTTCCTTGCCTTCCGTGTCAGCGGTGAACTGAAGAATGAGACGAAATTGGATCCTGCGCATTTCTTCAAAACAAGGAGGGAACGTGTTGTATTTGTAGATTACCAGAATGGCACAGCAGCGGTTCCGGAACTGCAGTTTGAGAATTATGCCAGCTACGGTGATCTGCTGTACTGGTATACCGAGGACGGCAAGGCATCTGAAACGAAGGATAGCCAACAGTTCTTGCCGGGGGAGAGCATCACAGAGAAGGAAAACGGCATTCAGAGCGGCACAACGCTCTGCGCTGTGGCAGATGGAGAGTATCGCCTTGTCTTTTATGCCAACGGTAAGCTGTTTGATAACGGCGGTAAATACGGCAAAAAGGTCATAGGGTCTTACGGAAACTACAGTGAACGCTGGGATGCAACGGATGGTTCGCAGCTGTTCAGCTGGAACACACAGCCGGACGGCACGGGAACCAGCTACGCGTTCAACAGAGGGATTCCCGGTAATGTCAAAAAGCTTTACGCGCAGTGGCTGGAAACAGGGAGTGTCCCGGTTAAACTGTATAATTATGTGGATTACAGTCAGGAGATCAGTTCTGCGAAAATCGGCTCTTCCTATGTCCTTCCAGAACCCTCCGAGACTCCGGATGGCCTTCGGTTTACGCAGTGGCGCTGCTATTACCGCGACCAGAACGGAAGGTATCAACAGATCGGCATGATCGCAGCAGGCGAGTCCCTAACCGTTACGGAGGATATGAAGGAAATCAATGCGGTTGCCCGCTGGCTGCCAGACGGAAAGCTGACTGTCGATGGTATAGATTATGCGGTTGAGGCTGGACACACTTCTTTCGAGTTTGATGGATGGTCGGCATACTTCTATGTTGAATCCGGCAGGCTTGAAATGGAACTGCGCGGCTATCAGGGCAGCGACATTTCTCTCCCGTGTGCGGCGAATGTACGCGTAATAGGCGGTGAGAACTGGATTGACGGAACACTCAGCTGTGTGGGGGAACTCTGTCTCGATGAGAGTTGCGCATGGGGGGAGCATCCCAGCCTGACGATTACGGCAAAAGAGGCGGACAAGCCCGCAATCCAGATGAAAGCGTTGATTCTCAGCCGAGCCCCGCACATGACGCTGACCGGCGGCGCGAACAGCAAGGCGATCGCCAGTCTGAGCGGGAAAGAAGAGTTCAATATCGATACGGATACTACTCACTATTACGGCAGAACCAGCAGGGAAGCATCGGAGAACTCCGTAGGCGAGGGTGAGATCGGCGACATGTGGCAGCTGCGCACCGAACCGGTCATGTGTACGACAACAGTGGATGGTAACGGCGGCACGACAGCCGACGGCGCTGCATCCATTACGCTTCAGCTTGAGTATGGCGAAGCCTACAACCTGCGCAGCGCTGGGTTTAAAAAACAGTACGCCGATCTGATCGGTGCAGAGGGCAGCACGGGCAATTCTTATGGCACGACGATCTGGAGCTATCCGCAGCTTGCGTTCACGCTTACATGGAAGGACCTCGGTTATCCGTACATCGCGTTCCGGGGAAGCGGCATCCTGAAAGGAGAAGACGTTTCAGCTGACAGCTACGTTGCCTATTACCGCAACAGCGACACGCTGACTGCGCCGAAGCTGGTCTATCAGAATGCCGCCAGTTATGGCGATCTGGTCTATTGGTACACATCCGAAAACGGAACAGAAACGGCAGACAGTCGCTGCTATCTGCCGGGCGAAACAGTTCAGGAGCCGGATGACACGACGCTCTACGCTGCGTCGATCAATCCGGGCGAGGTTGCGCTTGTGGCAACCGGTACGACCTTCAAGAACTGGAGCCGGATCAAACGCGCCGAACGCTGCCTGCAGCTGGTTTCCGAGGACGGCAGAGTGGTCGAAAGCTGGAACACCAAGCCGGACGGAAGCGGAACACGTTATGAGATCGGAACACACGCCATCCTGATCAAAGATTCGCCGCGCGTGCTCTATGCGCAATGGAAATCTGCGTTTACCGCGTCTGCCAGTACCGACAGCGCGACAGGCGAGACGACACTTACCATACAGTCATCCAGCGACCTAATCGAGCCGCCGAGAAATACGGACGATAAGCCGTTTGAGCAGAGCGTCCGCGTCATTCTTGCGGCCTACCAGAACGGACGCTTTGTCAGGATGGTCTACGCGGAGGCGCGGGACGGCGTAATTCGCTGCAAACTCCCGCGCGGACTGGATTACCGGAACTGCGAACTGAGGCTGTTCTTCCTGGAGGGCGGCAAGCCGTCCAGGGCGCCGGAGAACATTCAGATCGAAGCTTGAGACTGTCCGCAGCTGACAGTGCATACGCGCTGTCAGCTGCGGCACAATGGAAAGGGAGGACGACATGAGAAAATATCTGACCCTGATTCTGAGCCTATTGGCCCTCATGTGCGCGCTGTGCGTCAGCGCACTGGCAGAAGCGCCGGAGCCGGAACAGGCGGCAGGGAAACTTTACATCAAAACCATCGATGAGATCGATATTTTAGAAGCGCAGAGGCTGGCGGAAGCGCAGGATGCACAGTCACCGGTCAACACTGAAAACTGGGAAGCAGCTAAGCGCACGTTAAAACAGGGCATACGGGAAATGCAGGGCAGTATCGACATTTCGCAATACGAGATTCCCGAAGCAAGCATACTGAAATTTTACCTTGAAGCTATATTTGAAAGTCCGGAATTATTTTATGTAGTAAGCGCTTGCAGTTACACCTACATCCCTTCCTCTAGTGGCAGAATTATATCGTCTGTCTCTCCGTGCTATACGGTGAACGGAAGCGATAGGGTGGACCGGCTAACAGACGAAGATAAGCAGGAGATCAGACAGCAGCAGACTGTGTTGGAGCAGAAACTTGCGGAGATCATGCAGAAAGTCAGGAGCGATTGTTCAGACCTGACGAAAGCCATGTATCTGCACGATTACATTGCTGTGCATTGTGAATACGATTCTACGCTTACATTTCGAGACGCATACCGTATGCTGATCAATGGAACGGGCGTTTGTCAGGGCTATATGCTGGCCTACCGTTTGCTTCTGAATCGGGCTGGCGTTACCTCCAGCTGGGTGCAGAGCGACAGCTTGAGACATGTCTGGTCGCTGGTACAGCTTGACGGGGCCTGGTATCATGTAGATGTCACATGGGACGATTCGACGTGGTTCGCAAAGTCCGGGCGCAAGTATTTCTGCATCAGCGAAGAAAAAATGAAGTCTGCAGAACTTAGACATCTGGAAAAAGACGACTGGGTATATGGCACAGATGTGCAGGCAGACAGTAAAAAATACGATAACTATTATTGGCGCGATCTCGATAGTCCGATTGTGGCAGTTGGAGAAAACCTGTATTATCTGGATGGAAACCAAATCATGGAGACGAATGACCCGGAATATCAGGGAACCGCGAAAAAAACGATTTATGGGCAGTGGCGTGGATGGGGCTGCTATTCAGGATTGTCGAGTTACAACGGCAGGCTGGTCTATAACACGATGGACAAGATTTACAGCTATGATCCGGAAACGGAGCAGGAACAGGTGCTTTATACGCTTACGGACGAAGAGAAACAAATAGGCGATATTTATGGCTCCGTAGTAAATGGAAACCTGCTGCAGTATGTACTGCTGCAAAGACCGTCGCGGCCGGAAACGATATACAGCATCCAGATCAGCCCCTACATCACCGTCACGGAGGGCGGCTATGCCTATTATCTGAAGGATGGAACGCTCCATCTGAAGCGCAGCGGCACGGAAACCGGCAGCGTTATCGCAGCGTGGTACGACGGGAGCGGAAAGCTGCTTGGTATGCGGATCCTGAATCAGCAGGAACTGGATATCCCCGTGCCTGGCGCGGCAAAAACCGTGAAGATTTTCGCCGCCGCAAAGGGAAGCTATGCGCCGCTCTGTAAGGCGATAGAACTTCGTGCAGCAGGATAAAAAACCTCCCTCTGCCGTATGGGCAGAGGGAGATTTTTCATAACAAGACTTAGTTCGGTTGATTGACCAGACCGACGAACAGCGGCAGGCCGTCAATGCCGGTGATAGCGAAGACGAACGGGTTATCGAGTGTAAAATCGATCTCATCCTCCGGCCCCATCATCGCAGTCGCCTCGACACCAAGGATGGTATAGGCCGCTGCCTCGCAGCCGTCCTCGTCGATCTTCACGCGCGCAGCGTGCTTGGCCTGCGTCAGCGCCAGCGAGTCGTTTGCGGCTGTGAGCGGCGTGAAATCAGATTTTATGCCGTCCAGCACATCTGTCATGCCAAGCTGGGCCAGCGTGTCCAGAATGTCCAGATCGGAAGAAACGTCAAATTTCGGCAGACTCAGATTGACGATTGCGCGCTGCGTCTGCGACCATTCGCCATTCGCCAGCAAAAAGTCCAGCGTGTCCTCGTTTTGCAGCAGTTCAGCCGCGTCTACACCCTCATCCGGCTTCAGCAGCCACATCCGGCCGCTGTTCTCCAGCGAAAGCCCGATGGCCGAGAAGCCATCGCCGTAATATACCGTGTTGGAATCGCTGCTGTGCAGGAAGTCTGTGCTCACATCGCCATTCGGCGCGTGAAAGACGTCCTGCGTGGTGGCGGCGCTGGAAAATTTGTCGTGCCACGACGCGCTGTAGTAGAGCGTCGATACCAGAGCCAGAACCGTATCGGCATTCAACTCCAATTTGCCTGCCTGCTCGGTCAACAGGTTCCCGGTATGCTCATTGATCCAGTCGCGCAGTATATTGTTGTACGCGTCAGACCCCATTTCCCCGGAAAACGCGGAAGCATAAAAATCTTCCCCCAGCTTTTGGAGCGTTTCACTGTTATAGTTGTACCCATCCCTCAGCCAGATAGAGTTTGCAAGCGTGCTGGTGACGAGGCCATCGTCCCAGCTGTTTTCCGCCCAAAGCTGTGCGGCCTGCTTTTGAAGCGCGTCCAGAGACTCTGCGCCCAGTGCGTCGAGAATCTGCTGCCGTGTTTCACCGCCCGTCACAGCGGCCAGCATGGAAAGCGCCATGTAGATATTCAGCGGCGAGCACACGCGGTTTTCCTTGCCTGCGTTCTGCATCAGGGCTGGAATGCTGGTCGTGAACCAATGCGTCAGAGCGGCGGGGTCGGTCATATCTGCGGTTTTTTCCTGATAGCTTTCCCACCATGCGTCCCAGTCCTCGTCGTATTTCTCGGAGTCAAAGTTACCATTGCTGGCTGTGTACTTTGCTTCGTTCGGATACTGCGGCATGGAAACAGCAACAGGTGCAGCCAGCTGCTGCGTCGTCGGGTCGCCGATGCAGTCCAGCTGCTCCTCTGTTGCTGGGGGAGCGGAGGCGTTCGGGGTATCTGGAGTGGCCGCGCAGGCTGCCAGCGAGAACGCACACGCGGCTGCAAGTATAATCGCAAGAAGCTTTTTCATAAATGATCTCTCCTTTATCATAAAATGTGATCTGCTTTTACAGACGCAGAAAAACGATAGAAGTTGCATCCTTTGATTTTATGAATTTTGCCGACTTGCCTTTTTCCATGATTTGTGTACAATACGAATAGAGATTCTATTCCAAGGAGGCTGTTTTTATGGCTGTTGATACAGAAAAAACCATTCGCAATCAGGTTTTATACTCCATCTATGTCCGCAATTATTCCGAAGCGGGCACCTTCACCGCTGTTCAGGCGGATCTCGACCGTATCAAGGCCCTTGGCACGGACATCATCTGGCTGCTGCCCATCCACCCGACCGGTGAAAAGCATCGCAAGGGCACGCTTGGCAGCCCCTACGCCATCCGCGATTACCGCGCTGTGAACCCAGAGTTCGGCACGCTGGATGATTTCCGGCATCTGGTTGACGCCATCCACGACCGGGGCATGAAGTGCATCATCGACGTGGTCTATAACCACACGTCGCCCGATTCCTGGCTGGCAGAGCACCACCCGGAGTGGTTCTTTCACAAGCCGGACGGAACGCTCGGCAATCGCTTCGGCGACTGGTGGGACGTGGCAGATCTGGATTACAGCCACAAGGAACTGTGGGATTACCAGATCGAAACGCTCAAATACTGGGCGCGCCTTGTTGACGGCTTCCGCTGTGACGTTGCGCCGCTTGTCCCGCTGGAATTCTGGAAGCGGGCGAGGGAAGAGGTTGCGGCCGTTCGTCCCGGATGCTTATGGCTGTGTGAATCGGTCGAGCGCGGCTTCCATGTCGCAGCCCGCGCACAGGGTTTTGCAAGCCTGTCCGATGCTGAACTCTATCAGGCGTTCGACGCAGGCTATGATTACGATGTCTACCCTTATTTCCGCGACTATCTGGAGGGTAAGATTAGCCTGACGCAGTATGCCGACCGGCTTGACGCGCAGGAATGGATCTATCCCGATAACTACGTCAAGCTGCGCTTCCTTGAAAACCACGACCGCGCCCGCGCGGCCCATATCCTGCCGGACGAGAAAATACGCCGGAACTGGACGGCATTCCTGTTCTTCCAGCGCGGGCTGACGATGATCTACAACGGGCAGGAAGTTGACAATCTGCATGTGCCGTCGCTGTTCGACAAGGACCCCATCAACTGGAACACCGGCCGTGACCAGTCCGCGTTCCTCGCGCATCTGGCGGCGATCAAGCGCGACCCGATCTTTGCGGAAGGCAGCTATACGCTCACGGCGCTGCCGCATGACGTGCTGCTTGCTGTATACGAAAAGGACGGCCGCCGCATGGCTGGCCTGTTCAGCCTGCGCGGCGAAAGCGCGCTCGTCCGCTTCCCTGCGCCGAACGGCGTGTATCAGAACTGCATCGATGGCAGCCCTGTTGAGATTTACGAGGAGCAGCTTGCCATCCATGGCGAACCCATTGTGCTTGCGTTCTGAAATTTTTTCCGGTTCCGGGAACAATCGGTGCGCAGCGCCGTCTAACCTATATCAATGAAACGGAGGAACTTCTGATGAAGAAACTGTATAAAAGCAACAACCGAATGATCTGCGGTGTCTGCGCAGGTCTTGCTGAGTACCTCGGCATCGATCCCACCGTCGTTCGCCTGATCTGGGCGGCCCTCGGCCTGACTGGCACAGGCATTCTGCTCTACATCATCGCGGCCCTTGTCATGCCTGAGAACATGGACATTCTGTAAGCTGCGGAATAGATGAACTGCGCGAGATAGCCGCCCGCATAGAAAAGCGCGGCCAACGCGACAGGCAGGAAGCAGACCCGGCAGCGTGATCTCCACCAGCCCCGGATGCGCAGTGATCGTGATGCCGAGGACATTGGCGGCGGAGGTCAGGTATTCATGCTTTTGCACGGTGGTGAAGCCATAGACCAGATGCCGCATCCGGCAGGCGATCTGCTCCGCGCGGAGCGCCGCGTCGGTGGAAAGCAGCTCATAGTTTTCCGGGTAACGCTGCAAGTCCATCGTGTTCATGGCACAAAGCGCGTTGCTCAGCCGCGAAACCTCTGCCAGCAGCGAGAATGTCCGCTTGGATAAAAGCGCACGGGTCAAAACGATCCCGCCGTTTCTTCCTGAAGATATTGAATATTGCCGCCATGATCCAACAGGCAGTATGCGCGCACATTTGGAATGGCAAGCAGATCGACTTGTGCGGCGTCCACCAGAATGATCAGCCGCACAGGTGGTTCCTGTTCCGGGCGGGCGAGCGGCAGATTCAAAATGGCTTCCTTGCCGGGTTCGGCGTATAGAATTTCATAGACCTCGCCGTCGGCAAGGAAGATGATCTTCACGAGATATTCTCCCGCGGCGTAGTACTTGACCTGTTCCATAAAGTCCGCCAGAACCGTGACCGCTGCCTCCAAGCCTCGGTCGCGGTCTTTTGGTAGTTTTGGTGTCAGGGAGTAGAAGCCGTCCACAAGGAACAGGCGTTTTTGCTTGCAGAGATAGGACAGTAAATTTTTGATCTGCTCATCCTTCTGTGGATATAATTCTGTGTAGAACACCATAGGTGAAAATATCCCGCAGAATGCCGCTGGCTTCGTGCGAGTAGATCTGTGCGCGGGTTTTCATAGTCGTCACCTCTAATTTTTGTGCGTATAACTGCCGCACAGAATACATACAAGCAGTAACAGGCAAATTTGAAAAAGCCTGCTGTACGCATAAAAGACGCATTGTGTACGCGAAGATGATTTCTGGAAGAAGATGTTGCTTTCGAGGAGTATAAAATGTATTGCAATTTGCAGTACATTCGTATATGCTAATGACAAGGAGGCGATTCATTTGGCTACAAGAACCGCGAATGTCATGGCTCGTGTGGAGCCGGATGTAAAAGAACAGGCAGAGAATATTTTGGATCGACTCGGCGTTCCGGCATCGGTTGTCATCAATGCCCTGTATAAGCAGATCATTTACAGAAACGGAATCCCATTTTCTCTGGTTTTGCCGACTGCGCCAGTCGCCCGTGACGAAATGACGGACGCAGAATTTAACGCTATGATGCAAACCGGCCTGAACGCTGCAAAGACTGACCGTTCCCGCGGCGCATCCGAAGTCTTTGCAGACTTACGCAGAGGACTTTGAATGTGGAACAGTATGAAGTAAAGATCACGGAACCGGCACAGCGTCAGCTTCAAGAAATCATCCGCTATATTGCTGGGGATTTGCAGGAAAAACGGACGGCAATCCGGATGCTGGACACGCTGGAAAAGGAAATCCTATCCCTTTCTACGCTTCCAAATCGGGTCGCGCTGACGGAAGAAGAACCTTGGCACAGCGCGGGTATCCGCAAACTGCCGGTCAAGAATTATCTTGTCTACTTCTGGGTCAATG
>ERZ780226.2794-NODE-2794-length-11519-cov-6.338451_pt1 | contig 11519 bp, 7 predicted proteins | sample MGYA00511165_ERZ780226 | MGnify/ENA primary metagenome ERZ780226 (study PRJEB29588, sample SAMEA2152373) | human gut metagenome | biome: human gut; feature: human-associated habitat; material: faeces | place: Denmark | collected 2008/2010 ...
GGTCAGGACGATTTATAAATACGGCGTGGCCTTCAGCGGTAAAAAGGTTGAAGTGACAGTCGGATGAGAATTGAAGACAGGGGCACACCTTTGTTTGTGTGTCCCTGCCTTTTTTATAACGAATTCATGATGTTCAGCAAACTCTGGTAGCTGTCTACATCGTGGTATACGACATTACTTGTGGACATCTCATTGAACAGCTTCTTCGCACAAGAGATTTTTGCCTGCTCAATAGGACGTAGCTCAAGGCTTTCCAGTGTGCCTTTCGTTTCAGCTATGAAGAAAATGTGCTTAACCGTACCTTCGTAGAAAGCGATTGCCCAGTCCGGCGAATAGTTGCCCACCGGCGTAGGAATTTGGAAGGTTCTCGGCAGCTTGGCATAGACACACACCTCGTCTGCTGCGTCCAAATCCTCAGCAAACTTTCTTTCAATGCTCTTGTCGGCAGAGCCGTCCGTGAACACATAGTCCTGAATGGCTTTCTTTGCGAGGAACGCCTTATCAAAGCTCTGCGTTGCCTTTTCAGCCGTAAAGATGGAACTGTCATATTCGCCCTCAATGGTGTCGTAGGAAATATGCTCTACGATCATTGTGGCTTTCTGCTCATTGATAAGCCGGATGACCTTTGTGATGAACTCCTCCGGGTTGTTCTTGAACATATAGAGCTTGTCCACACGGATGCCTTGCAGGATCGCAGAAACCGTACGCCGTGTCAGAACAGTACCCTCTGCGATTTTTCCGATGAGGTCATACTTGATCTGACTGGTTTCGGCGTGTTTGAGTGTCTGCGTCCGGGTCTTTTCGCCGGTGAAGGATGCTCCACGCTCGATCTCGTACTCATTCATCTCCGTTTTCTGCCGTCCGATGGTGGTCGTGTATTGCAGCTCGGAAACAAAGAGCTTTTTGTCAATGTGAGCGATGGCGTTGCGAATCAGCTCGGCACTGTCAAAATCAACGGTGTAGGCGTACTTATGGTTGATCTCACGCCACAACGCCTGAAACTCTTTCTTGGCAAAGTTCTCGTTAAGCGGGTTATCCTTAACCTTGGTTTCGTGACCGTCAGAGAACATATCCTTGAGAACGCTGTCATCATAGACCGCCTGAATGAGCGTGTGGATACCGTCTGTCATCGGCTTGAGCTCCTCCGGCAGCTCCGAAACGGTTCCGTTCTTAACATCCTGACGGTACTTGTCCGTTACCTTGCGCTTCATATCCACATAGCCGTTCTGAATAAGGTAGAATTCAATGGCATTGGCTTTCTCGTCGTCGATAAGCGTCGGTACATCGTCCACCTTGACATATTTGCCCTTGAAGTATTCGCTTGTAGCAACCGTGGGTCTGTCATAAAGCACGATCTTAATATCCGACTGCAAGTCTGTTACGAAGGTTTTGTAGCTTTCACTGGCGACTACCGTCAGCGTGTTGATCTCGTGAACGCTGTCGCCGCAGCTCTGCACATCCATCCGGTTGCCGTCCTGATTGACGCAAAGGCGCAGACCACGACCGACTTCCTGCCGCTTCGCCGTGTTGCTGTCGGAGTGCTTCAGAGTACAGATTTGGAACACATTCGGGTTATCCCATCCTTCACGCAGTGCGGAGTGGGAGAAGATAAACCGTGTTGGCTCGTCAAAGGACAGCAGCCGTTCCTTGTTCTTCAAAATCAGATCGTAGGCAGAAATATCGTCGGAGAACTCGCTGCCACGCTTGAGCTGGCTGTCCACGCTGCGCCCGGTTTTCTTGTCGATGCTGAAATAGCCCTTATGTACCCGGCTCACATCGCTGCAGGTGGATTTGAGATACTTCTGATACGGCGTGTCAAACATCGTTATGTACTCGTTCAGAATAGCAAGATACTCTTGCTCAAACATCACGCCGTATTCGCCGAGCACCTCGTCACCGTTTTCATCGTACTGGCGGTACTTTGCCACCTCGTCGATGAAGAACAGGGACAGGCACTTGATGCCCATATTAAAGAGCTTTTCTTCTTTCTCAAAGTGGGAGAGGATAGTTTCCCGAATCTGAATGCGGCGCATATCCTTTTCGGATACATCGCCCACCACATCACCGGCTTTGATGACCTCGCCGTTGGTGAAGGTTACGGAAGCGGGTATTCCTCGTTCTCTGCTGCCTGGTTCAATAAAGGAAATGGTATAGCCCTTGTACTGCTCCATTTCCTGCGACACAAAGTAGAGGTTGCTATCGACACCGAGAATACGGGTTTCCCGGTTGATGGACTTGTTATAGCCAATCTCCAGCTCGATTTTTGCCATTGGCGACTTCTTATCAGAAACGACGATCTGTTCAAGGTAGAGGTAGCTATCCGTACCACGGAAGTTCTTGACCTCAAAGCCCTTGACCTCGATTTTCTTGACCAGCCGCTTGTTGAAGGCATCCAGCGCATCCAGCACATAAACAAGGTTGTGCTGCTTGGCGTGGGTAGCCGAGTAATTGAGGGAGAACAGCGGGTTGAAGTTTTTCAGCGCCTTCTGCGTCACATCACCGCCCATTTTCTGCGGCTCGTCCAAAATGATGATTGGGCGGTTCACCTTGATAACATCGATCGGGCGGCGGGAGCCGAAATCATCCCGCTTGGAGTAGATGATGCGGGCTTCCTTGCTCTTGCCGTCCTCTTTCAGCGAGGAGGCAAATGCCTGCGTGTTGATAATCATTACATTGATACCGAAATTGCTCGAAAAGTTATCCAACTGTTTCAGATTGGAACTGTTGTAGATGAAGAAGCGAGCCTTCTTGCCGTAATGCTCCATAAAGTGGTCTGCGGTGATCTCAAAGGACTTCTTCACGCCCTCACGGATCGCAATGGAGGGAACGACCACGATGAACTTGCTCCAGCCGTACTTCTTGTTCAGCTCGAACATCGTCTTGATATAGACATAGGTTTTGCCCGTGCCGGTTTCCATTTCAATATCAAGGCTACAACGCCCCAAGTCTTTGACAAGGGAGGTAGAGAGCTTGATATTGTTCTGACTCTGCAAGGTCTGAATGTTGTGCAGAAGCTGCTCGTCGGAAAGCTGAACGGCTTCATTCTTGTAGCCGGTATCGCCAGCACCATCTATATTTCCAAAAGCAAGCTGTTCATCCGCAGGGATAAACGACATCTGCATATCTTGGGCAAAGAATACGTCATCTGTTCTCTGCATCCCCATGTCACGGATATAGCTGATTTTATCGTGGAAGCCCTGCCCCTGAAAGACACGCACAACGGCATCGACCGCATCGGTTTGGTATTGTTGTATTTTGAAATTAAACTTCATGCTTTCTACCGTCCTTTATGGTAGCTATCATAGTTTTGTATTCCTCGGATTTCCCATTGTAGAGCACATTTAATATGATACCGAAAGTCAAATTCGCGGCACTTTGAATGTTATCAATATCAGCGTTTTCGGGTATTTCATAACCCGAGATGGGAGCTTCAATCTCAACAAAAAACCACCTGGAGATTGTGCGATATAACGAATGCATATCAAGTAGCAAGACAATCTCATTTTCGGAGATTCCAGTCATAATAACCTCGGATAGTTCATGTGCATACTTGTTACGAACGTCCTTCATCTCAAGGAATCTATCAAAGTCAGCAGAGGTTATGGCTCTATGAACCACCAACCAAAGGAATGATGCTTTTGTAATATCCTTATTCCCTTTGTCGTCCACGATGCGCTTCCGAATCTGCGTGCGATATTCGCTGGTTTCAGTGCAAGCTATTTTCCCGTTTTTTACACCAATATTGCAAAGGAAATCTCTGACACTCGACACGACATAGTCCGTCATATTCTCATAAAGTGCAATAAACAGAGATGCAAACGTCAGATTGTCCTGCAAATAATCCTTATTTACCAGATTTTCAAACCATTCTGCCATTACAGCACCTTCCTTACGGTGTCGGGGCTGTAGGTGGCGAAAATCTGATCGAAGTTGGTTGCCACGCTGTCGCTTGCCATAGAGCTGTCACGCATCACGAAGTAATAGGGCTTCTGCTTGGCAATGGCTTTGATGGTTTCCTCGGTCACATTGCTGTCGAAGCAGGCGATCAGATAGTTGTCCTCCACATTGAACACCTTCTTGCCGGCGATGGTGGTTTTCTCGATTTTGCCGGAGAGCAGCACGCCCAAATCCAGCATCACCTGGAACAGCAGATCCTCCGGTGTTCTGTCCTCTTTGATGTTGTCCTCAAGGCGAGAGAACAGGCTGGCTTCATACTCCGCAGGGTTATAGTAGACCTCTTTCATATTAGAGGTATCGCACTTCAGAACACGGAAACCGGTATCAATAGGAGGATGCTCTTTTGCAAAGTATTCATCAGGAAGATGCCCGAGCCGGTCACATTCTTCTTTGTGTTCCACATAGAAGGTGGTTTGATCCCATTCGTGCTTAGAGAGTGCGATTGCTTCAAGCCTTTCTTCTTGAATTTTCTTTCCCGCACGGCGGATGCGTTCCTTGCCGATTTCGCAGATGGTTTTGTATCCCGCTTTGTAGGCTTCGCTCTTTTCGTTGGTCACTTCGGGAAGCTGAACCATAATAAACTTGCGGTGTCCTTTATCTTCTGCGTTAAGTTGCATAACGGCGTGGGCGGTTGTAGCAGAGCCGGAGAAGAAGTCTAGGACAATTCCTCCATCTGCTGCCCCTTGTTCAATAATTAGTTTTATATAATCTACAGGTTTTGGAAAATCGAAATAATCTTCTCCATCAAATAGCGTTTTAAGTTCACGAGTTGCTTGTGTGTTGTATACCGTAGTTAGCGTGGTACTCATCCCAGCATATTCACTTTGTAAATCCTTTGCAAATTTCTTCCTCCTTGGGCGCCCATCAGCTTTGGTAGGAAAAATGACTTCATTGTTATCAATCAACTGCTGCATTCGTTTGCGCTCATATCTCCAGCCAGTTGGCGGACATTTATAAACAATGCCATTCACAGGATTTACTAAGTCATAGTGAAGATTAGGGCGCTGTGAAGCAGTAGCTAGCCCTGTCATATCAGCGCTCATCCAATTCCCACGAGGATCGTTGTCCGGGTTTGAGTATTTGCTCATATCAGTTTGTTGGCCACGAATTCTTTGCCCCGGCTGCTTAGCAAAGCAAACTAAATATTCGTGATCTTCAGAAACCCCTGTTTTTGAACGGCTATCCACCATTTGACGGCGCTTCCATATGAAAGTACCCAAATGAAGTTGCTCTCCAAAGATTTCATCGCAAACTTTATATAAATTTTCAAGTTCTTCTTCTCCGATACTTATGAAGATAAATCCATCATCCGAAAGCAAATCCTTTGCCAACTTCAATCTCGGATAAATCATATTCAGCCAATCGGTATGGAAGCGTCCATTGCTTTCTGTATTAGGAACAAGTCTGTTACCGTTTTCATCAAACTGCCCACTGTTAGCAAGGTATTCATCCGTGCTTTGGGCAAAATCGTCCTCATATACAAAGTCGTTTCCCGTATTGTACGGAGGATCAATGTAGATCATCTTGATTTTGCCGAGATAGGTTTCCTGCAACAGCTTCAGCACTTCGAGGTTGTCGCCCTCGATATAGAGGTTTTCGGTGGTGTCAAAGTCCACGCTTTCCTCCCGGCAGGGGCGCAGTGTCTTATTGATTGGGGCATTGGCAAGAAGAACGGACTTCTTCTTGTCCGGCCAAGTGAACTGATAGCGTTCCTCATTGCCGTCTACCACGGTGCAGGAAATCTCCTGCATCAGCACATCCTTGTCGATTGCCCGGACGACCTCGCCGTTTTCGTTGATTGTTTCCGTCACGGCGTTGGGAAACATCGCCGCCAGCTTTCTGAAATTTTCATCGGCCTTGTTTGCCGTTTGCATTCTCAGTTTATCCATTGTTTTGATCCTTTCCGCCAGATTGCAACATATTTTTCATCTGTTCCAGAACGACTGATTGGGTAGTTTGATATTTTTGCTGTTGTGTTATTAAATCAGTCATCCCTTTAGGAATATAAGGATTCTGTATTGATTCCAAAGTAATACTTTTATATCCCAGTGATTTTGCCATAATTTCTAAGAGCCTATCTTTTTCTTTCTTTATTTTTGACAGTTCCGTATCGGTGGGATTTTCTACACACAATTTGTCATAGTAGACTTTCCATTGTTTACATACAGCCTTATCATCAGCAAAGACTATCTCAAGCAAGTTCAAAGCTTGAACACTCTCGTTTGTCCATCCATATACTCGGCCCGTCATTAAAATTTTGAATATCTGAATTTTGTCGTTTCTTTTTTGCGCCCTATTTTGCAGCATCTGGCCAATGATAACGGCAACAATAGGTATGACGACTATTGCTATCAAATTTACAATGCTCATTTTAGCTCCTCCCTGTCAGCGCATAGCTGCTCTTTTAAATTTTTTATCCTCTGCACCAGCTCAAACTTCTTTTTCGGCTGTTTTTCCGACAGAGCCTGCTTTTCCAGCTTGGCGATCTCTTTCTCAATCTTCTGGCGGCGCTCATCGGCGGCGATCTGCTCATCAAGGGTATTGCCGTCTGCGATACTCACACCGCCGATGTCCACCACGATGTTTTCCCATACTTTATCGAGGTTCAAGCCCCGCAGCTCAATGGCGCAGCTTTCGGTGGGCTTCCAATCCGTCTGCATCAGCTTGGTATGGTAGATCGCCAGCTTGCTTTGCTCCTCAAATTCAAGCACAAACAGGATGTTCTGCGGAATGAGCTTTGACAGCGTGGCAACCGTTTTCTCATCAAAGTCTTTCTTTTTCAGCGCCACAAGCAGGACAAAGAAACTCTTGACTTCCTCTCCGGCGGGAATGTTGATTTTCGCCGGTGTGATCTCGTTGACAATGGTGATTCTCGATATATCGGCGTCGATTTTCTCCTTTGCCGCCGTATTCATTTGGAACTTCGCATAAACAGCCTTCTTCGGAAGCTGCTTGCTCATTTCGGTTGACTTTGGAAGTCCGAGCATACTCTCACCTCATCGCACGACTAAGAAGCATATCAGCTCAAAGTCGTCCAGTCCTTTGATTTCGTTTGACAAGAAGCTGACCTGACCGCCGCCTAAAAAGCTGTCAATATCGCTCTCATCCTTCGCTTCAATGATGGAAGCAATGGCATCGCCCAGCAGCTTGGAAAGCTGCGACATATTCCTGCCGTCACGGGTTTCTTTGTTGAACGGTTTGTAGGCTTCGGGAATCGGTTCTGTCTTTCCTTTGCAGAGGAAACGCATTTTATCAAGCATCTGCTTCGGGGAAAGGTGGTCGCAGATGACCTCCCCGTCATTGCCGATATACACCATATAGAATGGGTGCAGCCGGTTTTGATTGTCGATGTTCACGCTGTTGGAACGGTTCTTCAAAACATAAATCACACCGGCAGGCGTATCCTCACTTGCAGGAACAACCGAGTGCAAGCCGAAGGGCGTTTTGTCTATGTCGGGGTGATGCTTGATATAGTCGAGCAGGTCGAGCCGGAACTCGTTTAACCCCAAGTCCATAATGGAGATGCCCGTTGTCATATCCTCAATGTCTACAACTTCATCCTGCAAACGCTTGAGCTGTGCCTTTCGGTATTCAAGGTCTGTCTTTTCTTCATCACTGAGCAGGTTATCATCGCCCGTAGCGGTCATATCCACGATTTTCATACGGGTTTCAACTTTTGCTTTCAGATTGATGTAATCATCAAGGGTTACATCAGGCCAGAAGTTCACAAGCTGAATGACCTTATTGCGGCTTCCGATACGGTCGATACGCCCGAATCGCTGAATGATGCGAACGGGATTCCAGTGAATGTCGTAGTTGATGAGGTAGTCGCAGTCCTGCAAGTTCTGACCTTCGGAAATACAGTCGGTGGCGATCAGCACATCAATTTCCGTCTTATCCCCCGGCATCAGCAGTTCCTTGTCCTTCGAGATAGGCGAGAAGCAGGTCAGCACCGTGTTCAGGTCGGCACGGAGCTTGGGGCAAGTCGTCCGCCCCTCAACAGTGCCGGATACCATTGCGGTGTTCAGACCATACTTATCCTTTACATAGCGGCTGACATTGTCGTAGAGATAACCGGCGGTATCCGTAAAGGCGGTGAAGATGATAAGCTTTTTATTGCCCTCATTGATGGGATGAGTGATTTTGTTATCAATCACCCGGAAAAGCTCTTGCAGCTTTGAGTCGTGCTCCGGTGTAATATCTCCAACCAGCAAGGTCAGCAGTTCAAGCACATCGGCATCTTTCGCCAAGCTGTCCCGCCAAGACACATAGTCCATATCGGCAAGGTCAATTTTGACTTTCCGTCCGAAAGAGAACAGCTCGTCCGAGTTCTGATCCTCGGCATCAAACTCGTCCATATCGGAAATATCCGTCAGATCGAGGGTCGTACCGGAGTGTTTATCAAAGCGGTCAATCGTTTCTATCGTGCTGTTTATCAAATCCTTGATGCGTGTCAGCGTCAGATTGAAAGAATAGACGGAGCTTTCCATACGCTTCATCAGGTTGATGGCGGTCAGACGGCGGATGCCCTGCTCACGGTTCGCCTGCGTAAAGCCGACATTGACCTTGTTATCTCCGTACAGCTCAGCATACTTCTCCATCTTACTTGGCAGAATGTAGTGCGTCGGCGTATAGATCGTCAGTGTCAGGAGCATAAGCTGCTCAAAAATCTCGTTGTAACTGATTGCTTCCTTCAGGTCAGTAAGATGTGGACGAAGTGAAATCGGCTTTAGCCTTGTCGGGAAGGTGCCGATGTCCGCCATATCGTAATACTTCTGAATGTGCTTTCTTGAGCGGGCAATGGTCACACTATCCAGCACTTCAAAGAAATCAAAGTCCAACATTTTGAGCAGGTTTTCAGTCGTGCGGTCGCACGGTTCCCACTTGCTCCAAGTGTTGAACGCCCGCTGTGCGTTCTTGAAGATTTCATCGATGGAACGGGTAGTGTTGAGCTTTTCGTCTATGTAATCCGTATGCCCTTCATACGCAAGGGCAAGCTGATTTTTCAGATCGTTGAAGCGGTTATTAACTGGCGTTGCAGAAAGCATCAGCACCTTCGTCTTTACTCCGGCTCTGATGACCTTCTTCATCAAGGTAACATAGCGGTTATCCTTGGTGTCCTCGTCCGGGTTCTCAACTAATTTGCCGCCATTACGGAAGTTGTGGGACTCATCAATTACCACAAGGTCATAATTGCCCCAATTCAGTCTGTCAAGGTCAAGTCCGTTGGATGTGCCGTGGGTGCGGTTTAAGTCGGTATGATAAAGCACATCGTACCGAAGCCGGTCGGCAGCAATGGGGTTGTTGACATAGTTATCCTTATAGGTATTCCAGTTGTTCGTCAGTTTCTTGGGGCAAAGCACAAGAACGGACTTGTTGCGGTTTTCGTAGTATTTAATAACGGCAAGGGCGGTAAAGGTTTTACCAAGACCGACGCTATCCGCAAGGATACAGCCGTTGAACTTCTCAAGTTTGTTTATGATAGCAAGGGCAGCATCCTTTTGGAAGTTATAGAGCATCCCCCAAATCTTACTTTCCTTGAAGCCGGTTGCTTCGTTGGGCAAAACATCTTCGGATACATCTTCCAAGAACTCGTTGAAGATGTTATAGAGCGTCACGAAATAGATGAAATCAGGAGAGTTCTCGTTATATGCGGCGGTGATACTGTCGATCACCTCATCGGTAACGACCTGAAGCACTTTGCTGTCGTTCCATATCTCATTGAAGTCGGCAAGCAGAGTGCGGGCAAGGGACTCGTCTTTTACGATTGTCGTGCTGATTACATTGCCTTTTTCGCAGCCTAATTCAACTGTAGTGAAGTTGTTGATAGGCGTATAGCCTACGCCGTCCACTACGATTTGTCCCTGAATGGATTTGTCGCTGACATTTGACTTGAAAGTGACCTTTTGTCTGATCCATTCTGCACACTCTCGTGCAATAGCTTTTTGAGTCAGCTCATTCCTGAGCTTAATTTCAAACTCTGTTCCGTATAAACTGCGTTCACGGGTAAGGCGTGGAATATAGAACTCACGCTTTTCCTTCTTAGCTTTCTCTGTTACAAAGGTAGGCGAAGTGAAAATAAAGCGCAACTCATCAATTTGAGAGAGCTGCGCCTTCAATTCCTGAAAGGCATAAATAGAGAAGCAAGCCGCCGCAATGGACACTTTGCTGCCTTGCTTGATCTCTACAGACAAATCGTCTTTAAGAGTCTTTGTTGTGTTGTTTATAAGCTCCATAACTAAATTCTCCCACATTTCAAATCAGTTCTTGCTGCTTGGCAATCGGGAACAATTAGATCCAATAGGCTCGTTCCGTCAACAAGCATTCCAAAGTGCCAATTTGGCACTTTGGAACCGCCGTGCTGGCACTTTGGGATTTCGCCAAAGTATCAATTTGATACTTTGGAAGCCAAAAACTGATACTTTAGGATTTACAAATCTCCCGCCCGGAAAGCCGAAAGGCTCTCGTAATAGTAGCTTTGGTCGATGCCGTTCCTATACACCTCACGGCTGTCTACCTTGTCGGACAGCGCCGCCTTCAGCAGCACCTTGATCTCCACATCCTTGATGGGGCTGCGCTCCATTGCAAGGAGATAATCCTCTTTATCCACCTTGCTCCAGTCCACGACCTTGCCGATTTCTGTTCTTAGGATATGGTCGAGCCAGATGCGAGCACTACGCCCATTGCCCTCCCGAAAGGGGTGGGCAATATTCATTTCCACATATTTTTCGATGATCTCGTCAAAGGTGAACTGGGGCATCTTGTCGATGTTGGCCAGTGCTGCTTCCAGATACATCAGCGGCGCAAAGTGGAAATTGCCCTTCGCCAGATTCACCGTGCGCAGCTTACCGGCAAAGTCATAAATATCTTCAAACAGATATTTGTGAATTGCCTGCAAAGTCGAGAATTTACCCGCCGGGAGCGTATCGAGTACGCCGTTTTCAAACAGTTCTACCGCCTTTTTCTTGCTGAGGCGTTCTTCTTCCCGGGCAAGATCGGCGGAGCTTGTCAGCCCCAATTTATTCTCCGGTGCCATATCGCACCTCCAAAATAATTACTTATCGGCCGCCACGCCGGACTTCATCCAGGCGTCTACTTCGCTGACCTTGAATTTCCAAAGGCGGCCTATTTTTGCAGCGGGCATATTTCTTTTCTCTATCCAGGCGAGTACCGTATCACGGCTGACGCCGAGGTATTCGCAAATCTCTTTCATTGAGTACCAGCGTTCGATGGTCGGTTCCATTAAAATGTCCTCACTTTCAGGCGGTTTCCGATAGCTATAATTATACAATTTAAGTATATCACGGCGATGCCGATTTATCAAGGATTATTACGGATTTACGAGGGATTCAGAAGAAAATCTTATAATTAAAAGTGAAAGGTTTCCCCGCTCAGTTTACTGATTTGAGCGGAGAAACCTTTTTTTGCTACATATCTCTTTTTTCGGAAACGCTCCCACAAATGGTCTTGCAATTTTGAGAATAAGTGAGGACGGAAAATTTTTTGAGAATTTTCTCGAAAACACCCCCACAAACGGCGCCCCTTATTCAGAGTAAGTGAAG
>ERZ780226.2795-NODE-2795-length-11517-cov-2.916158_pt1 | contig 11517 bp, 9 predicted proteins | sample MGYA00511165_ERZ780226 | MGnify/ENA primary metagenome ERZ780226 (study PRJEB29588, sample SAMEA2152373) | human gut metagenome | biome: human gut; feature: human-associated habitat; material: faeces | place: Denmark | collected 2008/2010 ...
ACAGTAGTCCAGACGGTTTATTGAGCATATAGTAGCAAAATTTTGCGTAGCTGACTACATGCCCCGATAAAAACTTATAGAAAAACAACGTATAAATCATTATTAATTAAAGTGACATACATGAAAATCAAGAAGTACCTCGTTGCGGCCCTCGCCGCAGCATTCACCTTCTCGGCACAGGCCGACGAAGGCATGTGGCTGCTCCAGCTGATGAAGCAGCAGAACTCCATCGACCTGATGAAGAAACAGGGTCTGAAGCTGGAAGCCGACGACCTCTACAACCCCAACGGCGTGTCGCTGAAAGATGCTGTCGGCATCTTCGGCGGAGGCTGTACCGGCGAAATCATCTCGCCCGAAGGCCTCATCCTGACCAACCACCACTGCGGATATGCCTCCATCCAGCAGCACTCCAGCGTGGAGCACGACTACCTGACCGACGGCTTCTGGGCCAAGAGCCGCGCCGAAGAGCTGCCTACTCCGGGACTGAAGTTCCGCTTCGTGCACCGCATCGTGGACATCACCGACCTGGTGAACGCCAAGGTAAAGGCCGGTGAGGTGAACGAATACGAAGCCATGACCAGCAAGTTCCTCGGCAAGCTGGCCAAGGAAGAGCTGGAGAAGAGCGACCTCAAGGGAAAGCCCGGCATCGAGGTGCGTGCCCTGCCCTTCTACGCCGGCAACAAGTATTACCTCTTCTATTATAAGGTGTACAGCGACGTGCGCATGGTGGCCGCTCCCCCCTCGAGCGTAGGCAAGTTCGGCGGCGAGACAGACAACTGGATGTGGCCCCGCCACACGGGCGACTTCTCCATGTTCCGCATCTATGCCGACAAGAACGGAGAGCCTGCCCAGTACAGCGCCGACAACGTGCCCCTGAAGACTCCGAAGTTCTTCCCCATCTCGCTGAAGGGACTGGACGAAGGCGACTATGCCATGATTATGGGTTTCCCCGGCTCCACCAACCGCTACCTCACGCAGAGCGAAGTACGCCAGCGCATGACAGCCATCAACCAGGCTATGATAGACATGCGTACCGTCTATCTCGACGTACTGAAGAAGTACATGCGCCAGAGCGACAAGACCCGCATCCAGTATGCCAACAAGTTTGCCGGCAGCAGCAACTACTGGAAGAACTCCATTGGCATGAACAAGGCCATCGTGGACAACAACGTGCTCGAGACCAAGGCTGAACAGGAGAAGCGCTTCGCCGCCTTCGCCCTGGGTAAACCCGAGTACGAAGGTGTGGTAGAGAAGATAGACGCCATTGTGGAGAAAATGACTCCCGCACTGCGCCGTGCCGAATATCTGTACGAGGCCCTGAACGGAGCCATCGAGTTCGGCTGCCCGCCCGCGCTGATGGACAAGATGAAGGAAGCCATCGAAACAAAGAACGACTCCCTGCTCCAGGCTACCAAGAAGCAACTGAAATCGGTATTCGAAAGCATCTACAACAAGGATTACGACCAGCAAGTGGACCGCGCTGTGGCCAAAGCCATCCTGCCCGCCCTGGCCAAGGCACTGACACCCGAAGAACTGCCCGCCTTCTACCAGACTATCGAGAAAGAGTACAAGGGCGACTATGATGCCTACGTGGACGACCTCTTCGACACCTCCATCATGGGCAACCAGGCCAACTTCGACAAGTTCCTGAAGAAGCCCAGTGTGAAGGCTATCAACCGCGACCTGGCCACCGAATACAGCCGCACGAAGCTCGAAGCCATCAAAGCTGCCGCAAACGAATACAGCCAGACGTCAAAAGAACTGGGCCTGCTGCACAAGGCCTACATCCGCGGACTGGGTGAGATGAAACAGCCCGTGCCCGCCTACCCCGACGCCAACTTCACCATCCGCCTGACCTACGGCAACGTGAAGTCCTACAACCCGAAGGACGGCGTACACTACAAGTACTTCACCACCACCGACGGCATCCTCGAGAAGGAAGACCCCGAAAATCCTGAATTCGTGGTTCCGGCCAAGCTGAAGGAGCTCATCCAGAAGAAGGACTTCGGACGCTATGCCATGGCCGACGGCACCATGCCCGTCTGCTTCCTGACGACGAACGACATCACCGGCGGCAACTCCGGCTCGCCCGTCATCGACGGCGAAGGACGCCTCATCGGCTGCGCCTTCGACGGTAACTGGGAATCGCTGAGCGGCGACATCAACTTCGACAACAACCTGCAGCGCTGCATCGCACTCGACATCCGCTACGTGCTCTTCATCCTCGAAAAGCTGGGCGGCTGCGGGCACCTCATCGACGAGATGACCATCGTGGAGTAATCAAATAAACAGGCACGGATTACACGGACTATCACGGAGAAAAACGACCGTGAACCCTCCGCGAAATCCGTGCCTCATTTATACCAATTCACTTATATATCCCTGATTCTACATTATGATGAACAAACTTCTATTTGCGGCAGCCCTGTCTGCCCTGACACTCCCCGCCCTGGCCGACGAAGGCATGTGGATGCTGACCGACCTGAAGCGGCAGAACGAGGCCACCATGCAGGAACTGGGCCTGCTGCTGCCCGCCGACTCCATCTACAACCCCGAAGGCATCGCCCTGAAGGATGCCGTTGTCCATTTCGGTGGAGGCTGCACGGGCGAGGTCATCTCGGCCGAAGGCCTGGTGCTCACCAACCACCACTGCGGCTACGGTGCCATCCAGCAGCACTCGAGCGTAGAGCACGACTACCTGACGGACGGCTTTTGGGCTATGAGCCGGCAGGAGGAGCTGCCGTGCAAGGGGCTTACCGTGACCTTCATCGACCGCATCCTCGACGTGACGGACTACGTACAGCAGCAGCTGGCCAAGGATCCCGACCCGCAGGGCACTAATTACCTATCGCCCAAATACCTGACTCAGGTGTGCGCCCGCTTCCTCCAGAAACAGAACATCACCCTGGGCACCGGCGAAAAGGCCGAGCTGAAGACCTTCTACGGTGGCAACCGCTACTACCTCTTCGTGAAGACCGTATACAACGACATCCGCATGGTGGGTGCGCCGCCGTCGAGCATCGGCAAGTTCGGCGCCGACACGGACAACTGGATGTGGCCCCGCCACACGGGCGACTTCTCCATCTTCCGCATCTATGCCGACAAGAACGGACGCCCCGCTGCCTACAGTCCGGACAACGTGCCCCTGCGTGTGAAGAAACATCTCAACATCAGCCTCCGCGGCTACAAGGAGGGTGACTTTGCCTTCGTCATGGGCTTCCCCGGCCGCAACTGGCGCTACATGATAGCCGACGAGGTAGAGGAGCGGATGCAGACTACCAACTTCATGCGCCACCACGTGCGCGACGCCCGCCAGCGCGTCCTCATGGAGCAGATGCTCAAGGATGACGCCGTGCGCATCCACTACGCCAGCAAGTACGCCTCCAGCGCCAACTACTGGAAGAACGCCATCGGCATGAACGAAGGCCTCGTGCGCCTCCACGTGCTCGACACCAAGCGTGCCCAGCAGGAAGCCCTGCTGCAACGCGGACGTGAGCTGGGCGACACGACCTATCAGGCAGCCTTCGACCGCATCCGCGCCATCGTGCAGAAGCGCCGCCCTGCCCTCTACCACCAGCAGGCCATCCAAGAGGCACTGGTCACGGCACTCGACTTCATGCGCATCCCCAACACCACTGCCCTCGCCACCGCCCTCAAGAGCAAGGACAAGGCAGCCATCCAGGCTGCCACAGACACCCTGCGCCAGGCAGCCGACCGCTACTTCGCCTCCGTCCCCTATCCCGAGGTGGAGAAGCTCGTGGGCAAGGAGATGCTGCGCACGTATGCCAAGTACATCCCCGCCGACCAGCGTATCGGTATCTTCAAGGTCATCGACAAGCGCTTCAAGGGCGATACGGACGCCTTCATCGACGCCTGCTTCGAATACTCCATCTTCGGCAGCCGCGAGAACTTCGACAAGTTCATCAGCAAGCCCAAGCTCTACAAGCTGACGGGCGACTGGATGGTGCTCTTCAAGTACTCCATCACCGACGGCCTGTTGCAGACAGCCATCGCCATGATGGACGCCAACCGCGACTACAACGCCGCCCACAAGACGTGGGTCAAGGGCATGATGGACCTGCGCCAGGCCAACGGACAGCCCATCTATCCCGATGCCAACTCCACCCTGCGCCTCACCTACGGCAAGGTGGCCTCCTACGAACCTGCCGACGGCGTGGTGTACGACTATTACACGACACTGGACGGCGTGATGCAGAAGGAAGACCCGACGAACTGGGAGTTCGTGGTACCTGACAAGCTGAAACAGCTCTGGCAGGCGAAGGACTTCGGCCGCTATGCCCTCGAGGACGGACGGATGCCCGTGTGCTTCATCGTGGACACGGATAATACCGGCGGAAACTCGGGCAGCCCCGTGTTCAACGCCAAGGGAGAACTCATCGGCACCGGCTTCGACCGCAACTACGAAGGCCTGACGGGCGACATCGCCTTCCGCCCCTCGTCGCAGCGCGCCGCCTGCGTGGACATCCGCTACACGCTCTTCATCATCGAGAAGTATGCCGGAGCCAAGCACCTCATCGACGAGCTGAGTATCGTGGAGTGAACCAAAATGACGTAACGTTTGTTAGTAGATATATCATCAACAACTAACAGGATTATCATTATGGAAAAATTTGAAGAACTGATCAACAACACCGCAGAGCCCGTACTGGTGGACTTCTATGCCACGTGGTGCGGCCCCTGCAAGATGATGCACCCCATACTGGAAAACGTCAAGGCACGCGTGGGCAACAAGGCACGCATCGTCAAGATAGATGTGGACGAACAGCAGGCGCTGGCCATGAAATACCAGATTCAGGCCGTCCCCACGCTGATGCTCTTCAAGGGCGGAAAGCAGGTGTGGCGGCAGTCGGGTGTGGTGCAGAGCAACGAGCTGGTCGAACTCATTGAGAAACAGGTGTGAGCGTTAAGGCATCAGGTTTTAAGTATTAATTATCCATTATCAATTCTCCATTGTTATGAAGAAGTTATTGCTTACCCTGGCCCTCGCGGCAGCGGCCCTCATCGGGCATGCCCAGGAGGTGATTGTGATGGACAAAGCCATGTTCATCGACAAGGTGTTCGACTATCGGAATGCCAAGGAATGGAAATACAAGGGCGACAAGCCCGCCATCATCGACCTCTATGCCGACTGGTGCGGTCCCTGCCGCAAGGTGGCTCCCATCATGAAGGAACTGGCCAAGGAATATGCCGGAAAGATTACTATCTATAAGGTAAACGTGGACAAGGAGCAGGAGCTTGCCGCCCTGTTCAACGCCACCAGCATCCCACTGTTCGTGCTTATTCCCATGAAGGAGCAGCCGCAACTGATGACCGGAGCCGCCGACAAGGCCACGTACAAGAAGGCCATCGACGAATTCCTGCTGAAATAAAAGCTCCGGTACTTACGGACGAATACTCCAGTACTTCCAGTCAAGTACTCGAGTACTTGCATAGAAATACTCCAGTACTTGCACGGAAGTACTGGAGTTTTCTGTATAGATACTGTCCGAAGAACAGGTTTATAGAGGAGATTCCGTCCATTGTCCGCCCCGAAGCCGCATAACGGACGTGAAGCCTGCACGGCGCAGGGCCCGGTAAGCCTCGGTCATGCCGTTGATGATGCGCTCGGGATAGTGGGCGTCGCTGTTCACCTGCACACGGATGCCCAGCTCGCGCAGCAGCGGGAAGTAGCGTTCGTCGGGATAGAAGACGCCCAACTCCCCATAGGCTTTCGTATTGATTTCCATCTGATAGCCGCGGCGGGCAATCTCAGTGAAATAGTCGCGCACGAGGCGGTCGTACCACGGCTCGTCCACCAGCCCGGGCTGGTAACAGTTGGCATTGTAATGCACCTTGTCGGCATGGCCCACGATGTCGAAACCGCCCAGCTCCACCATCCGCCACGAACGCTCGTAATACTGCCGCACCACGCGCTCCACATCCCCCTGAAAGTGCTCGTCCACCATCCGCCGGAACTTGTCGGCGGAAAGATCAGCATCCACCACGCGCCCCTCGTCGTCACAGAGCAGGTGGACGGAACCGATGCGGTAGTCCAGCGGCAGGCGGCGGAAACACTCGGCGGCGGGATGGCTCTCTTCGTTCAGGTAATCAATCTCCAGCCCGATGTACAGCTCGATGCGTCCGGCATACTTCTCCTTGAGGCGGCGGAACTCGGCCAGATAGTCGTCCATGCGGTCCCACTCCATGGTCCACGCCGTGGGGAAAGGCAGCGGGGCGTGCGACGAGAAGCCGTAGGACGTAAAGCCCCGGCTCAGGGCAAAGCGGACGAAGTCTTCCATGCCCGCCCGGCCGTCGCAATAGAGGGAATGGCTGTGGTAGTTGGAAACCGCCGCCTTACAAATATCGTTTATCGGTGTCATAGATGCATTCATCTCTACAAGTCCCTCCCTATCCTTCTATCTCGCTCAACTCCAGCCAGCGCATCGTCTTCTCGTCAATCAGGTCCGTCAGCTGCGGCAGGCGTTTGGACTTCTCCGTCAGCTCGTCCACCGAAAGCGTGCCGCTGCACAAGGCTTCCTCGATGGCTTTCTTCTCGGCTTCAAGGTCGGCAATCTCCTTCTCCAGCTGCTCGAACTCGCGGCGTTCCTTGAAGCTCATGCGGCGCTTCTCGTCCTGCCGGGTGCGGGCGGGCTTCGCGGCAGCTTGCGGTTTGGCGGCAGCCTGCTGCTCCTTGTCGTGGCGTGCCTTGGCCTCCTTCCATTCACGGTACTGCGTGTAGTTGCCGGGGAAGTCGCGGATGTCGCCCCCACCGTTGAACACCAGCAGATGGTCCACCACCTTGTCCATGAAGTAACGGTCGTGGCTGACGACGATGACGCATCCCTTGAAGCCTTGCAGATATTCCTCGAGCACCTGCAGGGTGACGATGTCGAGATCGTTGGTGGGCTCGTCCAGCACCAGGAAGTTGGGATTGCGCATCAGCACCGTACAGAGGTAGAGGCGGCGGCGTTCACCTCCGCTCAGCTTGTAGACATAGCTGTGCTGCGTCTCGGGCGTGAAGAGGAAGTGCTGGAGGAACTGCGAGGCGGTGAGCCGACGGCCGTTACCCAGTTCGATGACCTCGGCAATGTCCTGCACCACATCGATGACCTTCATCTGCTCATTGAACTGAAGTCCGTCCTGCGAGTAGTAACCGAAGCGGACGGTCTCGCCGATGTCCAGCGTACCGCTGTCGGGCTTCACCAGTCCCATCAGTATCTTGATGAAGGTCGACTTGCCCGTCCCGTTGTTACCCACGATGCCCATCTTCTCATAGCGGGCGAAGATGTAGGAGAAGTCGTCCAGTATCTTCAGGTCGCCGAAGGATTTGCACAGGTGGTCGGCCTCGAAAATCTTGTTGCCGATGTAGGAAGCCTTGACATCGAGCTTCACGTTGGTGTCGTGGAAGCGCTGCTTGGCCACCTTCTCCAGTTCGTAGAAGGCATCCTCGCGATAACGGGCCTTGTGACCGCGGGCCTGGGGCATGCGACGCATCCACTCCAGCTCGGTGCGGTACAGGTTGTTGGCCCGCTCCACCTCCACCGTCTTGGCGTCGATGCGCTCCTGCCGCTTCTCCAGGTAATAGCTGTAGTTTCCTTTATAGGAATAGAGCGTACGGTTGTCTATCTCGATGATTTCGGAGCAGACGCGGTCCAGGAAGTAGCGGTCGTGCGTCACCATGAGCAGCGTCAGGTTGGTGCGGCGCAGGTATTCTTCCAGCCACTCGGTCATGTCGAGGTCCAGGTGGTTGGTAGGCTCGTCGAGGATGAGGAGGTCGGGCTCGGTGATAAGGGTGTTGGCCAGTGCCACGCGCTTCAGCTGCCCGCCGGAAAGGTGCTTCACCTGCTGGTTGAAGTCACGTATCTTCAGTTGGGAAAGTATCTGCTTGGCCTTCTGCTCGTAGTCCCACGCCTTTTCGTGGTCCATACGCACGAGCAGCTCGTCCAGACCGGGATGGCCTTCGGTTTCCATGCAGTGTTCATACTCTTTGATGAGGTCTACGGTCGTGTTGCCGTGGTGGAAGCAGGCTTCGAGCACGGTCAGCTCTTCGGGATACGAGGGGCTCTGTTCCAGATAGCCCACACGAAGGTCCCGACGAAAGGATATCTTTCCCTCGTCGTAGCCCTCCTTCCCCGAGAGGATGTTGAGCAGGGTGGACTTGCCGCTTCCGTTCTTGGCAATCAGTCCGACACGTTGGCCCTCGGCCAAGCCGAAGGATATATTTTCAAACAAAACCAGGTCGCCGAACGACTTGGTGAGGTTTTCTACTTGCAGGATGGGAGACATTAATTTAAATGAAGAATGAAGAATTAATAATGAAGAATTAATCAAGCATTGCAATAGGCTTCCGCCAGGTTGACTTTCTCGCCGGCCTTCACCTTGCTCCATGCCAGCTTCATGGGATCAGTCCATTGGCCGGTAGCGGTATTGAGCAAAACGAGGGCTTCGCGGTTGCCGTCGATCAGCGTACGCCACTCCAGCCCGTCCATTTCGTTGGCCATGATGACGCAGAGCGTGATGCCCAACGCCAACCACTGGTCTTTCTTCTTGGGACCTATCACGCCGCGATCCACCACCTGCTGCATGCTCTCCACGTCTTCTTCCGCTCCCTGGAAATCTTTCTTCAGCAGGTCTTTCACCATCTTCTCCACCCATGCATAAGCTTCGTCTATCTGATAGATTTCGGACAGGCGGACGGGAATGAGCTCGGCGGGATACTTCACCCCCGGCTTGCGCACCTGTAGGGAAGCAATCACCCGCTGGGCTTCGGCCACAGGCTCTCCCTGGCGCACGGTGAACGAGCACTCGAAAGCCACGTCGTCCACGCCCGCAATCCAGATGTGCGAAACATAGCTTTCGCCGTTCTCCTCGAAGGCGTCCTGACTGTAGGCACAATCCAGCGTCCCTACCCGCACAGCCGTTGCCGAAGGATTTTCCTTCAACTCCTGCCGCACGGACGCGCGCCCGTAACCGGCGTTGCCACGGTAGGCCGAAATGCGGAAATTGCCCGTCCACTCGTCGGGATTGTAGAACAGAAACGAACCTTCGCTGTCCTCGAATTCGCTCCACGCAGCCGGGTATTCCATGGAGAACCATGCCCCCGGAGAGATATATTTCTTGAATGATTCCATATCGTTGATTCTGACTTGACTTCGCAAAGGTAGCACTCCCGACGCTGATATGCAAGCGGCGAGCGCAAAAACCATCCTTATTTGCCGATGGGCTGTATCTTCCTGCGCACCTCTTTCGATATCTCCAGAAACATGTAGTTCAGCTTGCCGGAGTGGATGCCTTCCTCGTGCTGGCGGTATTTTTTTCCCGCATACTCCTTGGACTTGTCGAAAGTGATGCGCGACATCTGGTTCTGCGACTTGCCCACCATCGTAGAGTCCAGCTGCTCGTCGGGGAAGAAGTCGGCCAAATCGACATCGCCGATCATCGTCGTCTCCAGAAAGTCCATGTTCTTGTGCTGGCTGTCGGTATAGTAGCCCACAAACATGTGGCCGGGTATGCGCACCAGAATCGGTTCGATGTTGACGGCCCGCATCAGGGAGGCAAACAGCACACTGCCGTCCACACAATTGATCTGCGACGACTCCAGCGCGTCGTCGAACGTACGTACCCGCTGGGAGAAGACGATGTTGCTCGAAAGGCTCGTGTTGGACACCGAGCTGTAGCGGAAGTTGCGCTTCTGCAACACGTTCCACAGGGCATAGACCTGCTTGTCCACCGACTCGGCCGTACCGCCCTGATACCCCAGAAAGCGGTTGACGATGCGGGTATTGAGCGCCTCGTGCAACAGGCGGTCTATCATCGGATTCTCCTCGTTGACGTATGCGGCAAAAAAAAGGCTGGTATCATGAAACTTGGTTCCGTTGGTGACATAGCCCAGCAGACACTCATTGATGCTGCGCACGGAGAAGGTCCGCACCTTCTGCCCCCACTCCTTGCCGTTCACCTCCACCGTGACGGCCACACTGATAGGCTCGGCCTGGCCGTTGGCCTTCAAGGCCTCGTAGTTCCAGATGATGTCGGGATAGATGATGTAATCGGTCCGCGGCCGGGGCAGTACGAATTCGGACACGGAACGGGAGAAGAAAGGCGTCTCGGCCACCTCGACCCGGACACGCGTATAGCTGCGGCCCGAACGCAGACGAACCGCAATGCACGACTTTGGATTGCCCACGTACACAGAATCGGAAGGAACAATGACCTGTGCGTCCGTAGTGGCAACCGACAAGATGCTCGAAGGAAAAATGTTGCCGCCCAGGTCATCGGTTATCTCGAATGTCTGCCGGAAAGGCAGGCCGTTGAACCACAAAGCCATCACTACTGCCACAACCACCAGTCCCAAGGGAATCGCCAACCGCCACCGGCCAACAGCCAGCTTCCGCCAATTCAAACGAACATTTTTCTTCATAACAATCAAACTTCAGTCACACAAAGATACGGTTTTCCCCGCAATCGGCACACTCTTTCCGACAAATTATTCCGACAAACCTTTTCCCGTCCGTCCGATTTGCCGGCAACGGCTTCGGCAAACGTACCCGCACGAAACGGGAGGTGTAACATCATTGTAACACTTGTTTCATGCTCCCGTAACAAAAATGCTCCAATTTTGCCGCACCAAAAGAATAAAAGCATACTTTTGTAAAACCATTCCTTACCTAAATAGACAGAAGAAATGAACAACTACCGGATATTGGTCGTCGACGACGAAGAAGACTTGTGTGAGATTCTAAAGTTCAACCTCGAAAACGAAGGTTACGAAGTGGATACAGCCAACTCGGCCGAAGAAGCCCTGCAGATGGACATCAGCCGATACGACCTGCTCCTGCTGGACGTGATGATGGGCGAGATATCCGGCTTCAAGATGGCCCGCATGCTGAAGCAGGACAAGAAGACGGCCCAAATCCCCATCATCTTCATCACCGCCAAAGATACGGAAAACGATACGGTCACAGGCTTCAATCTGGGCGCCGACGACTACATCTCCAAGCCCTTCTCCCTGCGCGAAGTGGCGGCACGCGTCAAGGCTGTCCTGCGCCGGAGCGCGACACCCGAATCCGAGCGGATGCCCGAACAGCTGGTCTACAAGTCGCTCGTGCTGGACATCGTCAAGAAGAAGGTCTGCATCAACGGCGAAGAAGCTCCGCTGACCAAAAAGGAATTTGAAATCCTGCTCCTGCTCCTCCAGAACAAAGGCCGGGTCTTCTCACGCGAAGACATCCTGAACAAGGTTTGGAGCGACGAAGTGTATGTCCTCGACCGCACCATCGACGTGAACATCACCCGCCTGCGCAAGAAAATCGGAGAGTATGGAAAGTGTATCGTAACGCGTCTGGGATATGGATACTGCTTCGAAGCCGAATGAAAGCCGGCATTTCCTGTCGTTCAGCCGGAAACTTTTCCTTTCGGTCATCCTGCTGTTCCTCCTCTTTGCGGGCAGCGTCATCACGTACCAATACCAGCGGGAAAAGGAATACAAGATAGAGCTACTCGACCTGCAGCTGCAGG
>ERZ780226.2798-NODE-2798-length-11508-cov-2.976513_pt1 | contig 11508 bp, 8 predicted proteins | sample MGYA00511165_ERZ780226 | MGnify/ENA primary metagenome ERZ780226 (study PRJEB29588, sample SAMEA2152373) | human gut metagenome | biome: human gut; feature: human-associated habitat; material: faeces | place: Denmark | collected 2008/2010 ...
CCGCTCGTCCAGTACCTTCTGTCCCATCACCAGCGCCCGGTTCAGATGCTCGCAGCACTGAAAGACCGGGTTCAGCCCGCGAGCCTTGCAGGCGGAGATCATGGCTTCCGCCAGCGCGTCTCCCAACTCGGGCACGCTGTTCTTTCCGATGTGACCCCCGGCCACCTCGCTGGTGGAGCAGCCCAGCACCACCGCCGCGCCCGGCTTCAAATGGCCCTGTTCCGCCACATAGTCCACACATGCTTTCAACTGTTCCTGAATGGCTTCGTACATTGTTATTCTCCTTTTTCCGGCGCGTGCACAAAGGCATACGCGCCAATGCCTACCGCAATGGAAAGGTTCAATGAATCGATCTCTCCGCTGTGCGGGATCCGCACGGCCTGCCCCAGCTTGGAAAATTCCGACGGAAGTCCGCTGCCCTCATTGCCGAAAATGAGCGCATAGGGCGTTTTCCGCTGACGGACAGCGTCTTCCAGCAGCATGGACCCGTCCAGCATAAACGGGTAGAGCGCGTGATTCGGATATTCCCGGCGGTAGTCCTCAAAGCTGTCGTACTGCTTGACCCGCAGGGAAAAGATCGCCCCCATAGCGGCCCGCACCACATGGGGTTCAAACACGTCTGCCGCAGGGCGAATCACGGCAATATCCTTGAGACCAAGTCCCAGCAGAGTGCGCTGGATGGTTCCCAGATTGCCCTCGTCCATGGGATGATGAAGCACCACATGGGGCAGTTCAGGGCGCAGCTCCGCTTGCCACTTGGAAAACACCATGGCTGCAAAGCAGTTGTCCTTCCCGCTGATGCGGCGAAGCGCCTTGTCGGCTACTTCCTCTCGGACGTTATGCTCCCGGCAGATCGCCCGCAGCTTCTCCACGCCCTCGCCGTGAGCCTTTTCGCTGGTCAGAAGGCGCAGCGCCCGTTCGGGCTGCACCCGCATCAATTCCAGCGACGGGAACAGTCCGGGCGCATAGCTGTATTCCAGCTCCTGACTGTATGGTTTCAGAGACGGCATTGTCGTTCCCTCGTTTCTTTCTGTGCAAGCGTCAGTTTAACGAATCGTCATCGTCCTGATCGTCGTCGCTGTCATCGTCATCCGGGCCGTTCCATGGATTGCCGGGAAAGTTCACGCCGTTTTGCATGTTCTGCATGATGCGTTCCCAATCCTGACGTGCTTTTTCTTCCCCGCCATCTTCGGAAACCGTTTTATAGAACACGGCTACGGAGGCATTCACGTAGGCGCTGACCCAGCAGTTTACAAACAGCCCAGCAACAATCGCCGCAATTCCGCTGATGCTCATTAGGCTCAGCTGCAGCAGATTGGAAGCCAGCGACCAGCCGATAAAACTGAGCAGCAGCAGGAAATACTGTCCCTTACGATTTTTCATGATGCGCTTGCTTTCTTCCAGCGCTTCTTTGGCCGTCATTTCGGGATGCTCGGCCAGCAGATAAGAAGCCATGCTGTAGCGAATCGCGGCGATCAGGCCCGGAACCACCAGCAGAATGGTCCACAGGAAAATCTTCACGTACATCATGACGTACAGCCACAGTGACTTGCCCATGAGGTTCATCCGGCTGAAAAGCCCCTTCGTCCCCAATTCTTCGCCTTCCACCCGGCGGACGAAGTAATGATTGCAGCCAACGGACAAAACCGGCGTGAGCAGGACGGAACAAAGCTGCAGCACGGCAAAGCCGATCCACACGCCCCGCGTGATTTGGGGGACGCGCCAGTAATACATCCCGTCGATCATTTCAATGGCAACGGGCATAAAGCGGTTCTGATAGACCTGCGTCAGCACCATAAAAATGCCGGAAAAGAAGGCCACCACCATGGCAGTCTGCCAGTTGCCGCGCAGGGCGTTTTTACCCTTCCATTTGTAGTACATATTCATCATCAAACGTTTTCCTCCCGCAGGGCTCAATCAAAGAGAGCGTCCACGAATTCTTTTGCATCGAAGGCCTGCAGATCCTCGATCCCCTCGCCTACACCCACGTACATGACGGGGGTTTTCAGCTCCCGGACGATACCGAAGGCAATGCCGCCCTTAGCGGTGCCGTCCAGCTTGGTCAGCACGATGCCGTTGATTCCGGCGGCTTCCCGGAAGGCGCGGGCCTGCTGCAAGCCGTTCTGGCCGGTCGTCGCATCCACCACCAGCAGACAGCGCACCGTGGCCTCGGGGTATTCCCGGTCAATGACCCGGCGAATCTTCTCCATCTCGTCCATCAGGTTCTTTTTATTATGCAGCCGTCCGGCAGTGTCCACGATCAGCAGATCGGCTTTCTGGGCCTTGGCAGCCTGTACGCCGTCAAACACGACGCCGGCGGGGGCGGCCCCCTCCTTGTGTCGCCAAGCGTCTGCAGCTGGTCGGCAGCAGCGGCACGGAAGGTATCAGCCGCGCAAAGAATGATGGTGCGGCCAAGGCCCTGAAAACGCAGGGCCAGCTTGCCGATGGTGGTGGTTTTGCCAACGCCGTTCACACCCACCATCAAAATGACCATGGGCCATTTCAGTATGGGCTTTTCGACTTCCAGCATTCCTACCAGAATCTCCTTCAGAGCGGTTTTGGCCTGTCCCGCCGTGCGGAGCTTCTGCGTCTTCACGGTCTCCCGCAGCTTTTCCAGCGCTTCCTCGGCACATGCAGCGCCCATGTCAGAAAGGATCATGGCGTCCAACAGGGCGTCGTAAAGATCCTCGTCAATGGGTGCATCCGCCTGCAGTGCATCCTCCGTCACCGCGGCGATCTGTTCGCGGCTCTTGCTCATACCCTGCCGAAGCCGGGCGAAAAAGCCTTTCTTTTCACTCATGATGCTGCCTCCTTTGCGCCCTAGGCGCTTTGTATGAAAGGTCGTTTATTGGTAGTCCTTCAAGTTGACGCTAACCATGCTGCTGATGCCCCGTTCCTCCATGGCCACGCCGAATAGCGTATCGCAGCGTTCCATGGTGCCCTTGCGGTGAGTGACGACGATGAACTGGGTATCCTTGCTGAATTCCTTCAGATAGTCGGCGAAATAGCTGATATTGGCGTCGTCCAGCGCGGCCTCAATCTCGTCCAGAATACAGAAGGGCGTGGGCTTCAGCTTCAGCATGGCGAACAGAATCGCGATGGCCGTCAGGGCGCGTTCACCGCCGCTGAACAGGCTCAAAAGCTGTCGTTTCTTTCCCGGAGGCTGCACGATGATCTCAATGCCGCAGTTCAGCGGGTCATTAGGGTTGCTCAAAGAGATCTCGCCGTTGCCGCCGCCGAACAGCCGCTGGAAGGTCTCGGAGAAATACTGCTGCATCAATCCGAACTGGCTGACAAACTGCGTCTCCATCTGGCCCAGCAGCTGCATGATCAGCTCTTGCAGGTCGTTCTTGGCCTTTTCCAGGTCTTCCTTCTGGGCGTTCAGGCTGGTATAGCGTTCCGACATCTGAGCGTATTCTTCGATAGCGCCCACATTGACGGAGCCAAGTCCGCGAATCTGCTCCCGCAGGGAACGGGCCTGACTGTCGGCTTCGCTTTCCTTGAACGGCGCTTCGGGACAGTTCTGTCCCAATTCCTGTGCGCCCGCGTAGCTCAACTCGTAGATGTCCCACAAACGGTCGCACAGCTGGCTAAGGTCTGTTTTGATCCGATTCTGAGCGATTTCCTGACGGTGTAGGCGCTCGTTTTCATGGCTGACCATCTGCTGCGCCCCGTCGATCTCGCCTTGCAGCTCCCGCAGTGCTTTTTGCTGCTGCTCCTGCCTCAGCTGAGCGGTCTCCACGTTCTGCTTCGCGCTTTCAACGTTGCTTTCCGCTTTGGCCGCGCTTTCTTCTGCCTGAGTCTGTTCGGCGGCTGCACGTTCCATTTCTGCCAGTGCGTTATCGCGTTTCTGCGAAAGTTCCTGCCATTCCCGTTGACAATCGTCTCGGTCGCCCGTCAGACGCTTCTGATCCCGCTGCAAACGGTCGCAGTCGTGTTCGGCGTTCTGCAATGTCAGCATCGCGTCGGTCAGGGCTTCCTGTGCCGCTTCCCGTTCCCGCCGGGCCGTATCCAGCTGCCGGGTCAGTTCTTCGGTGCGGCGGTTCATTTCTTCCATGCCGCCGTCCTGCTGGGTGGAAAGCTTCTCCATCTTTTGGAGTTCTTCTCGAATTTCCGTCAGGCTTTCCTCCAGCTGGCCAATGGCTCCGGTCAATTCCTCCATTCGCTGGCGGTGCTTATCCCATTCGGACTGTGCGGCTTTCAGATGCTCGGTGTCCCGCACCACAGCGATCTCCTGCTGGTGCACCTCGTTTTGAGCCGCCTCCCGGCGCTCTTTTTCGCCGCCTCGGCGGTTTTCCATCTCGGTAATTTCCGCCTGAGCCTGCTGTACGCTCTGATTGTAACGGTTCAGTATCTCCTGCAGCTCCTGCATTTCCCGTTCCCGGCCCAGCAGGTTCTGTGCTTTCTGCTGAATGCTGCCGCCGGTCATGCTGCCACCGGAGTGCATCACATCGCCCTGCAGCGTCACCAGACGGAAGGCCTGATTTCCCGCCCGCATGATAGCGATACCGCTGTCCAGGTCTTTGGCGACGACCGTGCGGCCCAACAGGCTCTCCACGATGCCCCGGTATTCGGGATCGTAGCCGCACAGTTCACTGGCCACGCCAACGCAGCCGGGCATATTCAGTACCCGTCGTTCGTTCGGATTCAGCGTCCGCCCGTGAACCGTGCTCAAGGGCAAAAAAGTGGCGCGTCCCAGCCGGTTTTGCCGCAGGTATTCGATCAGGCGCTTGGCGTCCTGTTCAGTCTCGGTCACAATGTTCTGCATCGCGCCGCCCAACGCCATATCCATGGCGGTTTCATACTCCTTGGGCACCCGCAGCAGCATGGCTACCACGCCCCGCACGCCCGAAAGCTGCTGCTTTTTGGCATAACTCAAGGCGTTCTTGACGGAATACTGATAGCCCTCGTACCCATCCTGCAATTCCTTCAAGGTACGCAGACGGGTATCGGCCGCACGGGCGTTCTGTGCATCCTCCTGCATCTGGCGCTGCCGGGTCAGGATGTCCTGCAAAAGCTGCTTGGAAGACTGATCCAGCGTTTCGGCGCTCTGGCGCAGCTCGTTCAGGCGTTGTTCCTCGCTTTGCAGACTGGCCTTGGCTTCTTCCATGGCAGCGTTCAACTCGGCTTCACGCCTCTGTTCGGTATCCCGCTGGGATTCCAGTTCCGCCTTGCGCTGCTCCATTTGCTGCTGCATGGCGGACTGACGCGCCTGATTGGTTCGCATGGACTGCATACGGTTCATGCGCTCCATCCACTCCGTCTGATGACGGTTCAGTTCTTCTTCCAGTGCGCCGGTTTTTTCGCTGATGGCCGCTTGAGCGCTTCGGCGGATTTCCAGCGCTTCCGCCGCCTGCTGACGCAGCTTTTCTGCTTCCCCCATACCGCCGTCGCTCTGATTCAGCGTCGCTTCGATCAGCTTCAAGCGGTTTTGCAGGCTGTCCCCTTCGTTCTTGAGGCGCTCCGCGGTTTCCCGGCCAGCGTCTATCCGGTTCTGGATGGCCGTCACATTCTCCCGCATGGCGTGAAGTTCATCATTGGCCGCAAGCAACGCCGCATGAGCCTGATTCAAGGCCTGTTGGCGGCGCTCCTGTTCTTCCTCTCCTGCGGTGCGCTGCCGGAGGCAGTCCTCCAGATGCATTTCCGCCTCCTGCAAAGCGTCTTTGACCTGAAGCAGCGTCTGCTCGGCGGCCACGTCTTTTTCTTTCAGCTTATCGTAACGATGCAGAAACAGACGAATATCCAGTTCTTTCAGGCTTTCGCTCAAGGTCAGATATTGCCGCGCCGTTTCCGCCTGCTTTTTCAGGGGTTTTAGATGAGTCTCCAGCTCGTCCAGCACATCCAGCACGCGCAGCAGGTTTTCGTCCGCCCGCTTCATGCGTCCCTCGGCTTCTTCCTTGCGGGCGCGATAACGGCTGATCCCCGCCGCTTCTTCAAAAACCGTGCGGCGGTCTTCACTGCGCTGGCTCAAAATTTCGTCGATACGGCCCTGACCGATAATGGAGTAGCCCTCTTTGCCAATGCCCGTATCCCGGAACAGATCCACGATGTCTTTCAAGCGGCAGTTGGAGCCGTTGAGCAGATATTCGCTGTCGCCGCTGCGGTACACCCGGCGGGTAATGCTGACCTCATTATACTCCACGTGCAGCTGACGATCCTCGTTGTCGAACACCAGCGTCACTTCGCAGTAGTTCATGGACTTCTTCTGTTCGGTTCCGTTAAAAATAACGTCCGACATGCTGTTGCCACGCAGATTCTTGGCACTCTGCTCGCCCAATACCCAGCGAACTGCATCCGATATGTTGCTTTTTCCGCTGCCATTAGGGCCTACGATGCCCGTCACATTCTGGGGAAAGACGATCTCCGTCCGGCGAGCGAAGGATTTGAATCCGTATATTTCCAGCTTGGTCAGGCGCATTCGCACCCTCCTGATCTCTTCATTGGATTTTTATTGGTTCTGACCTTCCAAAATTTCCAGCGCTTTTTTGGCCGCTTCCATTTCAGCGTGCTTTTTGCTGCATCCACGGCCCTGCGCCATGGGCTTACCCTGAATGGACACCTGCGCGGTAAAGTGCCGATCATGATCGGGGCCGTAGGCTTCGATGATCTCATAGGACGGCAGCCCCATGTCGTGGCCCTGCGTGTATTCCTGCAAGGCTCCCTTGCCGTCCTTCACCTGCCAGGAGAGCAGTTTTTCTTCCTCAGCATACATTTTCAGAATAATGGGCTTGACGGCCTCGTAGCCTCCATCCATGTAGATGGCAGCCAATACGGCCTCCATGGCATCGGAAAGGATGCTTGGTTTTTCCCGGCCGCCGTTGGCGTCCTCCCCATTTCCCATGTACAGATATTCGCCTAAATCCAACTGCCGGGCCAATACGCTCAACGTGTGTTCGCATACCAGTGCGGCCCGGCGCGCCGTCAGCGCACCCTCATGAAAATCCGGGTATTTTCGATACAGCATGTCGCTGACGCAAAACTCCAGCACCGCGTCTCCCAGAAATTCCAGACGCTGATTATCCGGCAGCTTTGTGGAGGGATGCGTCAGCGCCCTGCACAGCAGTTTGGAGTCCCGGAAATGATAATCCAGCTTCTCCTGTAGCTCCTCCAACATAAAATTGCTCCTTTCCATGGCTCTTCAGAAAACAGGCGGGGGTGCGCCGAAGCACACCCCGTCCGCCTCAAAATTACTGATGCTTTTCGATATAATCGACGATGTCGCCCACGGTCTTGAGCTGAAGGATGACTTCGTCTTCCACTTCCATGCCGAACTCGGTCTCCATTTCCAGAATCATGACCATCACGTTGGCGCTGTCGGCCTTCAAGTCCTCCACCAGACGGCTCTCCATGGTGATGGAAGCGGGATCCACCTGCAGCTGCGTAGCGATCATATTACGCACTTTTTCAAAAACCATTGTGTGTTCCTCCTTTGAAATAATAGCAGAATCAAATTTATCTATTCGGCGTGAGCCGTACAGACCAACTGTTTTTCGATCTTGCCTACCACGTCGCCAGTGACCATTTTCTCGGCCTGATAAATGGCGCAGGCAAAGGCATGAGCATTGCACGAGCCGTGGGCCTTGACCACGTTGCCGCTGACGCCCAGCAGCGGTGCGCCGCCCACTTCGCTGTAATCCATGGATTTTTTGACCCGGCGAAACGCGGGCTTTGCCAGCAGCGCGCCGATCTTGGAACGGATATCCGCCAGCATTTCACGCTTGATCATGCCCATCAGTGTGCCAGAAACGCCTTCCATGAATTTCAGGATCACATTGCCCACAAAACCGTCGCAAACGATTACATCCGCGCTGTCGTGGGTGATCTCCCGAGCTTCCACGTTGCCGACAAAGTTCAATTTGTCGTCCGCCGAGAGAATTTCATAGGCCGCCTTGGTCAGCGCGCAGCCCTTTTCGGCTTCCGCACCATTATTGACCCGCCCGACCCGGGGATTCGCCACACCGCGCATGGTCTGCATATAGGCGGTGCCCATTTGGGCGAACTGATGCAGGTATTCCGGACGGCAGTCCACGTTAGCGCCGCAGTCAATCAGCAGGAAGAAATCCTTGCCATTGGGCAAAAGCGGAGCCAGTGCGGGACGTTCAACGCCGTGCAACCGACCCAGGCGGAACATGCCGCCCGCCAGCACAGCGCCAGTACTGCCTGCAGAGACGAACGCATCCACTTCGCCGTCCCTCAGCTTGAGCATTCCATCCACAATGGCGCTCTGCTTCTTATGCCGAACTGCCATGACCGGGGCTTCCTCGTTGGTGATGACCTCCGGGCAATCGACGATGGTCACCCGGTTCAGAAGCTTCTTTTGTTCTTCCGTCTGGAAAACAGAATCTACCGTCTGACTCACCGTTTCCTCCGGCCCGGCCAGAACAAGCTCCAATTCACGATTTTTCTCCAGTGCTTCCAGTGCTCCCGCTACGGGAGCCTGAGGGGCGTTGTCGCCCCCCATTGCATCCACATAAATTCTCATGAGTTTCCTCTTTCGTCGCAGGTTCGTCAGTTGATTCTGATGCAGTACACGGCACTGTTTTTCTTACCGGTGGTTCCGATGATCAGCAGATCGTTGTACACAGCCGGAGAGGCTTTGATCTGCGCATCGGGCAGGGTCAGCGTATCCAGCACCTGTCCGTTGGACGCGTTCAGCAGATTGACGGTTCCATCATACAAAGCCTGTACGATCCACGCATCGCCATTTTCATTATATACGGCTACAGGGCTGGAATAGGCCTCGGCGGTAAAGTCAGCCTGCCACTTGAGCGCGCCGGTCTTCTTGTCCAACGCGATGGTGCGGGAGCCCTCCTTGCCGTTGGTGACGGTGAAGATGACCAGATCGGAAATGCCGTTCTGGCCCACCACAGGACTGGCTTCCAGACCAATATCAGCGCCGCTCTGATACTTCACATCCGGCACTTCGTAGGTCCACTCAATCTCGCCGGTGAGGGCGTTGATACGGTTCAGGTTGACCACGCCCTGCTTGCGCTTAAGCAGGATCGTATTGCCGGTGTAGAGGGCTACGGTACTTTCGTCTTCCATATCCAGTGCGGGCGTGGCTTCCACATCATCGCCCAGATTCACCGCCCAAACAGGCGTCAGGCTGTTCACGTCCACACACTGCAGAATGCCGGACTTGTCCGCGTAGTAGACATAGCTGCCGTACATAGCTACGCTGCCGTTGATATTGGAGTACTTCTTCTTCTCGCCCTTCGCCAGCGTTTTGTAGGACTGGGTCGTTGTAGACAGGGTGATTTTTCCCGTTTGATAGTCGTAGGTTTCCGCCTGCTTGCCCAGTTCAACGGTGTAAAGAACACCGCCCTGACTGCCGAAGATCAACGTGCCGGTTTTGGAATCAAACAGGCCAGCGCCCAGAACACCGGAGAAGCTGCTGTTCTTTTCCTTACCATCGGTCTGGATCAGCTTTTCTTCTTTGTTGGTCAGCAGGTTCAGCAGATGATATCCACTCTTCTTGACAGAACTGCCCACCTTGGAATGACTTTGACCTACGCCGAGGAGCGGCGTGCCGTTCGTCGCCAACGAAAGTCCGCCAGCGCTGGGAACCCCAAGGTCGATCGCCTCGCGGGTCGCCGTGCCATCCTGCAGGTTGTAGAAGTACACCTTGCCATCCTGACCGGCGATCATGACTTCCTTCAAAGCCACGGTCTCACGGGCTTCATCGGTAAGCGCCATGCGCTGGCGCAGCTGGGTAGGCCACTTAACGATCAGGGCCTGACCGGGCGCATTAACGCCGTACAGTGTCTCCGAATTGGCCTTCATGCTGCCTACGGGCTGATTCCAAACCTCGGTCAGCTTTCCGCTCTCCACCTCGGCGGTTCCGAAGGCCGCATTCTGGCGCATGGGGCCGCTGCGGAAGGTCAATACGCCCGCCTGAGGCCAGACGGCATAATTGGCGTTACTGGTATAGGTCGTAAACGGATTCAAAATGGAAATGGTATTGGCACGGCTAAAGGTAGTCACACTCTTACCGCCGCTTTGTACAGTCGCTTTCAGCGCCATTGTCTCCGATTGCGGATCCGCTTCTTCGACCGCTTCCGCTGTAAGCTCCGGCAGCGGCGTTGCGTCAGGCTCGGCAGTGGGTTCCGGGGTCGGTTCAGGCGTGGCCGTAGGCTCCGGCGTATCCGTGGGAGCGGGCGTATCGGTCGGTGCTTGCGTAGGCGCTTCCGTTTCTACAGGAGCCTTCGTCTCCACCGGCAGCGCGTCGCCGCCCGTTTGAACGGAAGCATCGTCTTCCGCGGCGAAGGACACGGTTGCGGAATAGGTGCTGTCCACGTATTCGGCGTCTGCATCCGTCCTGTACTGGGCAAAATAAGCGCCGGTATAGTCGTCGGTCAGTTCCGCCTCTACCGTCCAGGTGCGAACGCCGTCAGCTTCGGACATCATGCAGTTTTCATCCGTCAGCTGCATCTCGGCAACGGATGCGTCGTACTGATCCACCACGCGCACAGCCGTTACTGTATCGGAAGTACGGAAGGTAAAGGTCACAATAGACGGAATGGTACCATTTTCGGGCTGGCAGGTGAAATCCTGCATTTCCGGCAAGACCGCCTTGGCCGCCGCAATACTGACCGTAGTACCGGTGCGGACGCCTTCGCTTTCCGTTCCGTCATTCTTGACGGCATAGACGGTGAAGCCGCCCACATATGCGTCTTCCAAGGTGCAGGTAGGCATCCAGATCAGTTCGTTGCTGTTCTCGATGGCCTCGCCTTCCTCCACCAACGCCTGACTGTAATCTCTGGCATACAGCGTATTCCCATCGTCATCGGCCACGCGGACGCCTTTAATATTCTTGGAGGTCTGAATCGTCAGCCGGAGGGCGGCAGGCGCTTCCGTATCCGAGGTGGAAGCCGTGAAGCTCTTGATGGGTTCTTCTTCCGGAACGATCATGTTCTTCACGTTGGAGAATGCCGTTACCACAGCGTTTTTCACGGGGGAGATCAGTTGTCCCACTTTGCCGCCGCTGGACTCCCAGTTCGGCAGACAAATACCCGCCAGCAGACCACCGATCACCAGTAGGACGATCAGAATCGGCAGGAGCACACCGCCACGGCGCTGTTCCACCTCTTCTTCCTGATCGTCGTCGTTTTCAAAGTCGTAGGGTTTCCGTGGAACCGGCGGCTGCTGCCGACTGTCCTCGCCATAAGCGGGACGAACCTGCGCCCGATAGGCATACGGCTGTTCGCTGTTTTCCTGCGGGACACGGGTATAATTTTCTCCTTCGGCTACAGGACGGCGCGGCGGAACCGGCCGTTGGGCGGGGGTGCGCATTTCCTGGCCAGCCGGGCGGCGCTGAGGGACAGTGGCTCCCTGTGCGGAGCGCGGTTGCCCGTTCTGGGGAACGTTCTGCCCAGCAGTAGAAGGCCGCTGAGCCGGCCGGCGCTGCGGATTCGGTGCGCCCTGAGGACGCGTGTTCTGACGAGTGCGAGGAGCCGCGCCATTCTCGGATTGTGAGACTTCTCCGTGCCTTTCGGGAGCGGCTCCGCC
>ERZ780226.2799-NODE-2799-length-11506-cov-3.216138_pt1 | contig 11506 bp, 7 predicted proteins | sample MGYA00511165_ERZ780226 | MGnify/ENA primary metagenome ERZ780226 (study PRJEB29588, sample SAMEA2152373) | human gut metagenome | biome: human gut; feature: human-associated habitat; material: faeces | place: Denmark | collected 2008/2010 ...
CGAATAACGCGCAGCGGGGCGGGCCGCCGCCTCTGGAGTCGCCGTGCCGCGGGCTTTCTTTGGTACTTTCTTTCGCTTCGAAAGAAAGTACTGCCCCCTCGGGGCGGCAGCCCGACCATCCGCGCCGTAGTCGGCGCGTCATGCTCCAACCGAGGCAAGGGGTATGCGCCTACAGGCGCACCAAAGGGCTTTCCGTTCGCCCTTTGGAAACCTTCGGGCACCGAAGTTGGAGAAAAACCCATAGGACAGTAAGTCTCAGTCCGCGCCGTAGTCGGCGCCTCCCCCGGCGAGGGTTCTTATACGGCAAAGCCAGCGCCCGCCGTCACAAGCATGGGACTTCCTCAGAGTAAACCATCAGCACGACCCGCACTGCCGTGCGCTCCGCTTGTTGCTTGCCTGAACTCCGGGTCGCTAACCACCTTCAACAGCTGTGTTCGTCGAATCCTTACTTTCCTCCTGCACCCCTCCGTTCACTTTGTAAAATAGGACAAATAGTCCTAAAACAAGAACCATCAGAATATTTCTCTTGTTTTCTCCTTCCCTTTAAAGCCAAAAAGCGCATTGCTCCTTTCTCCCCATCAAAAAAGAGACTGCTCTCCGCAGTCTCTTTTTACATTTGCTTTTTACTTCGAATAGTCCATCCAGAATACCGGCCGAACCGTGTTGGTGGGCCAGTCCACATCCTGCATCCCGTAGGCCGTCAGACGGCCGTCCACCCGAACGCCCCACATATCCATCTTGCGCGCGCCCGTGGTGCGCAGCCACCAGCGGCACGCGCCGGTCGTTTCGCCGATGGTGCAGCCCTGTGCCTTCGCATGTTCCGTGGCGTAGGCCATCCGGCTGGACTGCTCCGGGAAGTAATGGAGGATTTCTTCATGGCTGAGCAGATACAGCTTGTCCTCCGTGTCAGCGCCCGCCCCCTTCATGCCGTGGGGATTTTCGTTCGTCACAGTGGTGGTCAGGATCTTTTCCTGCTCCTCAGCGGTGAAGGCCGCGTTCAGAAATTCGCCGTTCATCCACTCCCGCAGGGTGGAAGCACCCCAGTACATGGGCACCCGCTCCGGGTAGACCACCCTGGTTTCCAGACAATATTTGCTCAGCAGGAACGCTTTCTGGTTTTCTTCGTCCACATCCAGAACAATCCATTCGATGGGCTCCTGACCGTTGGTCAGGTCCTCGTCCTGCTCGTAGTGACCGAAGGTGATCTCACTGCCGACCTCGGGCAGTGTTTCCGCCGACGCGGCGCATACGCCCAGCAGGAGCGCCGCACACAGAATCAGGGATAAGACATGAATCAAGTGCTTCATAAGAGAAAGTCCTCCTTTGTTTTTTAAGGCTCGTCAGTCGTTGGGGATTGCGGTGACAAAGTAAAGAATGTCGCCGACGGCCCGCATGACCTTGGAGTCGGCGTTCATCTTGATGTTGTGCATGATCATGCTGGAGGACTGTCCGCCGTCCAGATTGTAGGCGGTGACGGCCCCCAGTTCCGCCATGAGCTGGGCCATCTGATCCATGGTCAGGCCGGTGGAGTTTTCCTGCATATAGCCGTCGGAAACGGCGACGACGTATTTCAGGCGGTCGATCTGGCCGATGGCGACCCGCTGGGCATAGGTCACTTTCCGGTCGGGGAAGGTCTGCGCTTCGCCGTTCAGCACCAGCGCGGGGCCAAAGGCGAAGGACTGCAGCACGGGCCGTTCCAGCTTGGCGAAGTTTTCCTTCGTCATGGGCGACACAATGTGGAAATCGCCCTGATCGTCGATGACCAGCCCATCGTAGCTTTCGTCCTCCCGCTCGCGCAGAAGCACACCGTTGCGGTAGATGATCCCAGCGTCATGATAGGTGAACCAGTCCGCGTTGATGGCAAAGACGGCGTTCACCTTCTGGGCGATGACGCTGGCCCGCATGGTGGCCTTCTGCGGATAGGGTTTGGCCAGCTCACTGCGAATCTGGCTGGCGTTGGCGATCTGAATGAAGGCTACGGTCACGTCGGTATCATGCACCCGAACCCGGTGAAGCTGCACGTCGATGGAATCGTCGTGATAGGAAAGGTTATCCGCGCCGAAAGCGCTGCTGTCAGGCTTGTAGTTGTCCTTGGCGTTTTCCGGGGCAGTATAGGAAATTTCAGGGAAAGTCACGGGGTTCATCCGGGGCAGAGCTTCGCCTTCCGCCAGCGAAAGGGCGGGAAGCGTCAGGAGCGCCAGCGTCAGGCAGAGCGCGGTTAACCCGCCCTTGCCGGCAGTCTTCGCCCGTTCCGCGCCGAAGGAACGCATCCAGAGCACACAGCCCATGAGTCCCGCACAGGCGGCGACCATGCAGCCATAGCAGCCTTCCACGTCCAAAAAGCGCAGGAAGGGAATGCGGCCTTCAGTGGCAAATTCCAGCAGGATGCAGAATGCCACCAGCACGCCGAACAGCGCCCAGCAAAGGATCTTTTGCTGCGCTTTGCCTTTTTTTGAAAGCCGCTGATAGCCAAAGAGCACCGCTCCAACGGTCAGAGCGCTGAACAGTTCCTCGCAGCGGACAAAGCCCCAGCGAAGGAACTCGTCCCGGCGCAGGCTTTCCAGCACGATCTGCGCGGCGGCAAAGAGCCCCAGAAGCAGCAGAATGCCGTCTCCGTCCCGCCGGTCTTTGCGGCACAGCAGCGCCGCAAACAGCACCAGAGCCACCAGCGCTTCCGCCATGAACAGCGCCCATGCCCACAATTCGTAGGAGGGATCGTACATCATAAAGGGAAAGCGGCACAGAAAGGTTTCTTCGTAGACGTATTCGCCGTACCCCTGCCCGGCAAAGCCTTCGCTGAGCCGAAAGAAGGCGATCATCAGGGCCATAGAGGGAGCGTATGCGTCCATCAGGCGAAGGACGCGCTTTCCGCCGCAGCACCACAGTGCCAGCAGGCTACCAATCAGTCCGCCGTACAGCATGTGCCCGTTCTGCCACAGGGCGAAAAGCTCCGTAAAGGCGGGCGGGTCATAGGCCAGATTGACCAGCCGGTAGAAAAAGTGGGCGCAGAATACGCTCAAAAGAGGCGTCAGGACGGAAGCCAGCACCAGCGTGAGGGCGTCGAAGCCCCGCTTTTTTCCCTGCCAGAAGCCCAGCCCCCAAAACAGAACCAGCCCGGCCAGCAGAAAGCTCCCTCGGAGCGGCGCGGCTCCCGTACCGATGTACAACACCATGAAAACTCCACCTTTTTCTGTTTTCGCTTTGCCGCATCTATGCAAAAGAACACGAAAAAGCACCGTCTCATTATACCGCGAGACGGTGCCTGCTTCAAGGCTAAAAAGAAAGGTTATTCGTCCACCTGTGCCAGTAACGTCAGGCTGCGCACGTGCCACTGGCCGTTTTCCTTCACCAGTGTGGCGGCATAGCGCCCGCCCTGCCATTTGGGCGGATATTCGAAGCCGTCGCCATACAGGGCTCGGGCCGCGTCTGCCGACGAGCTTTTTACCCGTCCGTCGATGCGGGGGATGGTCTCGGTAAATTCCGCCCGGGCGGTGGTGTCCCAGGGCCAGCACCACATCCACGTCATTTTCAGCCGGTGGTCGATGCCGCGCACCGTGTAATAGGTGTAGGGGCTTTTCCCTTCCAGCGCGATCTGCAGGTTCTGATCCCGCTGCAGGTAGCTGGACTGGAAAAACTTGGTCAGCTCGGAAGCGTCCTCGTCCATCATGATGACCTGCGCCCGCTTGGCCATGCCGTCCTTCAGGACAATATAAATGTTGGTAGCGTTCATGGCGTAATAAAACGTGACGGTAAACAGGCTCAGCAGCGTCAGCAGCAGAAACAGTCTGCCCGCCAGATACCAGATGAACCGGCGCAATCTTTCCATGACGGCGCCTCCTTTCAGAAGATCATCGCTTACCGAAGGGGTCAGGGCTTCAGCTTACCCTCGGTCCAGTGCTTGCGGCACAGGCTGACGTAGCTCTCATTGCCGCCCAGCATGACCTGCGCGCCGTCCTTGACGACCTTGCCGTCCAGAATGCGGGCGTTGCAGGTGGCCTTCTTGCCGCACCAGCAGATGGTCTTGACCTCCTCGATGGTGTCCGCCCAGGCCAGCAGCCACTGGCTGCGTTCGAACAGGTTGCCCTGAAAGTCCGTGCGCAGACCGTAAGCGATCACCGGCACATGCCGGTCATCCACGATCTCCACCAGTTTCTCCACCTGCGCCTTGGTCAAAAACTGGGCCTCATCCACGATGATGCAGTCGTATTCCTCTACGGGGTAGGTGTCGATGTCCTCCATGTAGCCGCAGGCGCAGGAAAGGCCGCAACGGCTGGCCACCATGGTCTCGCCGTCCCGGCTGTCCAGCTTAGGCTTGAGCATGAGCACCTTCTGGCCCCGCTCCAGATAGTTGTAGCGCACCATGATGGCGTTGGCCGTTTTGCTGGAGCCCATGGCCCCGTAGCGGAAATAAAGCTTTGCCATTGAAATGGCCTCCGTTCGTAAGTGATAATCAGTCGCTTTCGCTGGTATCGGGGATGCCAAGCCGGGAAGCCAGATCAGAAGCCCGCTGAGCCGCGTCCCGGAACCCGGTCAGCGTGGAAAAAAGATCGTAGGCCCCCTGCAGGTCTCCGGCCATTTCCATCGCGTCCGCCTGACTGTACTGCTCGTCCCGGAAAATCTGCTCGCATTCCACCGCCTGACGGGCGCTGCTGAGATAATCTCCCAAAATGGTGAACAGGTAAATAGCTTCTTCGTAGGAATGTTCCTCCCGAAGCTCGATGGCCCGGTTGTAGATTTGCCCCTGCAGGTTCAGCAGCCGGTCGGAAGCGTCGGCCACGTTCCCGGCGGCGGAATAGTCGTAAAGAGCCTTTTCGTAGTCCTTGCGGTTTTCCGCGTCCACGCCTTCGTTGTAGTACTGGTGCAGGGCCGCGTCCTCAAAGTCGCCCAGCTTGCCGAAAGCCTCGGCCGCACCCGCCGCGTCTCCCGCCGCTTCCAGCGCACAGGCATGGCAGTAGGCGTACCGCTGTCCGCCCATCAGAAGCGTTTGACACTGCTCAAAGTACGGTTCGGCGTTCAGATAGTCGCCCTGTTCCCACAGCACCAGCCCCCGGGAATAGGCGGCATACTGTGCAGACTGCTGATAGTCGCCCAGCTTTTCGAAGGCCTGCGCCGCTTCTTCATATTCGCCGGAGGCAAAAATATCCAACGCCCGGCGGTAGGACTCGGAATGGTTGGCCGTGCAGCCGGTCAGCAGGATAAACACGAACCCCAACAGCAGAAATCGTTTCCATCGCTTCATGGCCGCAGCTCCCTTCTTCGGCAATCGCCCTGTTCATTGTAATCTAACGAGCGGAAAAACGCAAATCCTGCCGAAGAATGGCGTAAAGCTCCACGTCGGCGTAGCGGCCCTTGTTGTAGACCCGCTGGCGCAGCCGCCCTTCATGGATCATTCCCGCTTTTTCCATCACCCGGCCGCTGGCGGGGTTGTCACTTTCGTGCTGGGCCTCGATACGGTTCAGATTCAGAGTGTCAAAGCCGAATTGCAGCACGGCCTGCAGCGCTTCGGTCATGATGCCCCGGTTCCAATAGGCCCGGCTCAGACTGTAGCCCACCTCGGCGGAGCGGTTCTCCTGCTGCACCCACATAAAGCCGATGGTGCCGATGGCTTTACGATTTTCGTTCCATACGATCACAAAGGTGGAGGGCTGACCGGCCCGGTACTGCCGGATGAGAAACCGAAGATAGGAACGGGTCTGGTGAATGGAGGTGTGCGCGTCCCAAAGCACGTGCCGCGCCACCTCGGGATCTTTGGAGTATTCGTAAAGATCCGCCGCGTCGCTCATGCGGACCGGGCGGAGGGTCAGCCGTTTCGTGCGCAGCGTGGGCAGACTGGAAAAAAGATTCAGATGGTTTTGCATGAAATCGTTCCGACTCCGCGTTTATTTATAGGAAGGATGGAGCTTCTGCCACGCCATGAGCAGCCCCAGCGCGGTCTTCGCGTCCTGAAACTCGCCGCTCATGACCCGCTGCACCGCTTCCTTCAGGGGGATGCGGGTCACGCGGAGAAATTCGTCCTCGTCGGGATGATCTTCGTGCTGGCTCAGGCCGGTGGCCAGATACAGGCCGATCTTCTCGGTACAGAAGCCCGGCGTGGTGACGATATGGCTCAATTTTTCCATATGCTCGGCTTTCAGGCCGGTCTCCTCCCGCAGTTCGCGCACGGCGCAATGCAGGGGATCCTCGTCTGCGGTGTCCAGCTTACCGGCGGGAATTTCCCAGGTCAGCATATCGTTGACCACCCGGTGCTGTCGCACCAGATAGACGTACTCCTCGTCGTCTACAGGAACGATGGCTGCCGCTCCCTTGTGGTGAACGATCTCCCGCAGGGCGGTGCGGCCGTTTGGCAGGCGCACCTGCATATGGCTCACGTCGATCAGGGCTCCCCGGAATACGGTTTCATCGCTGATCGGCGTTTCGATCAGCTGACGGTCGTCGGACAACATGAATGTTCGCCTCCTTGAAATGACCTTGTTCTTAATTCGCCAACGGGACGGCGGAACCCTTGCAGAACGGAAAAAAGATCGGCGCGAAAGTTGTAACATAATGGATGGGAATCCGGGGTCTGAATTTCTTGACAGGCCGTATCATTCCCCTTAAAATGAACATGGAGATCCTTACCCGCCCTGTGGACGGAGAGAATCTTCGGTCAGAACAAACGGCAAGGAGGAACTGCAATATGTTCGGGACGCAATCATACGGAAGAAGAGGGCTGGCCCTATTGACCAGTCTGCTGCTGATCCTTTTGCAGCTGGCGGCCCCGCTGGGGGCGCTGGCCACGGAAACGGCGGACGTGCCTGCGGTTTATGTGAGCTACACGGATGCCAACGGCCTGACCGGCAGCGCCATGGGGCAGCTGGCGGTGGGGGAGGACGGGGTCACTTATTATTGGGCCCAGACCATGGACAGCCCCACGTGGCCCCTGCAGATCACCGTGGGAGTGGCGGACGGAAGTCCCTACTTCTATAACGTGACCTATCTCTGGTGGAACGCTGACAAGACCGCACCTGTTTCCCAGCAGGACGTGACGGCGGCGGACGCCACGCAGGCCGTGGCGCTGGTGGAGTTCTACCGCAACGAGGAAAAGACCGACTACGCCGGCAGCTGCTATGTGTATCTGTCCACCCAGCAGCTCCCTCAGGCTGCGCCGGTGAACGGAACGATCACGATCCTTTATGCCACCGAGGACATGCAGCAGCTGCTGGACGATACCCGCTACGACGTGGCCCCCGGCGTATATCAGTTCACGCCGGACCGGCAGGGCGAGATCCCCGGCTATGAGGCGGTCGACGCTTCGCCGCAGACGGTTACGGTATACGAGGACGGCAGCGTTTCCGGAGACGTGATCTTCTACATGCGGCCTGTCAGCGCCCCCGGCGGCGACACCGGCGATACTGGCAACACCGGCGACGCTGGCAACACTGGAGACACCGGGAATACCGGCGATGCTGGAAATACTGGCGATACGGGCAGCACAGGTGATGCAGGGAACACAGGGGACTCCGGCAATACCGGCGACACTGGAAACCCAGAGCCGGAAACGCCCACGCAGGAGCCCACAAAAAAAGGCCCCGAAGCCTATGACAATTATACGCCCCTGAACGACGTGCCCGGCTATACGGTCGCGGAAAAAGGAACGATCAATTTCCGTGCTACGCCGAAAAGCGGCAAGGATACCGTTAACGTTATCTGCACGCTGAACCAGAAGACGCCTGTCACCGTGCATGCTCAGTTGGACTCAGAGGGCAAGCACTGGTACTATGTCAGTTATTTCGGCGAGGATAACAAAGAGCAGGTCGGCTACATTGTGAGCGACTTTGTGCAGCTGGGCAGCATTGGACAGGTCTACGTGTCCTATGTGGATGAAAACGGCACGGAGTTCAGCGGCGCTTATGTGACCGTGTCCACCGAAGAACCCATGGTGGCCCCGGAAGACAAGTACGTGCCCGAAGGCTACGAGCCTGTGGAGGCCGACCCGGTGCAGGTGACGTTCGTGGACGGCCAGCCCCAGCCCTCCGTCATTACCTTCCGCTATCAGAAGCCGGAAGCCCGGGCGGAAATCAAGGTTCATTATGTAGCCAACGGGCAGGAATTTGCCACGGATACCGTTACCGTCACCGAAAGCGACAATTTTATCGCGCCCAAGGAAGAACTGGTGCCCGCAAACTACAAGGCCGTTTCAGTGGAGCCGGTGACGATCACGTTCACCAACGGTCAGCCCAGCATGACGGAAGTGACCTTCACCTATGAAAAGGGTGAAGCCACCGCCACGGTGAACGTGCACTACGTGGCGGGCAACGTGGAGTTCGCCAGCGACACCGTGCAGATCACGGAGAGCAATAACACGGTCAGCCCGAAGCCGGAACTGGTCCCGGCAGGCTATAGCGTTGTGGACGCGAACCCCGTGACTATTCCCTTTGAAAACGGCGCGGCCACGCAAACCGACGTGACCTTCACCTATCAGCGGTCTGAAGCGGTTGCTACGGTGAACGTGCACTACGTGGCGGGCAACGTGGAGTTCGCCACTGACACCGTGGAAATCACGGAGAGCAATAACACGGTCAGCCCGAAGCCGGAACTGATCCCGGCAGGTTATAGCGTTGTGGATGCGAACCCCGTGACCATTCCCTTTGAAAACGGCGCGCCCACGCAGACGGACGTGACCTTCACCTATCAGCGGCCCGAAGCCACTGGCACGGTAAACGTGCACTACGTGGCGGGCGATGTGGAGTTCGCCAGCGACACCGTGCAGATCACGGAAAGCAACAACACGGTCAGCCCGAAGGCCGAGCTGGTGCCGGAAGGCTATACCGCCCTTGAAGCGAACCCCGTGACCGTTCCCTTTGAAAACGGCGTTCCCGCGCAGACGGACGTGACGTTCACTTATCAGCGGCCCGAAGCCACGGGCATGGTAAACGTGCATTACGTGGCGGACGGCGTGGAATTCGCCAGCGATACCGTCACCATCACGGAAAGCAACAACACGGTCAGCCCGAAGCCGGAACTGATCCCGGCGGACTATAGCGTTGTGGATGCGAACCCCGTGACCATTCCTTTTGAAAACGGCACGGCCACGCAAACCGACGTGACATTTACCTACGCCGCGCCCGTCATCCCCACCGAGGGAACCGTGACCTTCCGTTTTGTGGACGGTCAGGGCAATCCCCTGCGGGACGCTGTGCAGACTACGGTGGCCAACGGCGTTTATACCGACCTGAGCGTGTATCAGGCCGCCATTGACGGCTATGACTGCATCGGCGTCAGCACTAACCAGCTGACCGTGGAAAACGGCGTGGCAAGCCCCGCAGAGGTGATCTTCACCTACCAGCGCAAGCCGGTGAACGGCAAGGTGCGCGTGGTCTACATGGCCGATGGCGTGGAGTTCAGCAACGAAGAACGCCAGCTGACCGTGTTGGGTGAAAATACCGTCGCCCCTGACGCAAGTCTGGTGCCCTCCGACTACACCGCGCTGGATGTGGCTCCCGTGACCGTCACCCTGTACGAAGACGGCTCCGTGGAGCCCCAGACTGTGACCTTTACCTATGAAAAGCCTCAGACCCCCACGGCGGCCAATGTGACGTTCCGCTTTGTGGACGAAAAGGGCAACGAGATCCAGCAGAGTCTGGTGGTCTCGCTGGAAAACGGAACCTACGGCGAAGCCGATCTGGCCGAATACCGGGCCGAGATCAAGGGCTATACCTATCAGGGCGTGAGCGCCGGTCAGGTGACCAGTCAGGACGGCAAGGCCAACCCCGACACCGTCACCTTCAGCTATAAACAGAAGACCACCGCCACGCTGGAGGTGCGCTATGTGGACGCTATCGGCCAGCAGGTGATGGGCTCTCCCGAGTACATCGAGCTGCCCAAGGGAACCACCACCGTGGCCCTGAACACCCGCTATGTGCCCTCCGGCTATCAGCCCTCCTCCAACTATCCCACGTCCTACACCGTGACCGTGGGGGACGATCTGGTGGTCGAGCCCATCACCTTCCATCTGGTCAGCACCAGTGTGAAGGCTACGGTAAAAGTGCAATATATGGTTACTGCTCTTAAGGAAGGAGAATCTAATCCGATTGTAACTGTAGAGAAGGAATTGTCGCCTGGCAGAACCACATTGACGGCTGAACGTTCAGTTTTGCCTCCTGGCTACAAATTAGTAGATGAACTTCAGCCTGTAGAGGTTTCAGTAGATGACTTGGGTATCGCTACACCCAATGTGGTGACCTTCTATTGCCAGAACAATGAGATGTACACCGGCTATGCCGTCACCACCGTGCAGACCGGCCTGCGGGGCGCTTACAACCTCAAGGACAGCTCCGTGAAGAAGCTGCTGAACGCCAATACGCTGATCTATATCAACGGTCAGGCCACCGTGGAAAACACCCTGTTCGACAGCTGCCGCGTGATGCTGGGCTCCGACGATGTGGGCATTGTGATGGACTCCGACGTGCGGCACATCACCGCCGCCGAGGCGCAGGCCCTGATCGACCAGTGGAACCGGGAGCATCCCACCACGCCGGATCAGCCCACCACCTCCGTGGAGGGCTACTACATCACCACGGCGGACGGCGTGCCCCTGCGCTACGGCCCTAACGCCTATACGGCCACCATCGCCCAGCTGCCGTTGGACAGCGTGGTCTACGTCCAGCAGCAGCAGACGGTGAACGGCGTAAGCTGGTATGTAGTCTTCTACAACGGCAACGCGGGCTACATCCGCGCCGACCAGATGCTGCGCAGGATGACCGACGCGGAGGTGGCCAAGTATATGGCGGGTCAGAAAACGACTGCGCCTACCTCGCCCAGCAAGACGGCCGCGCCCTACGATCCTTACGGAAAGTCCAGCTACGGCTATGTGACCAGCAATTCCGTCAACTTCCGCGAGACCCCCAACGGCAAAAAGATGAAGACGCTGAGCAAGTATGCCTTCGCCTACATCATCGGCTCCAAGGAGGTCAACGGCGTTACCTGGTACTACGTTAACCAGAACGGCACGATGGGATGGATCCATGGGGATTACTTCCATCAGCTGAACCTGACGGAGTTGACCAGCTTCCTGAACAGCGCCGAATACCGGCAGGGTCTGGCCAACAATTCCGGCAGCTCCACCAGCGGCAACAAGGACAATACCTCGGGCAACACCTCCGTGAAGCCCAGCGGCGGCAATTCAGGCTCCGCCACGGCAGGGAACATTTCCTCCGTGGAGGACTGGAACGTGGGCACCTGGAAGAATACCGGCGTGTCGACCACGACCAGCTACGCGCCCTTCAATCCCTACGCCACCGCCACCCCCGCGCCCTCGGCCAGCGTATCGCCGTCCGCCAGCGCGGAGCCGACGGAGACCTTCGTCATCGGCACGATGATCCCCATTACCTATGACGACGAAAGCAAGGAAACCCAGACCGGCTCGGTGCCGTGGGGCCTGATCGGCGTGGGCGTGGTACTGATCGGCGGCGCGGGCGGTGCCTATGCCTACGCGGTCAACCAGAACAAGAAGCGCCGTGCGGCTGCG
>ERZ780226.2800-NODE-2800-length-11505-cov-6.779651_pt1 | contig 11505 bp, 10 predicted proteins | sample MGYA00511165_ERZ780226 | MGnify/ENA primary metagenome ERZ780226 (study PRJEB29588, sample SAMEA2152373) | human gut metagenome | biome: human gut; feature: human-associated habitat; material: faeces | place: Denmark | collected 2008/2010 ...
GGAGCGTCCCGACGAGCTTGACGCCGAGGGCAAAGTAGTTGCCGCTGCGCGCGTCGTCAAACTCGAGGTAATAGGCATTGACATTCTCACGCGCAAGCAGCGTTTTCGCCACGCTGTCATACGCGCCGGAGCTGGCATAGGTCGAGTGGAAGTTGCCGCGGCAGACGTGCGTATTGATAACAAAGTCATTTGGCTTGCCGCCGATCGCCATATTGTTGACGGTCAGCATCTGCTCCTTGATCTCCTCGAGACCCTTGGTGTCAGTGTCGAAGATCATGCAGGCGCGCGGATCGACCAGCATCCCCCAGCTGCAATCGTCAAATTGGAGATTGCGGCAGCCTGCGGCGTACACGTCTGCAATGACCTTGCGGTAGCCCGCGGCGAGGTCATCCATCAGCTCCTGCACGGAGGGGTAGAACCTCTTTGTATTCTCCATGGCAAAAGGCATGACCATCTGTTCCAAAAACTGCGCGGGCGCGGGGATGGTCAGCTTGGCGACGGTGTTCTCATCTTCGAGCGCCTTGACAAATCGGAAGTGTTCGACAAAGGGATGCTCGTCCACGCTCACCTTTCCCGTAAGATAGGTGTCGTCAAGCATCGCGGCCTCGCCCTGGAACGGAAGTCCGGTCTTGGTCGGTGTGTGGCCGACGCCGTGGAAGCCCCACATGAAATCGAGGTGCCAGGTCGCGCGGCGGAACTCACCATCGGTGATGACGTGGTAACCCGCCGCTTTCTGCTTGGCGACGAGATCACGGATGGCGTCGTCCTCCACGGCTTTGAGCGCTGCGGCGTCGATCCTGCCGCTCTGAAAGTCGGCGCGCGCCTGCTTGAGTGCCGCGGGGCGCAGGAAGCTGCCGACGTAGTCGTAACGGAACGGAGTGTTGGTCTTATTCATGCTCTTGCTCCTTTGCAGTTGAAATTTGTCCTGATTATACGGCGGCGGATCGGGCAAGTCAAGTGGGTGCTGACCGATAATACGCACGGAGTACATACGTAATATCCATAGTGTGACCAAGGTATAAAGGGTAAAAATAAGGGTAGAGGCGGATAAGAAACGAAAAAATCCTTGAAAGCACAATGCTTTCAAGGATCAATCATGGTGCGCGAGGCGGGACTTGAACCCGCACGTCCGTAATGAACACTAGAACCTGAATCTAGCGAGTCTGCCAATTCCACCACTCGCGCATATTTGATTTTTAAAAAGATGGTGCGGATGGCGGGACTTGAACCCGCACGTCCATACGAACACTAGCACCTCAAGCTAGCCTGTCTGCCAATTCCAGCACACCCGCATTTTCATCAGTCTTTCAAACGACCGCTCCGCTATTATAAGCCTGTTGTACGCCAAATGTCAACCTTTTTTTGCGGGAAAAGAAAAAGTTTTTGCACCGCTTTTTCCCGCCGCCAAAAGATGGGCTTATACCTGCGCGAGCGTCTCGCCGACCGCGCCCGTGATGACCAGATCCGCGCGGGTCTTATCGCTCAGCGGCGTCTTGTTGATGACGACGAGCTTGTGGCCGCGGTAGTAGTTTACCAGACCCGCCGCGGGGTAGACCGCGAGCGAGGTGCCGGCGATGATGAGCACGTCGGCCTCGGCGATATAGCGCACGGCCTTGTAGAGCGTATCCTCGTTGAGCCCCTCCTCGTAGAGCACGACATCGGGCTTGATGCGCCCGCCGCAGGAGCACGTCGGCACGCCGGTGGAGCGCGTGATCGCCTCCACGCCGTAGAATTTGCCGCACCTCTCGCAGTAATTGCGCAGGGTGCTGCCGTGGAGCTCAAGGACCTCCTTGCTGCCGGCGGCCTGATGGAGTCCGTCGATGTTCTGCGTGATGACGGCCTTCAGCTTGCCCGCGCGCTCCCACTCGGCGAGCTTACGATGCGCGGCGTTTGGCTTCGCGTCGGGGCAGAGGAGCTTTGCGCGGTAGAAGGCGAAGAATTTCTCGGGATAGCGTTCGTAGTAGGTGTGGCTCAGGATCGTTTCGGGCGGGTCGCTCCACTGCTGGCGGTAGAGTCCGTCCACGCTGCGGAAGTCGGGGATGCCGCTCTCGGTCGAGACGCCTGCTCCGCCGAAGAAGACGATGTTGTCGCTGCCGTCGATGATCTCCTTGAGCTTTCGGATCTCCTCTGTCATAGCGTCTGCTCCTTTACTTGGTGTAGTCTCTGTCGATCTGCACGACGGCAAAATAGCTGCTGTCGAGCCGCTTCACGGCGGCCTGGATCTCCTGCTCGACCTCATGGTCGCTCAGGCGAAATTTGAACGGCACCACCGCGTCGAAAATGACGTTGGTGTGCGTGGGGCCGGTGACCATGCGGAAATCGTGGATGGTGATGTGCTCGTCGATGCCGCGCACGAGCTGCGCTACGCGCTCGCGCGTTTCGGCGGTGAGCTTATCGTCGGTCACGATGGGGTCCATGTGGATGGTGGCGGCGCAGCCGAGCTCGCGGCGGAGCCGCTGCTCGATGTTGTCGATCTCGTCGTGCAGCGCCATGATGTCGCCGTGCGCGGGGACCTCGGCGTGGAGCGAGATCATCACGCGGCCGGGGCCGTAGTCGTGCACGATGAGGTCGTGGATGCCCTGCACGACGGGAGAGGAGAGAACAATCTCCTCGATCCTCTGGACAAATTCCGGCGCGGGCGGCTGACCGAGCAGGGGAGAGATGGTGTCCCGCGCGGCCTGAATGCCTGCCCAGAGCACGAGCGCCGCGACGACGATACCGCACCAGCCGTCGATCTGAAGCGAGGTGAAGTGCCCGATGAGCGTCGCGGCGAGGACGGCGGCGGTCGCCGCGCAGTCGGAGAGACTGTCCATCGCGGTCGCCTCCATCGCGGCGGAGCCGATCTTCTTGCCGACCGCGCGGTTATAGAGATACATATAGAGCTTGACGAGGATGGAGGCGAGCAGGATGCCGCCGGTGAGGAGCGTGAACTCCACCGCCTCGGGGTGCAGGATCTTCTCCACCGCGCTCTTGGCAAGCTCGATGCCCATGAGGAGAATGACCATGGAGACGATCAAGCCCGAGATGTACTCCAGCCGCCCGTGGCCGAAGGGATGCTCGGGGTCGGGCTTCTGCCCCGCGAGCTTGAAGCCGAGCAGCGTCACAATGCTCGCGCCCGCATCGGAGAGGTTGTTGAAGGCGTCCGCCGTGATGGCGATGGAGCCGGAGAGTGTGCCGGCAAGAAGCTTGAGCGCGAAGAGCAGCACATTGAAGCCGATGCCCACGATGCCGCAGAGCATCCCGTAGGCCTGCCGCACGGCAGGCGAGGTGACGTCCTCGCGGTTTTTGATGAATTTTTTGGCTAACAGAGAGATCATACCGGTGTCTCGCTTCCTTTGGATTTCGCGGGAAAGAAAAAGCGCTTGGTGAAGAGGTAGCAGAGCGGAATGAGATAGAGCAGGCAAGCGTAGGGCAGGGCCTCAACGCCGACGCCGAGCATACTCAGCGGCACGGCGCAGGCGATGCACCACGGGATCAATCCTGCGATGGTGACGCCGGAGTTGGCGATGTCCATCGCCAGCTCCTCGTGCTCCGCGCCGTCCTTGGCGTAGACCGCGCCGATGAGCTGATGCTCCATCATCACAACGATGGTCTGGTTGCACAGCACCATCGCGGCGAGGAGGCTCAGCAGGACCATCGTCGGAAAGCGCCCGATGCGCTCGGCGGACCGCTCCAGAACGCTCTGCGCCTGCGTGAGCGCGCCCGTGCCCTCTAAAATGCCGGTGTAGAGCGCGGCGAGCGGGATCATCAGAAACGGCGTGAGCATACTCACCAGCCCGCCGCCGGAGACGACGGAGGCCAGCAGCCCCTCGGTCGGGTGATAGCCGACGACCATGATCCGGAGCGCGTCAGCCACGCTGCCGCCCTGCACCGTGACGGTGATGACGAAGGCCGCGGCGGCGGAGATCGCCATGGCGCGGCGGATAGGCACGCGGAGGAGCGGCAGGATGAGCATGATGAGCGCGGGCACGAGCGCCCACGGGGAGATGACAAAGCTCTCGGCGAGGGCGTCCAGCATGGTCTCATCGACCGTGACGATGGGGTTGCGGAAGGAGAGCACGGTGTAGGCGATCAGGCAGAGCGCATAGGGCAGCGCGGCGGTCTGGAACATCCGCCTGACGTTGCCGTAGAGATCGGTCTCCGTCAGCGCGGCGACGAGGCTCGCGCAGGACGAGGTCGGCGCGCCGCGGTCGCCGAAGTAGATGCCGGAGAGGATGACGCCGGCGGTGACGGCCTCGCTCACGCCGCCGGAGCGCGCGAGCGCCATGAGCACCACGCCCGCCGTGCTCGCCACGCCGAACGACGTGCCGAGCGCGTAGCTGAGCAGCACCGTCAGCAGGAAGGCGACGAGGATAAAGAGCGAGGGCGTGATGACGCGGATGCCGTGGTAGATGAAAAAGGCGATGGTGCCGCACGAGCGCCAGAGCCCCGTGAGCAGACCGATGAAAAACAGGATGCGCAGTACGATCATGCTCTTGGGCATCTTGCTCCACGCCATTTTGACAAGCGCCTTTGCGCCGTAGCCGCGCCTGAGACCGAGGGCGAAGAACAGCACGAGCGCGAACAGCAGCGCCCACGCGAGGGAGAAGTCCTTGACGAGGCAAAAGAGCATCGCCGCGAGAAAGAGAGCAAAGCAGACGACGATATCCATGCTCCCTTACCCCTTCTTCCCGGGAATTTGCAGCGTCATGCGGCAGCACAGGCGGTCAAGGTCCTCGTCCGTCGCCGCGCCGATGCGCAGCTTCGCGCCGCAGTCCTCGCAGATGAGGTCGACGGCGGCGGGACGCACCTGCATACGGTAGCGCTCGCTGCCGCAGGCGCAGGTGATGCCGCGCGGGCGCGCGGCGATCTCCTTCAATTCGCTCAGCACCTCGTACATGATGACCGTGTCGGTGAAGTCCTCGGGCGCGTCGCCCTGCGCGGACTGCTTTTCCGCCGTGATCTGCAGCTGTGCGAGCGCACGCTCGACGGCGTATTCCTCGCCGATGAAGCAGCACAGCTCGGAGGTCTCGGGGCAGGCAAGGCCGATGCCCTCGCCGTCGAGGAGCCGCTCCGCGCTGCACTCCGCCAGATGCTCGCCGCCGCACACGCCGCAGGGCACGCTGATGCGGAATTTTTCGCCGTCGAAGTCGATCTGCAGCTCACTCTTGCCGCATTCGCACTGCACGATCGCGCCCGAGGCGGCAAGGGCGAAGCGGGAGCGCTGCTGCATAACGGGCTTTCTGCACCTCGGGCACAGGTAGCCGATGGTGCGCATTTTTTCTTTCATATCGTATCCTCCCGGAAGAAGTTCATATTTGCTTCCATTATACATCGGCACAAGGAAAAAGCCAATCCTTTTTCTTTGCGCGGGGTACAGGACGGAACAGTATTTTAAATACTTTTACACACTACTGCAACATCGTGATAGTGCATAAACATAAAAGGGGAACACCGCGGGCGCTTCGGTCAGTACGCCAAAGATTACCGAACGGGCAAAAATAGGGCTTGCATTTACAAAATGCTGTGCTATCATAGCGTCACACTAAATCGAAACGCGGAGGAATCCAAACTATGAAAAAGCTCATCTCTCTTGCGCTCGCCCTCGTGCTGAGCCTGTCCCTCATCGCCTGCGGCGCCAAGCAGGACGATACCCCCCAGACCGGCGCCGACACGCCGGACACCACCCAGACCGCTGAAAAGCAGAAGCTCATCGTCGGCTTCGACGCCGAGTTCCCGCCGTTCGGCTTCATCGCCGCCGACGGCAGCTACGACGGCTTTGACCTTGCGATGGCCGAGGAGCTGTGCTCCCGCCTCGGCTGGGACTTCGAGGCCGTTCCCATCGTATGGGACAGCAAGGACGCCGAGCTCGCCGCCGGCACCATCAACTGCATCTGGAACGGCTTCACCTACACCGGACGCGAGAACGACTACACCTGGTCCGACCCCTACGTCGATAACTCCATCGTCATGGTCGTCAAGGCCGACAGTGGCATTTCCTCCCTCGCCGACCTTGTCGGCAAGAGCGTGATGGCGCAGGCCGCCTCCTCTGCCGTGGACGCCATCAACGCCAACGAGTCGCTCAAGTCCTCCCTCAAGGAGGTCGTGGAGCTGGCGGACTATAACACCGGCTTCATGGAGCTCAAGCAGGGCAGCGTGGACGCCATCGCCGCCGATCTCGGCGTTGCCAAGTTCCAGATCGCCAGCAACGAGGGCGACTATGTGATCCTGGATGAGCCCATCTCCACCGAGCAGTACGCCATCGGCTTCCTCAAGGGCAACACCGAGCTGCGCGACGCCGTGAACGCCGAGCTCCTCAAAATGGCCGAGGACGGCACGATGCTCTCCATCGCGGAGAAGTACGTCGATCAGGGCCTTGTGATCGACAGCCTCTGCCTCGTCAAGTAACATGACCGTTTCCGCCATGCTGACCCTGCTGGTGCAGGGCTTCGGGAAATCGCTGGAAATTTTTACCTTAACGCTGCTCGGCTCGCTGCCGCTCGGACTTCTTGTGATGTTCGGCCGGCGCAGCCGCGTGGCCCCGCTGCGCTGGCTCGTGAAGCTGTTCATCTCCGTCATGCGCGGCACGCCCCTGATGCTCCAGCTCATGGTCGTCTACTACGGACCGTTCCTGCTCTTCGACTTCACGCCGCCGGGCAACTGGCGCTTCGGCGCGGTCATCGTCGGCTTCGTCATCAACTACGCGGCCTACTTCGCGGAGATCTACCGCGCGGGCTACGAGTCCATCCCAGTCGGGCAGTTCGAGGCGGCGCAGGTGCTCGGCTACACAGGCGGGCAGACCTTCGGGCGCATCCTTCTTCCCCAGATGATCCGGCGCGTGCTGCCGCCCGTGACGAACGAGGTCATCACGCTCGTGAAGGACACCTCGCTCGCCTCCGTCATCGGCACGGTCGAGATGTTCACCCGCGCCAAGCAGATCGTCGCCTCGCCCAACACGCCCGGTATGCTGGCGCTCGCGGCGGCGGGACTCTTTTACTACGTCTTCAACTACATCGTTGCCTTTGCGATGGAGCGCGCGGAGCGCTCGCTCGCCTACTACCAGTGAGGGAGGGACCGGACATGAACGTATTGACCATGCAGGATGTCCGCAAGTCCTTCGGCTCGCTGGAGGTGCTCAAGGGCATTTCCCTCACCGTGGGCGAGGGCGAGGCCGTCTCGGTCATCGGCCCCAGCGGCAGCGGCAAATCCACGCTGCTGCGCTGCGCGACGCTGCTTGAAACGATGGACGGCGGCTCGCTCGCCTACGGGAACGACTTCGCCGCGACGATGGACGCGGAGGGAAAGAGCGTCTACGCGGACAAGGCTGCGCTGCGGCGGATCAAAAGCCGCTTCGGGCTGGTGTTCCAGCAGTTCAACCTTTTCCCGCACTACACGGTGCTCAAAAACGTGACGGATGCGCCGCTCATCGTGCAGAAGCGCGAGCGCGGCGAGGTGCGTGAGCTTGCGCTCTCCTTGCTCGAAAAGATGGGGCTTGCGGACAAGGCGGACGCCTATCCCTGCCAGCTCTCCGGCGGACAGCAGCAGCGCGTCGCCATCGCCCGCGCGCTGGCGCTGCGGCCCGACATCCTCTTTTTCGACGAGCCGACCAGCGCGCTCGACCCCGAGCTGACCGGCGAGGTGCTCAAGGTCATCCGTGATCTCGCGGAGGAAAAAATGACCATGGTCATCGTCACGCACGAGATGGCCTTTGCCCGCGCCGTGAGCGACCGCGTGATCTTCATGGACGGCGGCGTCATCGTCGAGCAGGGCGATCCCGAGCAGGTGCTCGGCGACCCGGCGCAGGAGCGCACGCGGCGCTTCCTGCGCAGCTATCAGACCTGAATATTGCCTCCTCTGCAAAGAGGGATGTGCCGGCACACACGGCGCATCCCTCTTTGTTTTACCTGAAATTCATAAAATTTCCCGGTCTTGGCATACTAAGACAAACTACAAGCACAAGGGGAAATGGTATGGAGACCAAACGGATCGGCGCACAGACGCTGCGCTTTTCACGTCCGCCGCGCGTGGAGAGCTTTGCCAACATCGGCGCGAAGCTGGAGGGACAGGGCCCGCTGGCGGACTATTTTGACGAGCTGAGCGAGGATTCCTTCTTCGGCGAAAAGACCTGGGAGAAGGGCGAGGCCCGTATGCAGAAGCGCGTGCTTTCCCGCGCGCTGGAGAAGGCGACGCGCAGGCCGGAGGAGCTGGACCTCATCTTTGCCGGCGACCTTCTGAACCAGTGCATCGGCACCTCCTTCGCCCTGCGGGAGTTCGGCGTGCCGCTGTGCGGCGTGTACGGCGCGTGCTCGACGATGGGGGAGAGCCTGGCGCTTGCCGCCATGAGCATCGACGGCGGCTTTGCCCGCCGCGCTGCGGCGATGACCTCCTCGCACTTCTGCACCGCCGAGCGGCAGTACCGGATGCCCGTGCCCTACGGCTCGCAGCGCACGCCGACCGCCCAATGGACGGCTACGGCGGCGGGCTGCTGCATCCTGTCGAACGAGGGAAAGGGTCCCGCCGTCACGCACGCGGCCATCGGGAGGATCGTGGACCGCGGCATCACGGACGCGAACAACATGGGCGCAGCGATGGCGCCCGCGGCGTATGACACGCTCCGCGCGCTCTTTTCCGACACGCGGACCTCACCCGCGGACTACGATCTCATCGTCACCGGCGATCTCGGCCGGCTCGGGCACGAGGTCGTCGCGGACCTCTTTGCGCGCGACGGCGTGGACATGACCAAGAACTACAAGGACTGCGGGCTGCTGCTCTACGATCTGGAGCGGCAGGATATGCACATGGGCGGCTGCGGCTGCTCCGCCGCCGTGCTCAACGGCTATCTTCTGCGCGGGATGCGCGAGGGCAAGTGGAATAGGATCGTCTTCGCGCCGACGGGCGCGCTGCTCTCGCCGACCTCCGCCATGCAGGGCGAGAGCATCCCGGGCGTGTGCCACGCCGTCATTCTGGAAAACATCGGGGAGGAAAGCTGATGGACTATCTCAACGCCTTTCTCTGCGGCGGCATCCTCTGCGCCGTGGGACAGATCCTCATTGACAAAACGCCGCTCACGCCGGCCCGTATCCTGACGGGCTACGTCGTCGCGGGCGTGCTGCTCACGGCCGTCGGCGTCTACGAACCCATCGTCGAATGGGGCGGTGCGGGCGCGACCGTGCCGCTCACGGGCTTTGGCTACTCGCTTGCGAGCGGCGTGAAGAAGGCCGTCGCCGAGCAGGGCTGGCTCGGCGTGATGACCGGCGGGCTCTCCGCCACTGCGGGCGGCATCGCCGCGGCGGTCTGCTTCGCGGTCGTGATGGCGCTGCTCTTCCGGCCCGGCGACAAGCGGTAACAAAAAATGTGCCCATTCCTTTTGGAACGGGCACACCGATGAATATCATCGGAAAATCAGATGAGATTTTTCTCCGTCTCGGGGTCGAAGAGGTGGATGAGCCGCGGCTCAAAGCTGAACTTCACCGCCGTGTGGCGGGCGTAGGCGTTGGCGTCAAGGTTCGCGGTCTGCACCACGGCCACCACGTCCTTGCCGCCGGCGGTCATGTGCAGGTGCAGCTCGCTGCCCATCAACTCGCTCACGTCGATCTGCGCGTCGATGCCCTCGCTGCCGACGGTGACATGGACCGGACGCACGCCGACGGTCACGGTACGGCTCTCCGCGCCCGCCGCGGCGAGCTTCGCGTTCTGCTCCGCCGTCAGCGGCAGCGTGTGGCCCATGACGGTGACGGAGTAAGCGTCGCCACTCTTGGTGAGCTGGCAGTCCTCAAAGAAGTTCATCTGCGGCGTGCCGATGAAGCCGGCGACGAACAGGTTCGCGGGATGGTTGAACACCTCCTGCGGGGTGCCGATCTGCTGAATGAAGCCGTCGCGCATGATGACGATGCGGTCGCCGAGCGTCATGGCCTCGACCTGATCGTGCGTGACGTAGATAAAGGTCGTGTCGATCTTCTCGCGCAGCTTGATGATCTCCGCGCGCATCTGGTTGCGCAGCTTTGCGTCAAGGTTCGAGAGCGGCTCGTCCATCCGGAACCCCTTCGGGTCGCGCACGATGGCGCGGCCGATGGCGACGCGCTGACGCTGACCGCCGGAGAGCGCCTTGGGCTTGCGGTCGAGGTACTGGGTGATGTCCAGGATCTCCGCGGCCTCGCGCACCTTGCGGTCGATCTCGTCCTTGGGCACCTTCTTGAGCTTGAGCGAGAACGCCATGTTCTCATACACCGTCATGTGCGGGTAGAGCGCGTAGTTCTGGAAGACCATCGCAATGTCGCGGTCCTTGGGGGCCACGTCGTTCATCAGCTTGCCGTCGATGTACAGCTCGCCCGCGCTGATCTCCTCCAGGCCCGCCACCATGCGCAGCGTGGTGGATTTGCCGCAGCCCGACGGGCCAACGAGGACGATAAACTCGCGGTCGGCAATGTCAAGGTTGAATTCCTGCACGGCGACCACGCCCTCGTCGGTGATCTGCAGGTTGTGCTTCTTCTCACCGCTGTCCCTGTTCTTCTTTTTCGGCTCGCTGTTGGGGTAGACCTTCTTGATGTTTTTCAGAATGACCTCTGCCATATTCTCTGACCGCGGCTCTGCCGCCTCCGCGCGCAGGGCCTCGCGCCGCTCTGGCGCTTTACGGCAGGTCTCCACACTGCCGCACCGCCGGTCAGGGCGGGAACGATCCTTTCATGTTCCTCACGGCGGCTATTGGGTGGAGTAGCCGACGCGGGTGGTTTTGGATGACTTTATCCTATCACAGCGCGAAAGCCGGCACAAGACTTGCCGGTGTCCGCCGCGCCGATTTCGTGAAAAGAGACAGTTTCATGCCGTGATCTTTGTGCCGCATGACAGGAATGAAAGGAACAAAAACGGGAAAGAGCGTCAGCTCTTTCCCATTTTGCTGCCGTTATTTTTCCTGCGGGAAGCGGACGGCGATCTCCGTGCCCTTGCCGACCTCGCTTTTGAGCGCGATCGTGCCATGGTGGTACGCCACGGCGTGCTTGACGATGGACAGTCCCAGCCCCGTGCCGCCGCTCGCCTTGGAGTGGCTCTTGTCCACGCGGTAGAAGCGCTCGAAGATGCGGCTTTGATGCTCCGGCGGGATGCCGATGCCCGTGTCGCGCACGGTGAGACAGGCGCTGCCGCCCTCGGCGCCGACGCGCACATCCACGCTGCCGCCGTCCACGTTGTACTTGATCGCGTTGTCGCAGAGGTTGTAAGCGATCTCATAGAGGAGCCGCCGCACGCCGGTGACCGGGGCGTTCTCGCCCGAGACGATGATGCTCACGTTTTTCGCCTCTGCCGCAGCGCGGAGATTTTCCGCGGCCTCCTGCGCGAGTGGGAGAAGGTCGACCGTTTCGGTCGGCAGCTCGCCGCCCTCGTCCAGCTCGGAGAGGCGGATGATGTCGCCGATGAGCGTCACGAGACGCTGCGCCTCGGCGCGGATGTGACCGACGAAGCGGGGCATATCCTCCGGCTTGACCATGCCGTTCTCCAGCAGCTCCGCGCTGCCGATGATGCCCTGGAGCGGCG
>ERZ780226.2804-NODE-2804-length-11495-cov-6.792395_pt1 | contig 11495 bp, 7 predicted proteins | sample MGYA00511165_ERZ780226 | MGnify/ENA primary metagenome ERZ780226 (study PRJEB29588, sample SAMEA2152373) | human gut metagenome | biome: human gut; feature: human-associated habitat; material: faeces | place: Denmark | collected 2008/2010 ...
GGGCGGCGCCGGCACGCCGGCCGGCGGCGCGGCCGGAACCACCGGCACGACCGGGACAAACCCGGCCGGCGAGACCGGCGCCGGTACGCCGGAGAGCGAAACGACCGTCACGGATGTCTCCGGCAAGACCGGCGGCAGGATAGAGACCGGCGTCACGCCCGGCGGGGAAGTGAAGGATGCCGATTCCGGCTCCGGCCTCAGCTGGCTCTGGTGGGTGATCCCGCTGGTGCTCTGCGGCGGTGTTGTGCTCTGGCTGGTGCTCGGCAAAAAGCACGAAGAGGACGAGGACGAAGAAGCGTAAGCGTCCTTGACAGAAGAAGATCCGCGCACCGTCCCGCCGCCTTCGCGGCGGTGGGACGGCGGCGCGGACATTCAAGCCTTAAAGAAGAAAGGCGGACAGTATGGGAAATAAGAATCGAAGAAGAGCCGTCAACCTCCTCACAACGCTCATAGTGCTGGCGGCTCTGTTCGGCTTTATATACATTGCCGCGGGGGCACAGGTTGCGCCGCCGGGCGAGGAGTATACCGATCGCGCAGACAGCTCATTCCTTCTGCTCGACAGCGATCCTTCGCTCTCGGTAAGCACGGAACTGCTGAGGCAGCCGCCAAGCCCGACGCCGGAACCGGCGGACGCGACGCCGGAGCCACCGGAGGATATGCCGGAGCTTGTGTTCACGCCGCCTCCGGCCGACCGGCCGAGCGGTGCGCTCACGCCGAGCCCGTCGCCCGGCGACGGCAAATCGGACGAGCCTGGCGGGAACGGCGATCACACCGTGCCGACGGATCTGGTGTATTTCTATACCTCCATCGTCAACGGCTCAACCTCGGCGGTGCGCGGGTATTCCTTTACGATCCAGCACAATCTCGAGGCGCTGCAGCAGCACGCGCTCACACCCGTCTCCACCGCGGTGGAGGTCAACGGCTGGGGCGTGCCGCAGTTTTCCGGCACGGTGCTGCTCGATAACGGCGCGAACACGATCACCGTTTCGGCGCAGTACTCCATGCGCGACGGAACGACGCGCACCGTTTCCAAGTCCTACACGGTCTACTATGACGAGAGCATCCTCTTCGAGCACAATCTCGCCAACATGACCGTACAGAGCGCAGACTTTTCGTTCATCGCGCGGCTGCGCGGCGATCTGGGGCTGAGCAGCGCGGCGCGCTACGGCGTAATGTTCAACGGCGTCACCATCACGAACGACAGCGGCGAATACTTTGTGACGCTTCAGCCGCGCAACAACACTATCACGCTGCTCGTCAACGATGCCAAAAACGATCTGAACTATCAGCAGAGCTTCGTGATCGTTTACGATACCTCGGCGCTCGAAACAAACCGGCCGACAATCGTCACCAATCTGGACGACATAGCGACGACCAACAGCCGCCGCTTCCCGCTGAGCGTTACGGCGACATCGTATCTCGGTGAGCCGATCTACGCCTCCGGCGCGGACGGCTCGGGCGTAACGGTGGTGCTCAACGGCGAGCCGATCAGCCCCGCATCCTCGAATACGACATATGAGCTGTACTTTGAGCCGAATCTGACCAACATCGTGACCATATCGGCTACCGACCGCGAGGGCTATTCGGCCAGCCGGTCGTATGAGATATACTGCAACTCCGTGGAAAACGGTGACCCCATCGGCACGGCGACGGTAAGCGTCGAGGCCACGACCGTGGGGCTCGGCTACCTCATCCCGCCCACGCAGGTAACGATCTACGAAGGCGTGAACGCCGTGTATACGCTCACGGAGCTGCTCAACCAGAACGGCTTCCAATATAACTACGGCGGCGACGCCGCGGGCTCGTTCTATCTCGCGTACATCATCCGCGACGGCATCACCAACGGCGCGTCCATCCCCGAAGATCTTGCAGAAAAGATTGAGGAGGACGGCCTGAAATGGAACAACTACTCCGAAAACTCCCTCGGCCAATTCGATTTCTGCGAGGGCTCCGGCTGGATGTATCAGGTGGATGGCGTTTACCCGACGCACAGCCTTTCCGAGTGCTTCCTGCTCGACGGGCAGGTGCTCCGCGTCCGCTTCACGCTGGCCTACGGCAAGGACGTCGGACAAAACGGCGGCTACGGCCTCATCAACAGCTACGGGAAGGAATGGTGACGGCGTGAAGGGAAAGAAACTCGCCTCTCTGCTGCTCGCGCTGCTTCTGGTGTTGGCGTGCTGCCCCGTGCCCCCCGCGCGGGCCGCCGATGGCGGCGGCTATACCCGCGAGGACATCGCGTGGTACATGGACGGCATCGTTTCATGGTGCGCCGGACGCCTCGGCGTGAGCGAGGACGCCATGCTCAGCACGCAGACCGCGGAATACGCCGCAGCGGGCGGGCTTGACTGGTACACGCTTTATATGTACCGCGCGGGCTATGAGAGCGATTACGCCGCCTACGGCAGCGCGCTCGAGGACGCCGTGAGTCAGAAATATCAGGAAAACGGCGGCTTGGACCGTGTCCGCGCCTCGGAATGGCACCGCACCGGCCTTGCGGCCACGGCCTGCGGCGGCGACGCGCTGGCCTTCGGCACAAACGCCGCCGGGGAGACGATCAACCTCGTCGCGGACGGCGTGTACGACCGCGGCAAAACAGAGGATCTCGGCGCGCAGGGCATCAACGGCCTCACCTGGGGTCTGCTCTTGCTCGACAGCCGGGGCTACTCCGTCCCGGCGGGCGCAGCCGACACGCGCGAGACCATCCTCACGCGCATTCTCAGCGCACAGTCGGCCGAGCGCGGCTTCTCGCTGAGCGGCGAGGGCGTCAGCGCCGATCTCACGGCCATGACGCTGCAGGCGCTCGCGCCGTATCAGAACAGCACCCACGTTTTCACCGTAACGGATAAGGCGACAGGAACAACGGTCGAGCGCACCGTGAGCGAGGCGATCGAGCTGGCGCTCGGCGCGCTCTCGGCCTGCCAGATGGAAAACGGCGGCTTCGGCGACGACGGCGAAAGCTCCGAGAGCGCGGCGCAGGTCATCATCGCGCTGTGCGCGCTCGGCATCGACCCGGCAACGGACGCGCGCTTTGTCAAGCGCGGCGGCAGCGTGCTCGACGCGCTGCTGCGCTTCGCCAAGCCGGACGGCGGCTTTGCCCATACGCTCGAAAAGGGCGCGGACGGCTCCAACGCAATGGCGGGCGAACAGGCGCTCGGCGCGCTGACGGCATATATGCGCTTCAAGGACGGGCTGCACAGCCTGTACGATCTGCGCGGGGAAGCGGACGCGGAAACGGCGGAGGCCGTGCGCGCGCTTCGCGAGGAGGTCGACGCGCTGGCCGCGGCGGGTACGGAGCCCGACGCCGTGACGGCGGCGGAGCTTCAGGTGCGCTATGACGCCATTCCCGCCGGGGAGCGGCGGTATGTGTTCAATTATACGTATCTTCTCCGCTGGGAGCGCGCTCTCGGCATGGATATCGAGGAGCCCTTCTATGACCCGGCGGAGGAAGTCCCGGCAGCGGAGAAACTCGACGTCCGGACAGCGGGCACGGCGTGGAGCACCCGCTTCACGGCGGCGGACGCCGCGGTCTGCGCGGCGCTGCCGAGCCCGGCGACGCTCGCCGATGCCGATACCGTGGCGCTGCTGCTCGATAAGCTCGGCGATACGGACAGCGCTTGGCGTACCGCCCTTCTGGAGAAGGAGACGGAGATCGCAGCGCAGCGGCAGGAGGTCGCGGCCATCAACGCCCGCATCGCCGGAGAGCTGTTCCCGGCAGAAAAGCTCGGCGCGGGCGACCGCGCAGCGCTCGAAGAGGTCATCGCGGAGATCGAGGCGCTGCCGGAGGCGAACCGGGCGTACGTCACCGGTGCGGGCGGGCTCTATGCCGCGAGAGAGCGGCTGGACCGTACGCAGACGGGCCGGACGGTTGGAATTATCGCGGCGGCCGCCGCGGTGATTGCTGCCGCAGCGATCGTTCTCATTATCATCAAAAAGAAAAAAGCAGCATCCCATACCGAAGAGATAAAAACGAAGGAGACAGGGAAATGAATCAGATCATTGGAGAGATCCGGCGCGAGGTCGGAAAGGTCATTCTCGGCAAGGACGACGCCATCGCCAAGGTGCTGATGGCCATGCTGTCCGGCGGCCATGTGCTGCTTGAAGACGTGCCCGGCACCGGCAAAACGACGCTGGCGCTCTCCTTCAGCAAGGCGCTGGGACTCGACTATAAGCGCATTCAGTTTACTTCGGACACGGTGCCGTCGGACGTGATCGGCTTTTCCCTGTATAACAAGGAGAGCAAGGAGTTTGAGTATGTCAAGGGCGCGGTCATGTGCAATCTGCTGCTGGCCGACGAGATCAACCGCACGTCCAGCAAGACGCAGTCGGCGCTGCTGGAGGTCATGGAAGAGGGCCATGTAACCGTGGACGGCCGGGCGCACGACGTGCCGCAGCCGTTCACCGTTATCGCCACGCAGAACCCGGTCGGCTCGGCGGGAACGCAGCTGCTGCCGCAGGCACAGCTCGACCGCTTCATGATCCGGCTGCATCTGGGGTATCCGGAGTTTACGGATGAGATGAATCTGCTCAAGGACCGCCACACGGCAAACCCGCTGGACTCCGTGCGGCAGGTGGCGGACAAGGAAGCGCTGCTGAAAATGCAGAAGGAAGCCGTGGCGGTGCATATGGCGGACAGCCTGTATGAGTATGTGACGCGGCTGAGCCGCGCGACGCGCGAGCACGCCATGATCACGCTCGGTCTCAGTTCCCGCGGCGCGCTGGCCGTCTGCCGCATGGCGAAGGCACACGCCTATATGGAAGGGCGCGACTATGCCGTGCCGGAGGACGTCGCCGCCATATTCGCGGACGTGAGCGGCCACCGCGTCATTCTCAGCCCGAAGGCGAAGATGACGGAGACCTCGGCCTCCTCCGTGATCGAGAGCGTGCTTGCAAGCGTTCCCATGCCGGCGGCGGGCCGCGGGGAGTAAGGGGTATGTGGAAAGCGCGATTGACCTACGGCCTGTGGCTGGTTGGCGCGGCGCTTCTGTATGTGTTCACCGACCGTTACTATGCGCTGGTGCTGCTGCTCGCGTCCGTTCCGGGGCCGATGGTGTGCGTTTTGTGCAATCTCTGCCGCCGGACGGGCCCTGCGGTATCGCTGCATCTGGCGCCGTCCGCGGCCAAGGGCGAGAAGACCGAGGGAATGCTGAAGCTGGATAACCGTACGGCGCTCCCGATGGGACGCATCGACTGCACGATCCGCGAGGAGAACCGCCTCACCGGAGAGAGCGTGAGCCGGACGGTGTCGCTGCGTCTGCCGGGGCGGACGGCGGCCAAGTTGCCGTTCACGCTCGAGAGCCGCCACGGCGGCGCGGTGGAGCTGCATGTAGAGCGTCTGGCCGTGCGGGATCTGTTCGGCCTGTCCCGCCGGGTCTATGCCGCGGACGCGGCGGCCCGGTGCACGGTGTTCCCGGATACGTACTCGCCGGTGCTCTCGGCGGGGACGCGCATGAGCATGGACGCGGAGGGTACCGAGTACTCGCCGGACAAGCCGGGCTTTGACCCGGCGGAGACGTTTGACATCCGCGAGTACCGCGCCGGCGACAGTCCGCGCAGCATCCATTGGAAGCTCTCGGCCAAGCTGGAACGCATGGTGGTCCGCGAGCCGGGGCTGCCGCTGGAGACCTCGTATATGTTCCTCTTTGAAAACGACGCGGCGTCGCCCGCGGCGGTGCGCGACACGCTGGCGGAGGCGTACTGCTCCGTTGTGCAGGTGCTCGCCGCGGAGGACGTGCGCTTCGGCATGGGCTGGACGGACGGGCGTACCGGGCTCTATGAGCAGACGGACGTTCACGGAAGTGAGGATCTGATCGGCGCGATCTCCCGCCTGCTGGACGCTGGGGCGGAGGATGAGAGCGACGTGGTACGCCGGTATCTGGACGGTGCGGAGAACGATTATGCCCATGTGATCTGCTTTGCGCCGCACGTTCCCGCGTCCATTGCCGAGCTGAGCGCCCATGCCGGCCACGTTACGCTCTTCCTCTGCTCGGACGAGAGCTGGCCGGAGGCGCTGTACGCGGACAACGTACATGTTATGGCGTTCACTCCGGAGAACTATCTCCGGGAACTGAGCTATATTGCGATTTGAGAGCGGCGGAGGAAACGATATGAAGAAAAAATCGAATCTGTCTCTCTCGTTTGTCCCGGCCCGGCAGAAGAAATACCCGGCCGGAGACGCCGTCATGGCGGCGGTGCTCTTCGCCGGAATCCTCGGCACGTTTTGCACGACCTTTTCTCTAACGGTATATCTGCCGCTGCTTATGCTCGGCGGCGCGCTGGTGATTGCGGCGGCATTTCTGCCGGAGCGACAGCGCCGTATCCGGCAGGCGGCGCTCCTTGTGCTGCTGCTCTGGGGCGTAGGCATGACGCTTGCGTTTCTGCCGGACATCCGTTCCGGGTTCTGCCGGACGGCGAACGCCGTCTCCGACGCACTCGGCACGGCGCAGCGAAAGGTTCTGACGCATTTTGCCGCGGGCGAGGGAAATGTCTGGCGGCAGACGACGTTTTTCCTGCTGCCGCTCTCGCTCCTGCTGGGGTATCTGTGCGCGTGGATCGTGAAGAACGGAAACCTGCTGCTCGCCACGCTCTTCCTGCTGGGGCTTGTTGTCCTGCAGGCCGTTACCGGCGGTACGGCGGCGCTCGGCTGGGGGCTGTGTCTCTTCGGTGCGGAGGTGCTGCTGATCGTGACCGCGTTTTATCGGGGGCGGGGCTTTCGCCTGCGCACCGACGGCGGAGCCACCGTATCGGCGGCGGGCAGCGTCGCGCTGATCCTTTGCGTAACGCTGGGACTGTCCGCGATCTTTATCCCCGTCCGCGGCTACGAAAAGGGTGCGATAGCGTCCGGCACGGAAGCGGCGCTGGAAACGGCCGCCGGGCAGGTGCGCTATGGCAAATCGGAAAACCGTGCGCTGCCGGAGGGTGACTTCCGGAATCTGGGCGATCTGGTGTTTCCGGAGACGACGGCTTTACAGGTCGTGATGAGCCAGCCGGATTCGCTGTATCTGCGCGGCTTTGTCGGCGAGAGCTATACCGGCGACGGCTGGACGGCGCTGGATAAGCAGGAGCTGTACACGAGCGCCAATCTCTTCTATTGGCTGCATCAGAACGGCTTTTACGGCCAGACGCAGCTTGCCAGCGCAGCGGCGCTTCTGGACGGGCGATTGACGAGCAATGATCTCAACACACTCTCCGTCCACACCGTGGATGCCAGCCGGAAATACGTCTACGCGCCCTATGAGCTGTGCAGCGCGGACGCGGAGCTGCTCGACAGCGAGAATCTGGGCGACAGCACGCTGCTCTCCCGCGGCTTCCGCGGCCGGGACAGCTATACCTACACGGCTCTGCCGAATCAGGTAAAGCGGTATACGGAGCTGGTGAGCTTCCTGCGGATGGACGCGGAGACGCCTTCGGACGAACTCTCGTCGTATCTCGTGAGCGAGAGCCAGTACAACACCTTCGTGTATGACGCCTATACGGCGCTGCCGGAGAGCGTGGAGAGCTATCTCACGCGGGAGCTCGGCGAGCCGGAAACGGAAAACGCCCAGCACATGTCCTACCAGAAGGCCAAACAGCGGATTCTGGAGTATCTCACGGCCAATGCGTCCTATACCGAAATGCCTAAAGAGACCCGGAGTGACGGCGAGGATTTTCTGCGCTTCTTTCTGGAAAGCGGTGCCGGGTACTCAGTACACTACGCCACGGCAGCGGCGCTGATGTTCCGGCATTACGGAATTCCGGCACGCTATGTGGAAGGATATCTCATCTTCCCGGAGGACGTGGAGGGACAGCTGGAAAACGCGGTCCTGACCGTCCCGGAGGTGCACGCACACGCATGGGTGGAGTTTTATCAGGACGGCATCGGATGGGTGCCGTTTGAGGTGACGCCGCCGTACATCGACCGGATGGAGCAGCCGGATATCTTCCAGGGCTATGACACCGGCGAGAACGAATCGGACGGCGACGACAAGGCCTCCGAGGAAATGACGGAGGATAACTACATCCAGTCCGAAGAAAAGGAACGGCCGGATGTCCGCGAAACGGCAAAGACGGCGCTACTCTCGCTGCTGGGGCTGCTGTTGGCGGCGATTCTCTTCCTGCTGGCACGTTATCTGAAAAAGCGGCGCGAGCTGCGGCAGCGGCTGGCCAGATTTGACGATGCGTCCGCGGCGGCGGGTATCTGCGCGATTTTCGCTTACTGCCGGGAGCTGCTCGGCGACATGGGCATAAAGAGCGGCGGCGCGTCGGTCTGTTCGCTGACGCCGCGCGTTGCGGAGCTCTGCGGCGAGGACACGGCAGCCCTCTACGAGGAATGCGCCGCGCTGTGGGAAGAAGCGGCGTTCAGCACGCACGAGATGAACGAGGAGCAGCGGGAGAAGCTCAAGCACCTGTGCGACGCGATTCTCACCAGTTTGAAGAAAAACACCCAATTTTTCCGGCGTCTGGTGCTGCGATTCTTTGTTGTGAGATATTAAGTAGAAAAAGCCGCCCGGCGGAGGACATTGTGTCCCCGTCCGGGCGGCTTTCTCGTCGGTTGCTGTAAACACAGTTTTTTCAGTAATTCGGAGCAGGTTATGATTTCAACTTGCAACTAGCTTAAAACCAACTTGCGACGAATTTGCAACCATTCAGTACAGCTTTTGCCGAACCGTTGGCAGACAAAATTGATATGGGGAGACTGATTTTCGAGCAATTGGTAAAACGCAGAATAAGGATCTCGTTATTTTCCGACAATACGCATGTTTACCGCACTACCTTACTGAAAAAACGCATAGTCTGCAGCCGACCTGCGTCATATAGGAATAATCCTATTCTCCCATTTCCTCCCGACAATCCTGCTGCCGTTTTCGGCTGCTATATATTTGCAGTTCCCTGTGAAAGCGTCTTTGCCATGTTTCCTTATGCATTCTTTTGCGGCGGTACATATACATCTGCACAACTTAGGGATAGCATGCGCTTATGTTCAATTGCTTCTGTGTTGTAACCGATCATGATAAAACGCAGTATTGTGAATATACGATTCCCTGATAATATGTGCATTTACTGCGTCGATTTTTTCTAAAAAATCTGCATATTACTCCCATACGCTAATATGTGTGTGAGTTGGCTGCCCCCAAGAGAAACTGTGTGAAAGCATATAGAGTATACACTTCACGCGGCGTTTTGTGATATATCTCGGTGAGAAATATTATATTAATTTTTGCGAATATTTTGCAATTATCATTAAAATATATCTTGCAAAAAAGAATAACAACCTATATAATGGATATACTCCTAAAGGAAGGAAGTGTATTTCATGCTCTTGCAGTTTTCTGTAAATAATTTTAAATCATTTAAGGACATGGCAGTTTTATCAATGGAGCCATCTGCTGATAAAGAATTGCCTGGCAACTTAACGTTAATCGGAAAAAATCGGTGTCTGAATACTATAGCTATCTTTGGAGCCAATGCAGCAGGAAAAAGCAATGTTTTTACAGCCCTAACTGCTGCTATTCTCCTGGTTCGGAGGTCTAATTCTCGGCAGGTTATTGACCCCCTAGTAGAAATTATTCCGTTTAAGTTTGATGAAGAATCGATTCGCAAACCGACAACTTTTGAGTTCGTATTTATTGCTGAGGGGAAAAAATACGTCTACGGGTTCTCTGCTACTCAAAAAGCTGTCCAAAGAGAATATCTGTATGTATTTAATTCATCCAAGGCTTCAACCATATTCGAGCGTACAGATGTCAATACCTATAAATTTACATCCCCTGCACTAAAACGAGAGCTTCAGCCTTTAACTGAAAGAAATACGGAAAATAAACTATTCCTTGCAACCGCTACGGCCTGGAATTGTGAAGCAACAAGAATCCCCTACCTTTGGTTTGAGACGAAAATTAACACCTATTCGATAGATTCTGATCAGCTCATTTCTCAAACCGCACCTATGTTTGACAATGATGCCGATAATTCCTTGCGCAAGTTCACTAACATGATCTTGCACGAAGCAGATATCAATATTGACGACTTCAATATTGAATTTAAGGATATATCTCAAGAGCAGTTCCTCCAGCAGGTTCCGCAGGAACTTCGAGGTTTAATTTCTACCATTCCAGCCGCAATGAATAAAGCCGTCAAAATTGAAACTGTTCATTCGATTGTTGATGACGGAATTGCAAAACAGTACAATTTATCTTTAATGGAGGAGTCGCAAGGAACCCGCAATCTGTTCCTATTTTCCCCCGTTCTTAAACGAGCGTTTGAAACCGGGGAAACCCTTTGTATTGATGAGTTTGATGCAAGCCTTCACCCGATGTTGGTGAGATATCTATTTTCCCTATTTAATAATCCCGATATAAATAAGGCACATGCTCAGTTAATTGTTTCCTCTCACTCGCTTGTTCTGATGTCGCTAAAAAACCTTCGCAGGGATCAAATATACTTTGTTGAGAAGGATCGCAAAACCGGAAAATCGGAGCTTTATTCTCTGGATGAGTTTTCGCCTCGAAAGGAAGAAGACGTCCGGAAAGCATATATGCTTGGACGCTATGGTTCTATTCCTGATATTCCCGAGGAGGCGCATTTATGGGAGTAATCCAAAGCGCTTATAGGCGAAAGCAAAGAAATGCTGAAGACCGTAAGAGACGGCCAATTGTGTTCTTAATTGCCGAGGGGAAAAATAAAACGGAGACCTTGTATTTCAAAGCGTTCGGGCATGATCTGAATCGCAATGTTCGCTTTGCGCCAGGAGATTATACTGACCCAGTAAATATGGTTTCTACACTCAAAAATTTTATGGATGACAACGACTTTTCCCCAGAACTCGGAGACAAAGCATATTGCTTAATAGATGCCGACGTCGACGCTGTAAAAAATGCTCAACTGGAAAAAGCGGAAAGGCTGGCTGAAAGATTTAATATTCAAATTATCGTATCAGCTCCGAGCTTTGAATACTGGTTTATCTGTCACTTCACATTCACCGGGAAAAAATATATGTCAAACTCAGAGCTTCTGGCCGATCTTGAGGTTCATATTCCGGGATATAAGAAAAGCGCTATCCATATGTATGACTTACTTAAGTCCGAAGTGTCTACGGCAATAAAAAATGCCCGGATGATTGAGAAGAAACTTCTTGCTGATGGTGAAAAAATACACACAGTTAGTTTTACACCAAGTTCAGAGGCTTATTACATTGCGGAAGAATTAAGTAAATAAACCTTTAAAGGCTGACCAGTTTGCAGAAACCGGTCAGCCTTAAGCTCAGCTAAGTACTGAAAACATATGCAGAAAGAGTGGGAAGAATATAAAAAAGGTTTTGCAAAGAAACGGTATTTTATCATAATCATAAATGTATTAAAGAGCCATTTTCACGAAAAGAAAATGGCTCTCCCGATTTTAGTACGCCGGTAATCCATACCCGAAGATGCAGGTATCTCCTACATAGTAACGTCCCTGGGCGCAGTCGTCGTTGACGTTGCCCTCGATGGTATAGACTAAGCCGTTTTCACACTTTTCAACGATGC
>ERZ780226.2806-NODE-2806-length-11492-cov-3.234415_pt1 | contig 11492 bp, 11 predicted proteins | sample MGYA00511165_ERZ780226 | MGnify/ENA primary metagenome ERZ780226 (study PRJEB29588, sample SAMEA2152373) | human gut metagenome | biome: human gut; feature: human-associated habitat; material: faeces | place: Denmark | collected 2008/2010 ...
GAAAAGTCTGGATGAGGCAAAAGTTCAGATTGCATATGGGTTAGGTCAATGTGATGTTTTGAAAATTTCGGATAATGAAATTGAATTTATGTTCGGTCATAATGATTATGATAAAGCTTCAATGCAGCTTTTTGAAAAATATCCGAATATTCAGCTTGTATTTATAACTCTCGGGGCTGACGGAAGTTGTGCATATACAAGAAGTGCAAAAGCAAAATCGCCTGTTTATAATGTTACATCAATCGAAAAAACGGGCGCCGGAGATACTTTTTTCGGCTGTGCATTAAGCTTTGTGACAGACGATGATATTTCTGCGTTTGACAACAGAAAGCTAAAAAAAATCCTGGACTTTGCAAATGCGGGAGCTTCGCTTATTACCACAAAAAAAGGTGCACTTAAAGTAATGCCGAGCAAAGAGGATATTTTAGCTCTTATCGGCGATACGAAGATAAGTGAAATTAAAATAAAACTGGATACTGTTGATGATGTGAAAGAATTCGTAGAATATGTTACCGACTTCGGCTGTGATTTTGAGATAGTTGCAGACAGGTTTGTTGTTGATGCAAAATCCATTATGGGAATTTTCAGTGTGGATTTAAGCAAAGCCTTGACGCTTGTTATTGGAACAGACGACAAAACCGAAATCGACAGAATTAAAAAAACAATACAAAAATTTGTTGTGTAAAAATATTTATCCGTTATTTTCACTTTTTACAGAGGTTTAATTGTGGTATTGAAAAACACTTGTCAGAAAGGCAATCATGTTTACGGTGAATAATAATATTTTATCTATGACCTGTGAGGATTTATTCCCTTGCAGGTCTTTTTCGTTTAATGTGTATAATCATACCTTTGACACGAAATGTCGAACCCTTGACACGAAAGGGTAAACAATTGACACGAAAGGTCGGAGTAAAATTTTACGGTTTCATCTTTTTATTGAAACGGGTAATTTCAGGCAATTTCAGTATAAAAAATGTGCTGCCGATAATGAAAAATCATTAACGCACAGCAGCACTTTTACACGATGTATTCCGAAAACCGCACAGGCAAAAGGTTTATTTGAAACCGAAGCAAAAGACAAGAACCTCAAGGTTTCTATCAACCTTGAGGTTCTTAATTGGTACACCTTCAGGGATTCGAACCTTGGACACCCTGATTAAGAGATATCGAGGGTATTTCTTATTATCTCGTGAATTGCCATAAAATCGTATGTTTGCGCCTATTTTGTATAATTTTAATTTCTTGCTGAAGTGTGTTATTTTTAATTAATTTTAACTCAGTTGATGTCAGCGTTGATGTCAAGATTTATAAAACTATAATTATACTAATCCCCCAATCGGTTATCTATGCCGATTGGGGAAAATATTGTATGACTGAATTTATTCGGAAATTTGACTTTTATAATATTCGCGCTTTTCATCCGGAACTTCTAATATATCCATAGCTTGATCTATGGTTATGTGAAATGTTATCATCATTTTGTTTATGGAATTAAGTGTTGACTTATCCATACCGAGAGCCATACCTTCATCTATGCCAAAAAGTACGCCTTTATCATAGCCTTTATCATAGCCTTTATCATAAACGCCTCTGCTTACATTGCACATCTCCGATACCTCCTTTTCGTCATCGGGTGACATATCAAAATCAAATTTCTTATCCAATATCTCTATTCTCTCGCTTGAACTCATCGTGTCGGAAAGCAAGGTGTTCAATACGCCGAGTGCATTATCCTCAATATTACTGTCTGAACCTAAACACAGCATTACAATGTTCATCAAGTCATAATGCTGAATGTCTTCTCTGACGTGGCCGATTACATTTTCCTCAGATATTTTGTATCTGGTTATTGTATTTCTATGCGTTTGCGGTGGATTGGTGCAAACCCATATCGAATACACTTTTTTTATCTTATTATATTCAGAATTTACAAATTCCAATCCTTTTTGAGCCGAAATCATTCGGCTGCAATAATACACCGCGCGTTTCAGTAGCGGATAACCCGGATTAAATTTGTTTTGCGCTTCAATATTTATAATTAATTGAATATATTCATCATCTGTTCCGGGTGCTAACGCTTCAAAACGCAGGTCATATGTAATCATACCTTCGTTGATTATTATGTTTTCGTTCTGAGCACCTTTTATCGATTGTGATGTAAAACCGGGGTCAACACAGACAGAGCTTATTTCGGGAGTTCCCTCGATAAAATCGACAATCTCATTTATGGTACAATCCTTGTACTCGCTCGCACTGTATTTCAATATCCAGGCAAGAGTTTTCTTATTGGATAACAACTTTTTGACGTGTTCATCATATCTTACCTCAAGATCGCTTTTTATCAAATCGTCTTTTAACTCATTATCCATCGGATTCACCTCGCTTACGCTTTTATTTTATCATATTGTCCCGATAATTGCAAGTGAAATTTTTATTAGTCATTTTCGATAGAATTAATGATACAATCTATATAAGTGCCGATTCACAGCTGTCTTTAATTTTTTCACATTAGCCATCATTCATAAGTATTATTTTATTTATATCATATGTTTCAAAAAAGTCAAACTGTTTTTAAAAATCTGTAATTTTCCTTTTTAAAAATCTGTAATTTTCCTTTGCCTTTATTTGAATAGTCACTTTTTTTAATACCTCAGTAAGTTTAAAATATTGCATATTTTAAACTTAAATGAACATAACACATAATTGAGGATATGATGTACGTACATTATATCCTTACCTTGCTTTATATACTACAAGTATATCATTAGAAATTTTAATGTACGGATATGGGGATGTATTAATGTAAATAATACTGGCACATTAATGTCTCCGATGGAATAAATTGCCCGTGCGAAATTTTCCTCACTTTGCTTGGAAACGCATATGGGCGTAATAGTCTCTTATCATTCCTCACCCTGCTGATAAGAGAAACTCAATTATACTTTGTGCTGGCGCAGGGCGGCGGAATGGAGAATATTATGAATAACAGTCAAAAAAATAAACGTATAGAAATACGCGTTACAGAGGAAGAATACAACGCATATAAAAAGACTGCCGAAATGTCAAAATTATCGGTTTCAGATTGGATAAGAAGCTGTGTAAAATCCAGGAACGATTACAACGATAATATCGGTCCACAAATTGTTGAGAATCTTGCAAATGCTCAAACATATCTGACTAAGGCCCTGCAAGGCTTTGATATAATGAATAATATAAATTATGCATATAAGGAGAACGGAAAGATATGGCAATACTTAAAAAGGTAAGGGGAAAATATTCAAACGATAACGTGATTCAAAATCTTGTCGGATACATAATGAATTTTGATAAGATGCCTCATAGGATATATGGAGGTCAGGGAATATTTATGTATGATGCGGCACGATGCATTGAGATTGCAAGCAAAATGTTTTGCATAAACGGTAAGCAAGCGGAACATTATGTGTTGTCGTTTACCGAGTCGGAAATAAATAAATTGACACCGGATATAATATTGTGTTTAGGATATGAAATATGTGAATACTTTGAAAACAGGCAAGCTGTTTTTGCTTGCCACGAAATAAAAGATGATATCGGTTTCTGTAATAATCAGGGGTATGTACATATACACTTTGTTGTATCAACGTGCAATTTACACACCGGAAAAATGAATGTTTTAAACTATAACGATTTTATGACATTTGCATTTTGGGTGAGTGCCCTGCTTGAAAAGCGTAATATTTCATTCGAGCATCTGATAAAAGAATTTAACTAAAAAAGTTTATTGCCATTTTTATAAAATTTTACTTTTAAAAACATCCAAAATCAACAATTTTAGGCGTTTTAAAGAATGAAAATTTGATTTTACGGCAAGAAAAAAGATAATTGATGCAAAAAGTGCTATGTTTCTCCTAAGTTTAGCTCGAAAAAATGTGTTTGTGTTATAAATATCGGTTGATTTCTTGTCAAAGAAGTGGTATAATCGTATAAACGAGGTGAGGCTTAATGCAAAGATTTGCTCTGGACAAACTAAAAAAATGGAAAGAAAACAAGGAAAAAAAACCGCTTATTATACGGGGAGCAAGACAAGTGGGCAAAACGTGGATTATGAAAGAATTCGGTAAACGCTGTTATGAAAATATGATATATATAAATTTTGATAACAATCAGCTTATGACAGAACTTTTCAGCAGGGATTTGGATGTTTCAAGAATTATAAAAGGCTTAGAGCTGGTTTATCATACTAAAATCAATCCTGCTAATACCCTTCTTGTTTTTGATGAGGTTCAAGAGGTGCCGAATGCACTTTCTTCACTTAAGTATTTTTACGAAAACGCTCCTCAATATCAGATTATTGCGGCAGGCTCTCTTTTAGGAGTAGCTCTTCACGGCGGAACTTCATTTCCAGTTGGAAAAGTAGAATTTTTGGATTTATATCCATTGTCGTTTAAAGAATTTTTATGTGCGGTAGGAAAGGAAAAACTATCAGAACTTCTTGATGAAAAAGATTTTCAAATGGCAGGAATCTTGAAGAATGAATATATTGAACTGCTGAAAGAATATTATTATATCGGCGGAATGCCCGAAGCGGTGAACGACTATATAATAAATGCTGATTTTATAAGAGTACGTGAGATTCAAAAGCAAATACTTGAGGCATATGAACTTGATTTTTCAAAACATGCACCGGCAAACGAAATACCGAGTATAAGAATGTTGTGGAACTGTATACCGGCGCAGCTGGCAAAAGAAAATAAAAAATTTATATACGGACTTATTCGTTCGGGAGCAAGGGCAAAGGAATATGAAACCGCTCTTTTGTGGCTTATTGACTGTGGATTGGTTCATAAATTAAGTTGCGTATCAAAACCGTATATGCCTCTTAAAGCATATGAGGATATGAAGTCTTTTAAGCTTTTCGTATCGGATATAGGGCTTTTATCATGCTTGACTGACCTTGATACGTCTACTTTAATAAGAGGAAATGATGTGTTTACTGAGTTTAAAGACTCTCTTACAGAACAATTTGTTATTCAACAGCTTAAAACGCTTGATGACTTGCCGATATATTATTGGACGAATAAGAATGGGAATGCTGAAATTGATTTTATCCTGCAGATAATGGGAGAGATTGTTCCGATAGAAGCAAAGGCGTCAATAAACCTAAAGGCCAAAAGTCTAAAGACTTATCGAAGTATGTGGAATCCTAAATTATCAATTAGAACATCTATGGCGGATTATGAAGAACAGGACGGTTTGATTAACCTTCCCTTGTACGCCATTGAAGAAATTAAGCCTATTATAGACACATTTTTGACGCAATAATATACAAGCTGTAACAATAGTACGCATAAATAATCAAGCAAAGACTATTAGAGGATATGATGTAAAATTACTACAGAAAGGGTGGCGTGAAAATGTATAAAATAGAGCATTTTGATTTATTATATGAATGTGTAAGCGACGATATGATTACAGATATAAGATTTCTGGATGTATGGGTGGAAATCGGTTATGTTTTAGATAAAATGGGCTTGGAAAAATATTTAGATGAGGTAAAAGAGCTTGCGACAAGAATGAGCGTGTTTCATATACTTGTGCAAGCACTTACGAGTGATCGTAATCGCAAGTATGAAAAGGCGTATAAGGCATATAAAGATGATTGTGGGGTTGTCACAGATACCGACGAAAAAGAATATAGCCGTAATATAAAGAAATGTGCGGAAAATATGAAAAGAAGGAATGAGATTTTTCGACCTGACGAAGATGCTGAAAAATCAGTACCGCTGATAAAACATAACGACGGAAAAAATATGTATTTTCTGCCGAACAGTAAAATACAGAATGATGTGATGATTAAGAGCGATAAGCCCTGGGCAAGAAATGTAAGAAATTTGTTAAATAAAATGTCGAGCGGCGCATTTGCGAAAACAAAGAATTATACTAACAAACGCGTTGAAAATGATTTAAAGGCAGTATGTGAGGCATACAGAGAAATAAAGAGATACGATATTACATATTTTGAAAAATGCTTTGAGTTTTATAGTTTGGAGTATAGCACTCTGATCGAGACATTATATAAATTCTTAAAAACGGCAGGTAAGGTTGGTCGAAAAGGGAAAACCTTAGTTCAGGATATGCGTTGCTTTGGAGAATTTTGTATAAGACCAAGGATTAAAGCGTTAGATTCGGGTATGGTCGAGATTGTGCTGGCAAACGTTTTTGCGTTGGATATGAAGTTGTTTTATGAGCTTTATTCAAAATCGCCCAACAACCTTAGCTGGATTTGTAATATGCATAGAGAACTGGAAGGATATGTTATTTCAAACGAAATGGAGAAATACCAAATAGTCAATATTGAAAAGGTAATCGAATCAGAGTTTGCACAAGATTATTTCAAAGACTATTGCGGAGAGGGTCAGCACATAGAGTTTAATAAGAATTTTGGACAGACGGGGGTACCAATTAACAAATTCAGGAGTTTTTTCAGTCCGGATTTTTTAAGGGCCGGAAGAAGGGCATTATAAAGGATAACGACCAGGATGGTGGAAGCAACGGCATTACAGTCCAATTAATCGCAGAGCAAAATATGCTTTGCGATTAATTTTTTTGAGAAATTTAAAATATCCTGATTTTTGTCCGTAAATTTTAAATTTAATCGTGATATAATACAGATAAAAAGTGACGTCGCTATAATACATAACCGAAATTCGTTAATGATTCAACCATATATTATTATATTGAATCGTATATCGAATTTCGATTAAAGAATTAATTATTGAAAGGATGATACAAATGTTGAATTTAAAAAATGATAATGCTTGTTATGATATGAAAGCATTGCAAGAGGTATTGCCCATAGGGAAAAATAAACTCTACGAGTTAGTACACAGCAAGGGCTTCCCTCAAATCACGGTCGGCAGGCGGATACTTATACCTAAAAAGCTGTTTGAAGAATGGTTGAAAAATGCATCCGCGGAACAGCTTGTAATATAGGGGGTGATGTGATATGTCGAAAAGAGGAAACGGAGAAGGCTCTGTCTGCCACCGCCCGGACGGACGGTGGCAGGGAAGCATAACGATTGGCAGAGATGACAGAGGCAGGATTATTCGCAAATACTTTTACGGTAAAACAAGAAAAGAAGCAGCGGAAAAGCTAAATCACGCCCTGGAAGAACTGCGCGATAATATATTTATTAATAAGACGGATAACCCAACGGTTGAACAATGGTGTCACGAGTGGCTCTGGTCATATAAACGGAACTCCGTCAAACAGAAAACGTTTGACCAATATGAAACAATACTCAGAACGCACATTATACCCAATATCGGGGATGTGCGGTCGGCAGACCTCAAAACAGCGCATATTCAAAAAATAATTAATGAAATACACGCTAATGGGCTGTCGCACCGAACGATAGAGGTGATGAAAATAGTAATGCACGCAGCACTCAAACAGGCACAGAAAAATAAGTTTGTTAAGGAAAATGTCTGTGATAATGTAGTCCTTCCGAGGAGGGAGCCGAAGCACATTCGTGTTTTGAACAAGGAAGAACAAACAAAATTGACTGCCGCACTTAAAGACAACTACATAGGAAGGGGCTTGTTGTTTGCTTTGTACACAGGAATGCGGCGCGGTGAGGTTCTTGCACTAAGGTGGAGCGATTATGACAAAGACGAAAAAACGATCTCGATAACCAAAGCCTTGAGCAGGGTTAGAACATATAATAAAGACGGAAATAAAACGGAGCTTATAGTAACTACGCCAAAAACCGATACAAGCATAAGAACCGTTCCGTTGATTGATAAGGCGATTGAACTGCTCAATGAGCATAAGCGCAGGCAAGTGGAATATATGAATCTTGTCGGAGATTATTATACTGATAACAATCTGATATTTTCAAGCAGTAGAGGTGATCATCTCGACCCGGGTAATTTCAATCGAAAACTGAATAAAACGGTTAAAAAGATAGGAATTCCCCGAATAAGTCCCCATATATTGAGACATTCTTTTGCGACGCGTGGGCTGGAAGCCGAAGTTTCGTTAAAGGCGATGCAAGAGCTTTTGTGGCACAGTTCAATTACCGTTACGGGGGATATTTATACCCATATAAAAAAGAAACCCTTAGCGATACGGCTGATAGAATGTGTGACAGCTTGTGCTCTGCACTTAATATTAAAGGCGTGAGTCAGAGAGATATATTGGGTGAGTGCATCAGGAATGAGATTGAGGGAGGAACACCAACATTTGCAGGAATTTTAAATCGGGTAAGACAGATTAAGCTTGCGGCGGCAGAATCGTTTGCATTAAAAATGATGGGAATGAAAGATGTCAAATTTGGCGGATGCCTTGTTGAGTGGAATAAGATTATCTCAAATAAAAGAGTAACGGTGTTTCAGTTTTCGCATACATCAGAGTCTAAAAGAACGTTTTTGACAGAGCTTCTGCTGAATGATTTATGGGACTTTGTTAAGCAAAGCGAGAACGATAAAGGATTTTTGCTGATTCTGGACGAAATCCAGAATATGAAATTCAAAGGCGATTGCTTTTTATCACATCTGAGAGAGTTCAGAAAATTCGGAATAGGCGCGGTGATGGCAACTCAGTTTGTTGATAATAGCTTCAGCAAAGCCGAAAGCGGTGAGCTTTTGGAACAGGCGGCAACAAAGGTATATTTTAAACCGGATAATGGAAATATGTTGTCTGTGGCAAAGTCTGTAGATGCATACAAGTATAAAGATTGGCTCAAGATTTTTCAGTCATTGAAGGTTGGCGAATGCGTCTATTCAGGCATAACCGATCAAAGTTCGATGCCGCAAAGTGTTGTTCTGAAAGTTCCGCCGTGTAATGTGGATTTTTAATATTGAAAATCCATAAAAATTCAGCCATATATTATAAATTTGAACCACATAAAAGGCACGTGCCTTTTATGTGGTAATTTTAGTTTATGGAGGAAATTTGAATGAGAGGAGAAAACGAACAACAGCCTGTCATCTGTTCCGAGTGCGGAGCGGCATTGATAGCCGTAACAGTCTGTGGCTCATCAAGGGAGACAACCCGCTCCATATCCTGAACTTTCCAAAAGAAAAGATGTATGTTTACGCCAGCACGGAGGAGATTCTTTGGCGCGCCTTAATCGAAACGGAAATGTTTGAAAGTATTAAATCAGGCAGCTACGAACAAGTGAAAATCAGCGGCGGTGATATACTTCGGATTTCGGCGGACGGAGGGCTTGAATATGCTAAATTCGATTATACGGACTATTCCGGATTCGGTTATTGCAACTGGTGGAATTACGGAACCGGTTACGGTGCAGATAAGGAATACAACAATATTTATATAGAAGATTTAAAGTCAATAGCCGCCTATCAAGGCATTTTTCCGGAGGACATCGATTTTATGCTGTCGCAAGGCTTCACCATTGACGAAATCGAAGAATATCTCTATTGCTGTGAGTGAGGGGGTGGACCGAATGAACATACTTAAAGCGGCACTTATGATAGTAACCGTGCTTTTACAGCTCTGTGACCTTGACGATGAATAACATATGGGGATGACCAAAAACCGGGGAGGTGTTTTATACGCTTCCCTTGTTTTTCTATATGCGTATAAAACTCATTTTTTGTATTATAAAATATATTTACCTTTTCGATTAGAATTGTTATATAATATATAGATGGCTTTTATATTATGGCTGAAATAAGAGGCGCGGGGGAGGAATAGAATGAAAATGAAGTTAAAAAGATTTTTATCGTTGTTTGCATCAGCGGCAATAATAGCAACAACCGTAACAACTGTAACAACTGTTACAGCTTCGACTGTGGCAGCAGCAGGCACAGCACCAACAACGCTGTTCTCCGATAATTTTGACAGTAGTTATACAGACAACAAAATATCAAAGCACACAAGCAGCAATAATTATACAAATCTTACCGAAATTGATTTTAAAGTGTGCAATACAATAGGTAAAAAAAACGATAATGAGTATATAAAATCGAATATGGAGACAGCAGGTAATGCGGATAATACCTTTGTTTTAAAAAACGATACAGGGGTCGGGACAAATAAGGCACTTGATGTAACAACTCAGGCAGGGTTGGGTTCGACATCGTGGATGATAAAGAATTCGGGCATAACTTCAGATAATATAAGCGGCAAAGAACTTACTTTCACCGCGGATTTTATGGTTCCGACAGATAATGGGTTTAACAGCGGTAACGGAGTTCTTGTTTATCTTGATAAACTTGGTAAATCCGATACAGATAAAACAGCTGAGAATATGCCGTCAACAAGATGGTCATTTGGAAAGGGTATGGATTATGCTTATCAAAATGATATAAAAACGCAAACCCTTCTTGATATAGAAACTGAGAAATATAAAACAACCCCTTGCGTTTTTGCGTTCGGTGAAAAGCTTGAGGAAATTGAAACAGGAAAACCGTATAGCTATAAACTTACACTTACCCCAAATTCGGTCGGAACGGGCTATACAGCTAAAGCAACGGTTAACGGCAAGGTTTATGAGCTTGCCGGCACAAATCTTCCGATGGTCAGCGATATGGCACAGTATAGGTTTGCAATGATTGCGGAAAAGGCAAATCCGAATCTTATAAACGTAAGCTGTTCAGAAGATAATAAGTATCAAAATGATAAAACTATTGCTTTGCTCGATAATATATGCCTTACTGCCACCGAGTATGTCTATAAAGGCGATATGCTTTTTTCAGACGATTTCAGCGCTTATACAGAAGATTATATAGCTAAAGCAGAGAAAAATGAGATTGGATATTATAACACTGAAAAGTATATTTTGCGTAGTGATGTAAATTCGGGAGTGTGGGATAATGAAATATCAGCAGGAGATGCAAGCCGTATAGTAAAGCTTGTTGATAATAAGTTTGCTTCATCAAGCGGAAAGTCACTTCAGCTGACCTCACAGGGAATAGTTACAAATGGCTCTATGTATAAGCTTTCGAATATAATAGAGGATAAGATAAAGGATAAGGCGCTTGTATTTAATGCAAAGTTTAAGATTCCCGAAGACGGAATTTATAACAAAGGTGTAGGTTTCGCAGCAGGACTTTCGCCCGTAAATGCTGATAATACTGCTCCGGATGCTGTGTGCAAAGACAAAAATTTTCAGATACACGAGGATTATTTGAAAAATAAATATAAAATCTTTCACCTGCAAAATAAAGAAGCAAATAAATCGGATATTCATTTAATTGCGGAAAAATGTTAAACACATAGTTTATCAAAATAAGTATGGAAAAAAACACAATGGATTTTACCATATTTCTGAAACCTACGGTAAATATATCGCATTTATTACTGTTTTTATCAAGTGAAAAGCGCAATACAGCATCTAATACGCATACAGATAAAATAGGTACTAAAAGAGATACAGTAGTAACATATAAATCATAAATTCCGTATTCACTTGTAGTTAAATATTTAGTATAAAGCGGAATTAAAAGAAAAGTTAAAATTTTTCCGCCAAAGTTACTAA
>ERZ780226.2817-NODE-2817-length-11459-cov-6.214662_pt1 | contig 11459 bp, 11 predicted proteins | sample MGYA00511165_ERZ780226 | MGnify/ENA primary metagenome ERZ780226 (study PRJEB29588, sample SAMEA2152373) | human gut metagenome | biome: human gut; feature: human-associated habitat; material: faeces | place: Denmark | collected 2008/2010 ...
AAGCTTCCGGCACCGGAAATATGAAACTTATGCTGAACGGAGCCGTTACTTTGGGGACTTTTGACGGTGCTAACATCGAAATTGTTAAACAGGCGGGATTGGAAAACAATTACATTTTTGGTGCAACGGTAGATGAAATCAATATTCTAAAAAATAATTATAACCCACAAGAAATTTATGATAAAAATCTTCAAATTAGGCGCATCTTAAACACTTTAGTCGATGGTACTTTCGACTCCGGTTCGCCCAATAACACTGATTTTCAAGAATTATTCGATTCCATTTTAAAAGGCGCTTCTTGGCATGCCCCAGATGCTTACTTTCTTTTACAAGACTTGCCTGATTATGTTAAAACCAAAATTAAAGCTATCAATGATTACAAAAATCGTTTTAAATTTGGTCAAATGTGTTTAAAAAATGTCGCTTCTGCTGGATTTTTTTCTAGCGACAGAGCCATCAAAGAATATGCTGAAAATATTTGGAAGATTTAAAATTTTACTACATTTTTATAATTTAGATGCTGCATAAGGTGATCTAGGTATAGGATTCATATTTTCAATTTTGGGCAAAAGTGGTGTATTTCCATATGCAGAAGAAGACGCTGCTTGAACTGCTCTTTTTACGTTATTAGGTCTAACACACGCAAAAAGTAAATTTACAGTAGCATTAATATTATTAAGGTTTGTTTTAATTGGATCCTCTATAGAACGTGGAACTGAAGGTAAAGTAGCCTGATGAATTACGTAATTAATATTTTTAACGGCCATACGCGTTATTTCATAATCGATTAAATCTCCGTTGATAGATTCTATTTCGTTTAAATATTTGTTTAGGTTTTCTTTCTTCCCTGTAGACAAATTATCTATTACTCTAACTTGCTCACCATTTTCCACTAACTTAGCCAACTATGTTAGATCCAATAAAACCTGCTCCGCCTGTCACTAAGTATCTCAATTTATTATAACCCCCAATACGTTAGTCCTAGATCTTTGGCTTTTTTAGAATTAAAAAATTCCTTCATATCAATAAGAATACAATCTTTATTTTTTATTTTGATGTCTTCTAACACTATTCTTCTAAATTCTTTATGAGCCACTGCTAAAATGATTGCATCAAAGTTTTTGCTAAATTTTCAACTTTTGAATTTCTAAAATCATTTACATTCTCTTTAAAGCAATGGCCTAATATCAGTATTTTACACTCTTTGATATGTTTACCTTGTTCATTTAAAATGCTACACGTTTTATCAGCAATATATGAAGCCATATTTTCATTTATATTTCTGCTCGTTTTTATTAATTTTGGAGAAAAATTATAACCTTTAGCTTTATCAATTAAATAATAAGGATCTATTTCTATACAATGTCCCCCAACTAATCCAGGTTTAAAATTTATAAAGTTCCACTTAGTTTTAGCCGCTTTTAAAACATCCCTTGAAGCTATCCCCATTTTATTTAATAAAATTGTAATTTCATTGATAAACGCTATATTAACATCTCGTTGAGTGTTTTCAACAATTTTGGACGCTTCTGCAATTTTTATGCTCTTAGCTTTATAAACTTTTTTTACAATTAATGAATATAATTTATAAATTTCATTTAAAGAGTTTTTATCTATAGAAGATACAACTTTTGTAATATTATTTAGTTTGTGATATTTATCCTCCGTATTTATTCTTTCGGGAGAATATCCGATTTTAAAATTTTGTTTGCATTTAAGATTTGAATATTTCTGTAAAATAGGAACACATATTTCTTCAGTAAGACCAGGAAAAATTGTAGATTCATAGATTACATAATCGCCCTTATTTAAAAATTTTCCAACTAATTTGCTAGCCTCTATTATCATATTCAAATTTGGTTTTCTATTTTTATGTATTGGAGTTGGTACAGCGATTATATAACATATAGCGTTTCGTAAATATTTTTTCATTAGTAAATAAAATATTTTTACATGTTTTATTAAAGTAAACTATTTTATCTTTATTTATGTCAAAAGCAATAGCTAATAGGAGCCAAACGTAATCTGAACCAATTATTGTTAAACAGCTTATCGGATGACAGCTCAAGTACCGAAGCAACATTTAACATAGGCCAATATAATGCGCAAATTCACTCTATTGAGTCATGGAAAAAAATTCAAACCTCAGTCTCTGCAACTCCCATGAATTGTGGCGGCACGGGTGCAACCACAAAAACTTGCACGATAAATTCAAAGGCTTTAATTTCTGATATAGAATACGGCAAATGCACCAACTGAAGGCTTTCGTCACAGTCTGATTGTCAATAAATCGGATAATGGGAACTGTGTCCAGCAAATTGCTATAAAAGAATCAAGTTATGAAGTATATGTACTGAAGACATCAATGTTTTTATTTACACAAAGTTTATAAATACGAAGTATAACAAGAATTTGAATGTTGATTCGGCGTATGCATATATAAAAAGTTTATCGATATTTGAAGATGCGATTGACATTTGAGCTTTGTAAATGAATGAACCCAAAAAGGCAACAAACCTGTGTTTTTAGATGTTTGTAGAAGGAGGAGATATGTTGAAGAAAGTATTTATCGGAGTAGGCCGCGGAGACACAAATTCAGGAGCGGTCGGGCTATTTGGTTGAAAAAGATGTTAACTTAGTGGAACCTTTAGTTTGCAAAGATTTTTTAGAAACGCACGGTATTGAGGTTTTGATGTCACGGGCAATAGATGAAAACGACCCGGTAACTGATGAAATCAACGAATGCAACGCCTTTGAGCCGGATTTAGCAATAGATGTGCACAATAGTGCGACACGTTCCTAACTGAAAAGGTTAGGCACTAAAACAAGAACGTAAAGTTAGTTTTAGTAGAACTGATAATCCGATGAGTGGAATGAGGGAGTAACGCCCTGAAACGCTCACACTGATACTCCGACTGGCTCTGCCGAGAAGGCAGATGTTCAGAAGCTCGGTGAAGTCGGCAGAGAGTGACCGTAAGTTGTGATAAAATAACACGAAAGTTGTCTGGAGGCAGATGGCGTCACCTATATGCCGGGTGTCTAAAAAGTATTTATGGAGAGAATGAGGTAAAACTCTGACGAACATGCGAATGTACGGGTCTAAGGCATGAATATGTAGAAATGCATATACCTGCAAAAGCGGGTGCTAGTGAGGATAAGTAAAAATTGTTGTTATGAAAATCCTTGCTCCATTACAGGTGGAGGCAAGCTAGCAGGCTCATAGTGTGCTCCTAAGGATATATGTAAAGATAGGATTATCGGAACGTGGGAAGCTATGCAACGCAGAGATGTGGAGGCGACGAAGAAAATAAGCGTCCAGTGCATAGTGAAAGCGATGGCACGACCTGAGAAATTTCTGTAGTGGAAATGGAGGAACAGCCATTAGTCAAACTTAAGGAAAAGAAAAAAGGGTAAATAACACAGCTTCGAGTAAGACAAAGAAAATCTGAACGTGACAGGGGATGATGCCTGTGTTCGTTTCGAGAAAGCAGAAGAAAATAAAACACAAAAAACTGCGACACAATGAATATTATAACCTGCAGGAAACTTTCGATACGCTGTATGCGAAGAGCAAAGTCGGAGAAGTTTTTAATAATCTAATGGAAATAATTTCGTCTGAAGAAAATATAAAACTAGCATACAGAAATATAAAGAGGAATACAGGAAGTAAAACAAGTGGCGTGGATAAACTAACGATCAAAGATATTGAGAGCATAGCCAGTGATGACTATGTAAAAATTGTGCAAAAAAAGATGTCTTGGTACAAACCGAGAGTAGTGAGACGAGTTGAAATTCCGAAACCAAATGGGAAAATGAGACCACTTGGTATACCGGCGATTTGGGATAGAATCGTGCAGCAATGCATCCTGCAGGTTTTAGAGCCAATCTGCGAAGCAAAATTCTACAGAAGCAGTTATGGGTTTAGACCAAACAAATCAGCAGAGAACGCGATAGCAGATTGCTATAAAAAGATCCAGCGGCAAAAAATCCATTTTGTGGTGGATATCGATATAAAGGGATTCTTTGATAATGTGAACCATACAAAATTAATAAAACAAATGTGGCACATGGGGATCCGCGACAAAAAGCTGATTTGTATAATCAAAGAAATGCTAAAAGTTCCGATTATTATGCCAAATGGCGAGAAAATCTGGCCAACGAAAGGAACACCACAAGGGGGAATTCTATCGCCGCTTCTATCAAATATCGTGCTAAATGAACTCGATTGGTGGATAGCATCACAGTGGGAAAATATCCTTACCAAACATCGGTATGCTCCGAAAATAAACTATAACGGCAGTTTAGATCAAGGCTCCAAGTATCGTATGTTAAAGAAAACGCACTTGAAAGAGATGTGGATAGTGAGATACGCTGACGACTTCAAAATATTCTGCCGGAAAAGAAGTGATGCCGATAAAATATTTATTGCTGTGAAACAATGGCTAAGAGATCGTTTGAAATTAGAGATAAGCGAAGAAAAATCGAAAGTGGTAAATTTAAAACGGAATTATTCAGAATTTCTAGGGATAAAATTAAAGATTGTCAAGAAAGGTAGAAAATATGTCATAAGGTCACACATGTGTGACAAAGCGATGAAGCGAACTGTGAAAAATCTGAAAAATCAGATCAAAGAAATCCAATCTCCCGGAAATGAAAAGGAAGAATGGAGAGCTATAACACAGTACAACTCGATGGTTATTGGAATTCATAACTATTATAGAATGGCAACAAATATTAGCCTAGATATGACAAAAATATCCCGAAATATAGACACTGTGGTAAAAAATCGACTGAGAGAACGAGCTAAGAAATCTGGGAGTTTGGAGAAATATCAGTATATAAGAAGCCGATATGGGAGAAGCCGACAAATGCGTTTTGTAAATGGAATTCCCCTATGTCCAGTTGGTTATATTCAAACTAAAGCTCCAATGTTTCAAAAACGCAAGGTTAACAAATATACTGTGGAAGGCCGGGAGGAAATTCACAAGAAACTAGGGATAAACATGTCAATTTTCCATGAACTCATGGAACAAAACGAGTCCCTAGGAAGTGTGGAGTACATGGACAACAGGATATCGCTTTACGTTGCGCAAAATGGAAAATGTGCAGTGACCGAAAAGGTACTGAATATCGATGATATTAATTGTCATCATAGATTGCCTCGAGAGTTAGGCGGTGGAGATAATTATTCTAATCTGATCATCATGTGTAAAGAAGTGCATATCTTGATTCATGCAACAGAAAAAGCCACTATAGCGTACTATTTGGAACATTTGAAACTCGATAAATCTCAGTTATCAAAAATTAATAGACTCAGAAAATTAGCACAATTAGAAAAAATTTAGATTTCAGAAAAATCTGCGATTTCAAACGTGTAAATTTACTTTATTTTTATAAAACTTAAATTTGATGGAACGCCGTGTGCGGTGAAAGTCGCATGCACGGTGTGAATCGGGGGAAAATCCGGAGATTGTCTCAAAGGATTACCTATCGCTATATTCAGGGCGCGGCGACGGATTTGAGGCTTTTTATCATTACAAAGGCGGACTCAGTAAAGATTTGGCAGAAAATATCGAAACCGAAGTCTTAAAAATCGGCCAAAATTCAAGAGGCTGCAAGACAAAATTAAACTCCAGCGGAAAAGATTATTACGCATTTATCCGCGAAACAATTTGCCCCGCGGTGATTTGCGAGGGATTTTTCGTCGATAACGAGACAGATGTTCAAATTGCGGATTCACTGGAAGAACAAAAAGCCTTTGGTATCGCCTATGCGAAAGGAATCTTAAAGACGCTTGGAATTTCTATAAAAGAAAATTCATCGCAACCAGAATCAGATAAAAAAGCAAAATATTTTGTTCAAGTCGGAGCATATTCAAAGCGAGAAAACGCTGAAAATCAGCTTCAAAATGCCAAAAACGCCGGATTCTCCAACGCCTTTATGCGCTTGACCTAGCTTAATAATTTTCACATAAAATTCGACGCGAACAGAAAAAATATATGCCTGAATTTTTAAGCGTTGTATGCGGATTAATGGTTCTTTTGTTTACTTTTTTTTCGTAAAGAAAAGTAAAGGGAGATGGAAAATATGGAAAACAAAACCTTTGGAATAGCTTCGTTCGCAATTTTGATTGAAGTGATTATTACATATCTCAACCAATTCTTTGTACAAGAAAATTTCTGCTGGCAAATGCTATTTAGCGTGGTTCTAGGCATAGTTATTGCGGTGGCTTATAAGCTCGACTTACCTGCGCACTTTAATTTAAATTCGCAAATTCCGTATGTTGGCTGTGTGTTAACTGGAATTCTGTTATCACGTGGGAGCAATTATCTGTTTGAATTGTTAAAAAAATTGCCTTAATTTGATTTATGTCTTGTATAAATAAAAAAGCTTCACACATTTTATGCGAAGCTTTTACTGAGAAATAATTTAATTTTTATAGATCATGTTTTGTTGCCCTTTTTTTATCTTGCTCTACTTGTTTAGATATTTCTTGTGGTGCTTGGCTTACTAAATCTTTAGCCTGATTTAATAAGTTAACCAAATAACCAACAGTTACTGGTTTGTCATATTCATCAAGAATGAGTCTTCGCATAGTTTGCGACATAGCATCAAGTTCATGTTTGAATTGGCTATCTTTAAAGTGATCTGAAATAACTCTTAAATATGCTTCAATCGATGCAATATGTGTTGCAGGAAATGTATCTTTTTTGTACAACATAGGTACATCTTCATAAAATACCTGCTCTATGTACTTTGCTGCCATAGATGGTGCATAAAACACACCATTGGGGAACGCGCCGCTTGACATTAGTCTCGTTCCTTCAAAATGAATTTCTTTTAAATTATCTAGATGGTCACTATTGCCTTTTTTGTAGCCAAACAAATATCCACAGGCTCCACTTATCGCAGCAAAAGTCGTTAAAAACAATATAGTTAGCCCCAAGCGATGCCGATTATAGAAATTATTACTTGCTGAAATTTCTGGGCCAGGTGAAGACTCCCTCATGGCTGAAATAGGTTTTGTTTGCGAAAAAAGCAACGCAAATACTAAACATAAGCTTATAATTTTATTTTTCATAGTACATCATCCAATCTTTGAATTTCTTCAACAAAATATTTTCTCATAAGACGGCCTCGGCCATCTAATGTCTCATCGCAACGATTTTCTTCAATAGTTACCCCATAAAAATCGTCTCTTGATGCATATCCTCCTCGAACCATAAGAATATAAAGTTTAAATAAATTAATGAAATCTTCTTTATTTGTTTTCACTTTATTTAAAAAATCTCTTTTCGAGCTTTTTAGTTTAATATCTGATTGCATTATTCGGTATTCTAAGTATTTTTCAAAAGCTCTGTTTAGACTACTCTTTTCAAAAGGTGTTAAATTAAGACTATTGATCATTTGGTTAAGTGAATGCTGGTCTTTTCTATCACTATTGTTGTCATTTTGTTTTTGAGTTTCTAAGTATTCTTTTACTTCTTCTTCGCTAAACTCTTGGGTAAAGTCATTATTGGATACCCCAGAGTTTGATTTAATTTTTAAAGAGGCTGAGTTTTGAAATAATCTTATGGCAGCTCTTCCTGCCAATGTGCCTACATCAGCTAGAATTTTAGAGCTTTCTGCTTCCATTCGATTTAATTCTTGATTTTCATTATCAATAATGTCTTGAAATGATTCAAGATTTAACGATTCAGCGAGTTCACGCAATCGTTTTCCGCTAAATCCTTCGAAAGAGTATGTTTTTGAAATTTCACTAGCTTGAGTATCTAGCATTTTTTCAGCTTTTGTAATAAACTTTTTAGTTTCCTCACGGTCTAAGAAAATCATTGTCCTATGCATATCTTCAACTATTATTTTACAACGATCAATCCTTATATTCAATATGGGAGCTCTATTTTGTTCAAAGATAAATCGGTGTTCTAGTGTTAGGCGATTTATTTTTTCTCTAAGTGCATACATTGCGCTTAATGTTTCTAGGTCTTTATCTTGTAAATTTTTCTCAAGGTTAGATAAGTAATAACTTGCCCTATTGAGAGGGAAACAAAAAAACATAGTATGTATATTAGAAGCTTCCGGTGTAGATTTGTTAAGATAGTTATCTAATAATTTATTTAATTGCTCAACTTTACTTTTATAAGGACTGTGAGACGTCATTATATCATAAAATTCTCTTTCAATTTTTTCAAAACCTTCCATATTTTCTACACTAATAGTTTCACTTAAATCTCTAGCAACAATTGCCCAGCACGGAGTATTTGTGTTGTCTAATGACCCTCCATATTTTTTAACAGCATTTTTTAATCTACCACTGGATACTGCATTTTTAAAAATTTCAAAAAAAGTCTCTTCATACTTATTGAAAAATGCTTTAAAAGAATATGGTATAAGCCTTAAACATTGAATAACTCCGAAATTCTCCACCTTTCCATCCGAAACATCGCGGATTAAACCCTTATCACCTATAAGAGCATATTTATTTTCGTCAATACTATTTTCTACTTTCTTATGTATTATATCCCTTAATTGCTCAATATGATTGTTATAAAAGATCAAATATTCTTTGCCATTTTCACCTCTAAAATGAACATCTGGACGTACAGTTTTTTCTATTAGTTCGCCATTTTGATTAACTGTTTTAACTCCGAATCCAATTTCTTGCATTTCCGATAAATTAGGCGGATATTTTTTTAGTATTTCTCTTTTTCGCTTTTCTTCTGTTACCTTAGTAGATTCGGTTTGTGTATAAGCAAAACTTTGTATGCTGCAATAAGAAAAATTAATAAAACATATACTGATGGCTAAAGTAAATGCTCTTTTTACATCTTTTTTGCTAATTTTCATTTGAATTTCTCCTTTTACGAATTAACCTTTGTTCAATGACTGGCGTTATATTTAAAAAACTTCTGCAGGGTCAATGGAAAATTTTTCAGTCAATGAACATAATCATTATAACACAAAAACTTCTTGATTTATTAAAAAAAGAAAAAAAGTATAAATTCATATGAAACGACATTTAATTAAAAAATAGCCGTATTTTTTTGTCATCTTTAAATTAAATATATTTGTTTTTTTATTAGAATGTGTTAACACAAAAAGAGTGTCAACAATAGGAATGTACGAGCAGGGAAAAATTGAATTTAACTTTATAACATTTATTGCTATGTGTATGAGGTTATAAACAACCCCAAATTATATTTTGGGAATAGAAAAAAAGTTTAACGGATGTACTAAAATTTGAAGATCTTCTTGATGATTTTCCAGAAAACATACGAAAAAAATCACCGATTTTAATAGACATGTCGTGGAAAAAACTACTCGAGAAAATCTATAAACCATTGCCTTGACTGTCCTTGAAGCTGCGAAAAAATTTATAACAAAATTAAAACTGAGTTTTAAATGAAGCTAAAAATAAAAGATTGACTTGAACCTATCAATAGAAAGTTTAAGTCAATTTTTGTTTTAAAGAAAATTGTAACGGCAAGTTTATTTTTGTAAACATATTTTTCTAATAGCGTAATGCAAAATTGATTCAAAACATAGAATTTTTAATTTTTGTAAAATTATGCTTTATTTTGGAAATTTATGTGCTATAATAAACTTGGCTAGCCTAAAATTATATTTGTAGGTGGTAATATTGCTACGAAAAATATTAAAAACAACAACTTTTCTTTTTCTATCGATGTGCCTAATGTTAGGTAACAACATAGTACACGCTGGGAACGGGCAATCTTCTGCAGGAGGAACTTCTCAAGGCGGCGGAGGTTCATGCGGTGGCGGCGGAGCTTCTCGTAGCTTTTAGTTTTATGAGGTGAATAATATGAAAAAAATATTGAAAGCAATAACATTTCTATCTTTGGCTATGTGCCTTATGCTAAACACTAGTGCTGTATATGCCGGTGGTAAAGATGATGTAATTTTTCATGGCAATGATAAAAAAACTGTGTATGCTAGTCATGAATCCTTAGAAGAATTAGTAGAGGCTGAAAAAAGAGAAGATGAAGGAGATTCATTAAGGTTAAAGCAGATGGGGTTTGTCTGCGGTCTTATTCCACATCCTCTTACAAGGGCCATAGGGGCAATTAGTGGCGGATTTGTTCTTTTTAAGGAAACGATAAAACACCATTATGGTGACACTACATTTCTTTCGAGTTGCCGAGATAAATCTACTAACAACGGAAAAAGTGGCTGCATAATGAAGTATACTCTCATTCAACATGATGAAACACCAGATGAATGGTATCCAGATTCTTGTGAAGTTCAATAAAGGAGGCAAATCGAATGAAAAAATCTCTTATAGCAAGTTTATTACTTTTTAGTGTTACATGTAGTTCAAACATTTGCTTTGCATCAGATGATTTTGACTATGGTATAAGTAAAGAAGACAATGTAAATTTTAATAGTAACGTTAGATATGAAGATAGCAGTGGTGCGTTGTTAAACGTTACTACATATGATTTTGTACCTTTATTTAATAGGTCTATGATAGTGCCGGCAAGAAAAAATGTTTCTGCGTTAATAAGGTCTTTTTGTAATCTGTGCTCTGGTGGATACGATTTAGCAGGAGCTGCTTTAGAGACTTATTGTGGAGACAATAGTAAGTACTCACTTGCAATTAAGGCTGAAAACGACTTTTTAGCTGCAGACTCTGTGAACGGTAGCGTGGTAGTGACCGGAATTCCAAATGGTGAATTTTCTGTGCATATAAACAATAATGAGGCTGTAGATTTGTCTTGTGAGACATACTTATTAGGAATAGGTTCGGACACTACACCAGAAGAAGGGTACAACATAAATTTAACCTGTTATGACAAGCTTCCTGACGGCAAAAAAACAAATATGTGGGCTTGGTTAGGCCCTGTTGTTGGTGTAGTAGGTGCAGCTGGTTTAGGTTTTGGTGGATATGTAGGTGTTCAAAAAGCACGAGGAAATGATATTATTCCTGAAGTGTAAAAAGCATATAAAAAAGTCTTCAAGCAAATTAAAATTACACATGTAAACTCGTAACTAAAATTGTTCTTTATGAAAAACTGTTAACGAAATTTTGTTAACAGTTTTTTTATTTTTTCATCGATGGAAAATACCCATCGGTGATGTTTTTTGTTTAAAAACATTGAAACGACCCAAAACAGGCTTATTTTTACAATAAATCTCATCCAAAGCTCGATGTAGAATCTGGAAGAAAATGGTTAAAATTTAAATGTAAATAAATTAATTTAGGCAAATACACCAGAATTCAACTTTATTCGTTGTTATTTAACATTTTGTCACGAGGAAGTACAAAAAGTGTGTAACCTTTGTCCAAGTCAGGTGCAGCGCAGGAAAGGAGGGTTTGAGTTTTGCCTAACATAGAAAAATAAAATATCTCTACATAAAAAGCTATGTAGGCGTTTTGGGTCATTGCACTCAATTAAATAAAGCAGAGTTTTATGCACGGTAAATTACATGTGTATAGA
>ERZ780226.2820-NODE-2820-length-11451-cov-2.795981_pt1 | contig 11451 bp, 7 predicted proteins | sample MGYA00511165_ERZ780226 | MGnify/ENA primary metagenome ERZ780226 (study PRJEB29588, sample SAMEA2152373) | human gut metagenome | biome: human gut; feature: human-associated habitat; material: faeces | place: Denmark | collected 2008/2010 ...
GCGAGGTCAGCTGCATCGGCTGCGGCATCTGTCAGAAACTCTGCCCGGCCGGCGCCATCACCGGCGAGCTGAAAAAGCCGCACCACATCGATCCGGAAAAATGCATCGACTGCGGTCACTGCGCCACCGTCTGTCATAACGATGTGATTTCCAATCCCGATCTGCCCGCCCCAGAGGTTCCAGTTCACGGCAAAATTATCCGGGCCTGCGACGTACTGGTGATTGGCGCCGGTGCATCCGGTCTTGCCGCCGCTGCCCGTGCTGCCGACAGCGGCAAAAAGGTTGTGGTGCTGGAAAAGAACAAGGAAATCGGCGGCTCCGCCTGGTATGCCCATATGTTCCGGGCGCAGTGGTCCGTTTGGCATGAGCAGGACGGCATTCCCGATCCCCGTGAAAAGCTGTATCGCCAGTTTATGAAGAAAACCAAGAATCAGGTGGACGGTCAGCTGGTGAAAAACATGCTGGATGCCGATGTGGACTTTGTGAACTGGCTGATTACCCAGCACGATTTGGGTAAAGATTACGTATTTGGCGACGGTCCCTTCAATTCCAAGGGTTTAGTTGGCACCTATGACGAGCCCTATAACCACAAGCGCATCGATACCTCCATCGGTCCCGGCGGCAACGGCTGGTTCCTATGTAATAAGCTGCTGGGCATGCTGCTCAGCAAGGGCGGCGAGATTTTCTACTATGCACCTGCCACACAGCTTTTAACGGACGATTCCGGCGCTGTGGTCGGTGCGCTGGCAAAGGATCCGAACGGTGAAATTGAGGTACATGCCAAGGCGGTGATCGTCTGCGCCGGCGCATTTACCCACAACAAGGAGCTCATGGCGCAGTTCCAGCCGATTTTCTATCGGGACGACGGCAGCGAGCCTGTCCATATCTTCACCTGCCCCACCTGCACCGGCGACGGCATTACCATGTGCCGGGATATTGGCGCAGACATTGATTATGTCAATCGCAGAGTCAACCTGTTTGGACCTGCCCGGCACCCCTTTGGCACCTGCGGTCTGACCGCATCCCGGGGCATGAGCGTCATGAATATCACGCCCACCGGCGAGCTGTTCAACGCCCCCATGGCAATGACCGAGGTCAGTCCTCTGGCGCATACCAAGGAGCGTTATCTCTGGGCAGTGCTGGATCAGACGGCACTGGAGGATGCCATGGAAAACGCCAAGGGTCGGACCCCCGACGCTGTGGGCGTAGACATGGATCGTCTCTACAACAACTTCCAGGCGGAAATTGACCAGGAAGTGGAATGGGGCAGCATCAAGAAATCCGACACCCTGGAAGGGCTTGCTGCAGAGCTTGGTGTAGATCCTGCCGTGCTGCTGGCATCGGTGCAGTCTCATAACGAGCACCTGAACGATCCCATGCCCTTTGGTCCTCCTCCCGGCGGCGAGGATGAGGGTCCCGGCGGTCCTCCTTCCAAGCCCGGTGAAGAGGATGAAGACGAGGGCGGCATGTTCGGTCCCATGGAAATGCCCGATCCTACTCCCATTGCCAACGGTCCCTTCTATGCGCTGTTCATTAAGCTGTTCCACGAAAACGCAGTGGGCGGCATGGCAACAGACAGCGATCTGCGGGTTCTCCGGCAGGATCAGCCCATTCCCGGACTCTATGCCGCCGGTGATAATATCCGCGGCATTATGCTGCCCGGTGAGGTTGGCGTTGCCTATATTGAGGGCGTGCTGTCTGCCCTGACGGTTGCATTCAGCAGCGGCTATCTGGCAGGCGAAAAGGCTGTGGAGTACTGCGAGGAATAGAATAATATTCGGGCACGCTGCAATTGGCAGCGTGCCCTTTTCTGCTCTGTATTCTTACTGCCGGTTCCCCTTGTATTTCATCTTTGTTGCCATACCGCCCCTTAAATGCCGTTCCGCCTTATTCTGATCCAGCACCGCCCGTACCTGACGGTACAGCGGCGGAGAATAGACGCTAAGCCGGGTTGTGAGGTCCTTATGTACCGTTGACTTGGAGATCCCGAACTTTTTGGCAGCTGCCCGTACGGTGGCTCCATTCTCGATCATGTACGCAGCCAGCTCATAGGCTCGCTGTTCCATGCTCCCTTGCAAAAAGGCACCTCCCGAATCAGTCTGAGCTATTGTATGCAGGAGGCATCAGGGTTATGTATGATGGGACTTTTCCCTGATTATATAAACCATAGACAAAGCACCGGCGCAGGCACCAGGTACCTGCGCCGGTGTTGACTTTAAATGATCCAGTCCCGGAGAATCGGAATTTTATGCAGCACCACATAGGTCAAATAAGACAGCGCAACATTCAGCACCACCAACAGCGGCACCGACAGCAGATTTGGGAAAAACAGCCGAATTCCCAGCCATTCAAACACGGCCATGAAAAACACATGCACAAGATAAATGCAGAAGGACGCCTTTGACAATTCAATTGCCACGCGACTCCGCCCAATTCCGTCCTTCCGGAAGCATACTCCGGCAATGCCAATTGTTAAAATCGCAATTCCCAGGCTCATTCCTTCAAAGAGTTGGGTTGCCAGACTTCCTTTTTGCACCGACTGGAACGATGTCCCACCGAACACTACCAAAAAGCCTAAAATCAGACAAACCAATGCCCCTCGCAGTGGGATGGGATAGGTTTTTAGATAATACCCCAAAACAGTATAACCAATTGCCGCGTAAGTCATATTCATCAGCCACTGTACAGGGATTCCGGTCAGAAGCGTAAAGGGTCAGAAACCCCGCAGCGTGGGATACACAATACCAAAAACAAACCAAATACCCAGCAGATACTGCAAATTATGCTTGGACGCATGTGCTACCACCAGCCGGGTAATGGGCAGCCATAAACAAACAAGCAGCATAATATGTAAGAACTAAAGATGGAACTTGTGTTTGAATAAAAGTACTTCCTTTGCCCCAAAGATCAAATCGCCTACAGAATATGTTCGGGCAATCACTAGATCCATCAGCTTATAAAAGGTTGCCCACACCATCAGCGCAATGAGAAGCCGCGGTAGGCTTTTAGTAAACAATCGCCGTTCCGACATCTCCTTTTCCGGGTCCAGCATCAGCGCTCCGCTGCACAGAAAGAACAGTGGCACACTGGCGCCTACAATGCAGCGAATCAGTACCGCCGATGTCCATTCAAATGATAGAACCGGGCTGCCATATTCCTCGCTGATCGTGTGAATTGTCACAACGCCAAGAATTGCAATGGTTTTCATTAAGGCAACACCGCACAAATGTGTCGTCGGGCTACAGCCGATCTTTTCCGCCGGAAATGCGTTATTTTTTCTTGAAATACACAAAGTATTCCTGCGAAAAACTGCCTTTTTCCGCCGAAAAATCTCTGGCTGAATCCTCGCCGCCAATTTGTGCGGTATTGCCTTAAATCTATCGCAGCATTTCGATTTGATTTCTGTATCAATTTTGATTTCTCCCCATACCACTCTGGCAAATTTCTTTCCACTTTTCTTGTATATATTTGTAATCACACTCTATTTTACCGGTTACGTCAACACAAAAGCACCGCCGCAGAATCGACCCTGCGGCGGTGCTGATATATGGAATTACAGATCCATGGCGGCATGATAACCGTCGAAGATTGCGCCGTTGGTTTTGCCCACCTGGTGGCAGTCGCCGATGATGCGGATCACCGGCACATCCAGCGCCATGAGCTTGTCCGCAGCAACGGATCGCTGACCAAAGGCATAGACCTTGCTCTCCGCAGGAATCACCACGGTTTTGCCGTCCTTGTCCTGCGTCTCCACGCCCTCCTCGGTCACTGCCATGCAGCGGAGTCCGGTTCTCACGTGGAGGTTTTCTTGCTGGGCAAAGGACTGGAGCATGCCCACCCGGTGCATCCAGTTGGCATCCGGCGCCACATCGTTCTGCATCTCGATGATGGTCACGTCACGTCCGGTTTCCGCCAAAAACAGCGCCGTTTCGCAGCCCACCAGACCGCCGCCCATCACGGCAACGGTTTTGCCCAGTGCATCCAGATTGGTATAAGCCGTGGTAGCGTGCTGCGCCGTTTCGATACCAGGCAGCGGGAACACCACGGGCGTGGAGCCCAGCGCCAGGAACAGCGCATCAGGATTGATCTCTGCCACCAGCTCCGGCGTTACCTCGGTGTTCAGCCGGATTTCCACGTCGGAATGCTCTACCCGGTAGATGAGGTGGTCCTTCAGCCGCTTGAGGTCGGCTTTCAGGCTGTCGTAATCGGTGAACTTCAAAAGTCCGCCCAGACTGTCGGATTTTTCAGCTAGGATAACATGATGTCCTCTGGCTGCCGCGGTTGCCGCCGCTTCCAGTCCGCCAGGTCCGCCGCCTGCAATCAGCACGGTTTTTTTGCGCTGAACGGGCTTTTCGGTGGCGTCCAGCCGGAACTCATGCCCGGTTCTGGGATTGACTGCGCAGGCAAATTTCGTCTTGGTCTGCATGCCGGTGAGGCAGTCCAAACACCGAAGGCAGGGGCGGATGTCCTCGTCGTGCCCTTCTCGTGCCTTCTGGGGCAGGAACGGGTCGGCAATAAGGCTGCGGACCATAGCAATGGCGTCCGCCTTTCCGTCCTCCAGCACCTGCTCCGCTTCCGCAGGGGTCACCACAGAGCCAACCGTTACCACGGGACACTTGGTTACGTGCTTCTTGACCTCCGCCGCATATTTCACGTTGGGCATATGGGGCAGGAACATGGTGGGATGGGTTTTGACTGCAAAGTTGGGATCGGTGTCCAGACCAGCAGACACATGAATCAGCTCCACCTTGTCCTCGATCAGCAGGCAGAACTGCACCACCTCGTCGATGGACAGTCCGCCCTCCGTGAGCTCGGGACCAATGCGGTACTCGATGGGCACCTTGGGACCGACTGCCTTGCGAACCGCCGCAATAACCATCAGCGGGAATTTTGCCCGGTTTTCCAGGCTGCCGCCAAATTCATCGGTGCGGGTGTTGAACTTGGGAGAGAGCATCTGGTCCAGAAGCCAGCCATGGGCACCGTGGAGCATCACCATCTGGAAGCCTGCCTGCACCGCGACCTTTGCCGCTTCGCCAAATGCATTCGCGATCTCCTCCAGATCCGCCTTGGTGGCGCCCTTGACCTGGGTACCGTTGAGCTTTACCTCGTCGACGGGACCCACGGTCTGGAAGCCGGTGACAGCAGTGTTGGAAATCCGACCGCCGTGGTTTAACTCAATAGATGCGATTGCTCCGTGCTGGGTGATTGCCCGGGCAACCTCGGACCATTTCTGAACGGTCTTCTGGGTCAGAATCGGGTGACGCGGGGTGGTAAAGCCGCGCTCCTCCACCGGGGTATCGCCTACGGTCACCTGTGCCACGCCGCCCTTGGCTTTTTCCGCATAGTAGCCCACCATGTAGTCCGTGGGGCTGCCGTCGGGATTCAGGGCGCACATCATGTTCGGTCCGGACAGCAGACGGTTCCGGAACGTCAGCGTGCCCACCTTCAGAGGGGTAAAGAGTTTGGGATATTTCATCATACTACCTCCTAATATCGTTTTTTCTTCTATTGTACCCGTCCGAGAGCATTCTGTAAAATGCAAAGTGAAGGGGTGTTGTATAATCAATTATTTATGCTCCGTACCGGAAGCATGTGAAATCCCTGTATTGGCATCAGCGAATCATAATATGTCCGCACTGCATCCAGTGCCGCCAGTGCAGTTGGCGTGAGATAGCCGTTTTTGAGCCGGCACAGTCCAATGGTACGGGCGCATCCAGGTCCCTCCAGGGACAGGAACCGCAGCTGGTGTCCCAGCAAATCCAATGCGCGGTTCTGGCGATGATCCTGCTGGGTCACCGGAACCAGCATAATGCCCACATTTTTTGCCACCAGATCATAGGCAAAGTCCGTTTCATCCCCCATAAAGCAGATTTTCGGCTCAAAGCCAGCCCGGCAGCAAAATCCACGGAGCAGCTGGGTAAAGCCAGAGCTTCCATTGTTGAAAATGAAACGCTCCTTTGACAGATTTTTCAGCTGCACCTGCGTTTCCTGTGCCAGCGGGTGATCCGCCGAAACCGCCAGACAATACTGCTCCCGGAACATGGGATGCCACTCGATTCTGGGATTGCCGCTGGGCTCCGAGCAAAGGGCAAAATCCGCTCCATGAGTCTCCAGCTCATGCATGGTGTCCCTGGAGCCAGCCAGCTGGTGGAAAATCTGCATTTCCGGATGCTGCGGCAAATAGCTGCGCAGGAATCCGGTCAGCAGCTCCAGCGTTGGAGCAATGAGCTTGACGCTGCCGGTTTCTATATTGCTGTTGTCCTCCGCCTCCCGCAGTGCATCGTCATATTCCGCCAAAATCTGTTCCACCCGACGAAGAAACGCCCGTCCGGCGTGATTGAGCCGAATGCTGTTGGCGCCCCGTTCAAACAGCTGCGCTCCAACCTCCTGCTCTACCCGCGAAATGGCACGGCTGAGGGCAGGCTGCGTAATATGCAGCTCAGTTGCCGCCTGGGAAATATGCTCGGTTTTCGCTACCGTCCGAAAATAAACCAGATAATTCAGTTCCATAATATTCCTCCGGAGCATGCACAATTTTTGATACTAATATGCTCTATAATGATATTTACAGGATGCTTTTTTGTGATTATAATACAAATATGCTGAAAAATCCATAGGGATTTTTACATTTCCATGAAAGAAGGATGAAAAATGAAACGATTGCTAACTTTGCTGCTGTCATTGACCATGATCCTGTCGGCATTTGCCGGCTGCGGCAGCAAAACCGAGTCGTCTGCCCCTGCTTCCAGTGCTGCATCCTCTGCCGCAGCGCCTGCTCCTACCGAAGCGGCTGCGCCGGTTGATGATGCCGCTCCTGCCGACAGCGCCGCCGAGCCTGCTTCCATGGAAGAAGCAGCCGATGCGGAAGACGGCTGGGCGTATACCCCCATCTCCTATCCGCTGGCAGATGCCCCCGCTACCCTGGACTACTGGATCATCTGGGAGCTGTCTGCCGACACCATGTATAACGACGTCAGCGAGCACGTTGCCCTCAAGGAGCTGGAAGACGCCACCGGTGTCCACCTGAACCTGCTGGCACAGTCTCAGGCTGCCGGTCAGACCAACACCAACCTGATGATCGCATCCGGCGACTACGCCGATATGATCGGTATGTTCTCCTACCCCACCGGCATGGACGCCGCTGTGGACGATGAAATCGTTGTGGACCTCAAGGACATGATCCCGGAGTATTCCCCCGACTACTACAAATACCTGATTGCCGACGACAATAAGCTCTGGAAGTCCGTTCAGACCGACGAAGGACATATCGGCGCTTACGTGACCGTTGGTGCAAAGCCCAAGATTGCCGACGGCACCATGACCTTCCAGTTCATGCTGGATGAGCTTGGCGTCAAGAAGGACGACCTCCGCACCGTAGATCAATATGAGGACTACCTCACTGCCGCCAAGAACAAATATGGCATGGCTGCTCCCCTGTATCTTCCCGGCGACTTTATGCTGGACGGCGATACCCTGGCAAACACCTATGGCGTGTCTCTGAAGGTTGACGCCATCACCGGTGACCTTCCCTGGCTGGTAGAAGACGGCGAAGTAAAGTTCGGCTATCTGGAGGACGGCTTCGCCGAGTATGTCACCCTGCTCCACGACTGGTACGAAAAGGGGCTCATTGACTCCGATACCGCTTCCCATCCCACCGAGTACCGGGACGAGGACCTGATTGGTCTGGTTGCCAACAAGCAGGTTGCCGTGTTCCACCGCGGCGACGGTCTGGTGGATATGCTCTCCGGCATCTCCGGTGAGCAGGTCATGCCCATCTACTTCCCCACCGTCAATGCAGACGACACCCTCCATATTGGCGGCGGCGTTGACACCATCTCCGGCGAAACCGGCACCGTCATCACCACCGGCTGTGAGGAGCTGGAGCTTGCCATGCAGTTTATGAACTACTGCTACACCGACGATTGGGTTCTGCCCAGCAACTATGGTGTAGAAGGCGAAACCTATGACATGGTAGACGGCAAGCCTGTATTCCAGGAGTGGACCTACACCACTGAGGGGCGTACCTTCAGCTCTGTGCTCATGGACTACACCTTCCTGGCCATGGTCAACGACAACGTAGAAACTCCCGGGCGCTCCGAAGCTGCTCTGTCCTGCGAGGATACCTGGAACGACAACATCGACAACCAGAACGACTATCCCGTGGGCGCTGCCATGACCATTGAAGAAGGCGACCAGTACAACCGCCATGCCGGCGACCTGGTTACCCTGGTGAAGCAGTACACCGCAAAGTTCATCACCGGCGACGAGCCGCTGTCCGGTATCCCCGAGTTCCAGCAGAAGCTTCGCGACACCGGTATTCAGGACTGCATCGACGCAAAGCAGTCCGCCTATGACCGCTATATGTCCAGAAGCTGATTCCATTGCAATGAACCCCCGGTCTGCTTCTTTCAGACCGGGGGCAAACCAAGCTACACAGGAGGTTATTTTATGCTCGAAACAAAAACCGTCACCGGCACCTGGCTGGTGGAAGAAACCACCCATCTCTATGATCTGACCATCCAGGAGGGCGCGGAATTGAAAGCGCCAGAGGGCAAGTTTATTGCCATGACCGTAGATGGCATTGGCTATGACCCCAAGCCCGGTCGCTATCACGGCGATATCGTGCTCACCGTAGCAGAAACCTACCACATGGCGCCCCATGCGCTGATGCGGCTGAACAACATTTCTCGGGAATTCACCGATGCCGTGGTCATTGACAGCGGCAAGGTGGTGGAGGAAAAGTGTGTTTCTGCCCTGATTCAAACCGGCACTGTCACCGGCGAAAAGGCAGAAAACGTCTATCTTGCCTCCAATGCCGAGAGCTTTAATGGCATTCTGGTCACCGGCGATCAGCCCTATCTGGTCAAAGACTGCCGCATGGAGCTGGATGGCTTCGGCGCCAACGACTTTATGGGCGTAGGCTCCGCAGTTGCCGCCATTGATACCGCCGATGTTACCATTGACGGCTGTGATTTTACCGTCAACGGCGTCACCCGCTGCGCAGTCCATGTGGGCGGCGACAGCCATGTGACCGTCAAGAATTCCCGGATTCAGAACACCTCTCCCGATTCCGACTGGCTGGGTGATTTCAGCTGGGCATGCGGCTTCCTGGGCACCAACCGGCTCTGCCAGCTCTGCGACAACGGCACCGTTGTCTATGATAACTGCGACCTCACCAGCAACGGCTGGGGCATTCTGTCCATCGACGGTACCGACAAATACAACGAAATGATTGTGAAAAACTCCCGACTGACTCTGTCCGGTCCCAGAAGTCACGGCTACGGTGCGTTCTGCATCGGCGGAAACCACGTGCGCTTTGAGGGCTGCGACGTCAATGTCACCGGTTATCCTCTGATGCTCCGGGGCATGATGGACAAGGGTCGCGCCGAGATCGTGGACTCCAAGATTCGCGGTCGCCGTTTTGGTCTGCTTGCCATGGGCGACACCCACAGTGTACTTACCGTTGCCGGCTCCGACTTTGAAACCGACAAGTCCTCCATGGTATTCAAAGGCTCTGCCACCACCGTCAACATCACCGAAACCGCCATGCGTCCCGGCAACGGCGTGATTCTCCAGCTGATGGACAATGACGAAAGCGGCATGACCGGTCAGGACTTCAAGATTCCTGTGGGCGAAGTGGATCAGCCCATTGCAGGCCGCGATCTGTTTACCGCAGGAGAGGACGACATCAACATGACCATCACCGCCTGCCGTCTCACCGGTGATTTCTTCAACTCCACCACGAACATTCAAGCCAACAAGCGCTCCACCCAGGGCGGCTTCGGTAAGTTCCATGATACGCTGATTGGCACCGGTCAGGGACATAACGAGCCCACCAAGGACGGCAAAATTGCCGAGGGTCCCGACGCCCCCAAGCCTGATGATGCACCCAAGCCCATGATGAAGGATCTGGACACTCCCAAGAACCTGGGGCTTGTCCTGAAGGATACCACCATCACCGGCATCATCAGCTCCGCCACCCAGAAGTACCGCGACGGACTGACGCTGATCGATGAGTCCAACCGCCGTGAGATGTCCAATATCACCCAGACTGCCGCCCCCACCGTCAACAACGGCGTGATTGTCTCTCTGGACCGTACCAGCCGCTGGACCGTTACCGGCACCTGCTATCTCACCGCATTGGAGCTTACTCCCGGCGCCGTGGTAGAAGCACCGGCTGGAAAGGCACTGGTCGTCACCCTGGATGGTCAGGAAATTCAGCTGGCACCCGGCAGCTATCAGGGTAAGCTTGTGCTGACCGTCAAATAAGGAATTCTGTTTTATCCGCAAAAATCCCACCGTGGTTTTCTTCGCCGCGGTGGGATTTTCGTTATTTCTGATTCATGCAGAATCGCAGCAGTCCCTGACAGCCCTCCAGCACATCCTGCCAGGTTGCCTCAAAATCCCCAGTGTACCAGGGATCCGCCACCTCGCTGTGTTTTCCCGCAAATTTCATGAGCAGGTGCAGCTTCTGCTCCGGATCGCCGCCGGAAATTCTGCGCATATTCTCAAGATTCCGCCGGTCCATTCCAATCAGCAGATCATAATCGCGATAGTCCCGCCGGATCATTTGCCGGGCAGTTTTTCCCTCACAGGAGATTCCATGCTCCCGGAGCTTTTTCTTTGCAGGGAAATAGACCTCGTTGCCAAGCTCCTCCCGGCTGGTGGCAGCGGAAGCGATGGAAAACTCTGCTGATCTTCCCGCCTGTTCCACTAAATCCTTCATAATAAATTCCGCCATGGGACTGCGGCAGATGTTGCCGTGGCATACAAATAAAATCCGAACCATTTCTTAATCCTCTCTTACATACTCCATCCACAGCACCACAATCCCGGCGATCAGCATGCACGCGCTCAGAATCAGCGGCGCAAGCATCCAGGTCCGGAACAGCGCAGTTCCGTATCGCCCCCAAGCTGTAAACCACTCCGTAAGCACGCTGGCATAGAAGCCCGCACCGATCAGCGTAGCGGTCAGCGCCAGCAGTCCCAGAATCAGCAGCAGCTTTCCAAAAAACATCCGCAGCCCTCTTCGCTTCTCTCGCGTTTCATCCCGCTTTACCGGTGCAAAATTCGCCCCCTGCGCTTTCTCCATTTCGTCCAGCAGCAAATAGTCCGTGGACACATGATAATACTCCGCCAGCGTCACCAGATGGCGCAGCGGCAGCGACCGCTTGCCCAGCTCGTAATTGCTGTAGACCCGCTGGTCAATACCCAGCAGAGCCGCCACCTGCTTCTGCGCCAGATCATGATCCTCGCGCAGATCTTTCAGTCTTGGGATGTACAAAAGCATCACCTCAAGAGCATTATATGTACTATCAAAGAATAGTATTGATTTCACCATCAAACGATAGTAAAATAGCCTTAAGGTGATAAAATGGAACTGTATCAAAAAATGTATCTCACCTTTTTCGCCGTCACGGAGGATGTGCTGAATATGCTGGATGCCGCTCC
>ERZ780226.2823-NODE-2823-length-11445-cov-2.652327_pt1 | contig 11445 bp, 9 predicted proteins | sample MGYA00511165_ERZ780226 | MGnify/ENA primary metagenome ERZ780226 (study PRJEB29588, sample SAMEA2152373) | human gut metagenome | biome: human gut; feature: human-associated habitat; material: faeces | place: Denmark | collected 2008/2010 ...
AAAGGTTATGTTGATGCTGTTGGGGATCCATATACTGAATATTTAACAAAAGAAGAAATGGATGAACTAATGGAAGATACCAGTGGAAAATATGTGGGGATAGGAGTTTATGTGGCAAACAATACAGCTGATAATACTATTTTAGTTGTAGGAATAATGAATGGATCTCCAGCATTAGAAGCAGGAATGGAACCTGGCGATATTATAGAAAAAATTGATGGAGTAGAATATAAAGGGGAAGAGCTTTCAAAAGCTACATCAGTATTAAAAGGTCAAGAGAACACAACAGTAAAAGTAACAGTTTTAAGAGATGGAGAAGAAAAAGAATTAACAGTTACAAGAAGAACTATACAGATACCATCAATTCCTTTAAAGAACAGCAACTTATCTCAAGCGAGATACACGACCGTTATCAATGCCTGCTCAAGCTGAAAGACTATGAATCCCGGAGAATGCTGAATGAAGACACCGCCTTCTACCGTCAGATGGAACCCGAAATAGCTGACAAATATATCCGTTATCCCTCCTACCGTGAATTTCTGGACTACTACCTTTGGTTCTTCAACCAGCATATCCCGACGATACGCAAATCCCAGGGAGGAAGCAAGGACTGGCGTCAAACCTTCGATGAGCTATCTGCGAAACCGTTCCAGCCAAAATCCAAGCAAGCCCTGCTTGAACGCTGCATCAAAGAAATCGGCGAGAACTTTTCGGCACAAGACGTAAACAGCTATCTTGACAAATATATCCACATCACCCAAGACACACTGCTGCCCGACAGGATAAGAGACCAATACAACTTGTCTGCCGATGCCAACCAGCTATTGCTGAAGGACATTCATGGAAAGCCTGCCAACCTAAACAGATTGCTGGAAAAGAACAGGGGAAAGGTCATTTATGTGGACTTTTGGGCAAGCTGGTGTGTGCCCTGCCGGGAAGAGATGCCTCCCTCGGAAAAGCTGAGAGAACTGTACAAGGGAAAAGATGTGGTATTCGTCTATCTCGCCTTCAAGGACCAGGAAAGCAGTTGGAAAATGGCGGTAGAGCAGGAGGGCTTATCAGAAGTACCCGACAATTTCTTCATCACAAATCCAAAGAACAGCAAAATGCTGGAAAAGCTAAAGCTGGAATTAATTCCCCGATACATCATTTTCGACAAACAAGGCAATATTGTTGAAATGAATGCTCCAAGACCAAGTGACAAACAAGTGACAACAACAATAGACAAGTATCTAAAATGATACATCAGCAAAAGTTTGAAGTATAATTAAAACTTTTCGGTATATGAACTTTCCACAAAGCCTGCCGCATCCTCACACAAGATGCAGCAGGCTTTATCATTCTATATCTTAACGGATTCAGCGCAATGCCTCCACCTCTTCCGGCGTCAGTGGAATTTTCTTACCCAGACGGCGCGCTCCCGTTTCGGTAACCAGATAATCCTCCTCATTGCGGATGCCACCGAAGTTGCGGTATTCTTCCACCTTATCATAGTCAATGAAGTCCATAAACTTCTTCTCTCCCCTCCACAAATCAATCAACTCGGGAATGAAATAAATGCCCGGCTCAACCGTATGCACAAAGCCCGGTTCCAGAGGGATGGCAAGGCGCTGGCTCTTTCGGCCGAACTGCGTACTCTTGGGCTGGCCGTCATAGCCTACCCAAACTTCACCGAAGTTCTCCATATCGTGCACATCCATTCCCATCATATGCCCCAGTCCGTGAGGATAGAACAGCGCATGGGCACCTTCGCGCACCGCATCTTCGGCATTGCCCTTCATCAAGCCCAGCTCTTTCAGCCCTTCCACCATCACTTGGGCGGAAAGCTCGTACACCTTCATATAAGGAATGCCCGGACGGAGGGCTTTGACAGACTCCAAGTGCATGGCGTTCTGGATTTCGTAAACGGCACGCTGGCGGGGAGTAAAGGTCTTGTCCGCCGGCACGGTGGACGACATGTCGCCACAGTAACCCGAAGGAAGCTCGGCGCCGGCATCAATCAGGAAGAGGTCGCCCGGCTTTACTTTATTTCCATGATAGTGGTTGTGCAAAGTCTGCCCGTTGATAGTGGCAATCGTGGCAAAAGACAACTCGCAGTTGTTCATCTGGGCGATGCGGTTCATTTCGGCCACAACCTCGTATTCGTACATGCCCGGACGAAGCACTTTCATTGCGGTAATGTGCATGTCTGCAGTCACGTCGCAGGCCTTTTCTATTTCTGCTATTTCTTCTGCCGACTTGTAGTTGCGCTGTGCCACCACCGCACGGATAAACGGCACGGACCCTTCCTGACGTGCCGGAGGAACCCCCAGCCAATCCATCAGTTTCAATTTATGCTCGGCACGATAAGGGGGCAAATAATGGATGGTCTGTCCCTTCTGTACAGCCTTGTGCAGATAACCGACAATGTCGGCAAAAGGACGGGTTTCGGAAATGCCCACGGCAGAAGCTTTTTCGTGAAGGGTGGGCTGGATACCCATCCAGATAATATGGTCGATGGTCAACTCATCGCCGAATATGATTTCTTTATCTTCGTCTATGTCGATGAGAGCCGACAGCCCGGCAAACGACAAGCCAAAATAGTAGAGAAAAGTGGAATCCTGGCGGTAACGGAAAGTATTGTCCTCATAGTTCAACCCTTGTTCATCGTTACCCAAAAACAGTAATACTCCGGAGCCAATCGTTTTTTTCAGCCGGGCCCTGCGCTGCACATACGTTTCTTTAGCAAACATAACGTTCCATTTTTTAGTAGTTATATGGCAAAGATAGGAACAAAAAAGCAACCAAGCTCCCGTTTTCTTGTTAAATATCATAAGAGAAGGTTTCGCGTTCCCGAACTATTTACTATTTTTGCGGTAGAAATTTCCCTTATTCGTAATTTGTAATTTATAAAGTATGGCACAAGGTTCCCGACAAGTACAGACTCAAGCGCAACAGCAGATACAAACACTGTCGCCGCAACAGATTCTGGTGGTAAAGCTGCTGGAACTCCCTGCCGTGGAGCTGGAAGACCGCGTACGTGCCGAACTCTTGGAAAATCCGGCACTGGAAGAGGGTAAGGAGGATACTCCCGGCGACGAATACCCCGACACTCCTGATACGGAAACCGGAACGGAAGACGGTGGAGACACCAGCTATGATTCTTTAAGCGATTATCTGAACGAAGACGATATCCCCGACTACAAGCTGCAGGAGAACAACCGCAGCAAAGGGGAGCAGGCAGAAGAAATTCCTTTCTCCGACGCCACCTCCTTCTATGAAACCTTGCGCCAGCAGCTCGGCGAGCAGGACTTGACTCCGCACCAGCGCGAACTGGCCGAATATCTCATCGGCTCGCTGGACGACGATGGCCTGCTGCGCAAATCGCTGGACAGTATCAGCGACGAACTCGCCATCTACGCCGGTATCGACGCTTCTCCCGAAGAGCTGGAAGAAGTATTGAAGATTATACAAGACTTCGACCCCGCCGGTCTGGGCGCCCGCACCCTGCAAGAGTGCCTGCTCATCCAGATTCGACGCAAGGAAGCGCAACGGCCCATGCCCTCGCCTCCACAATACTATATAGAAGAAGATATTCTTACCCAGTGCTACGAAGAGTTCACCCGCAAGCATTGGGACAAGATACAGCAGAAGCTCGGCATCGACGAGGACAAGCTCAACCTGGCCATCAAGGAGCTGTGCAAGCTCAACCCGCGTCCAGGTGCCTCGCTGGGCGAAGCCGTGGGACGCAGCATGCAGCAGATTGTGCCCGACTTCATCGTCGACACCGAGGACGACGGCACCATCCACCTCTCGCTCAACAACCCCAACGTACCCGAGCTGCGCATCAGCCGCGACTTCACGGAGATGGTGGAGGAACACACCAAGAACAAGGCCAACCAGTCAAAGGAATCCAAGGAAGCCATGCTCTTCCTGAAGCAGAAGATGGATGCCGCACAGGGCTTCATTGATGCCATAAAGCAACGGCAGAACACCCTGTTGACCACCATGCAGGCCATTATCGACCTCCAACGCCCCTTCTTCGAAGAGGGCGACGAGTCGCTGCTCCGCCCCATGATTCTGAAAGACGTGGCCGAGCGGGCCAAGCTCGACATCTCGACCGTGTCGCGCGTGAGCAACAGCAAGTACGTGCAGACCAACTACGGCATCTACCCGCTGAAGTTCTTCTTCAGCGACGGCTATACGAAGGAAAACGGCGAAGAGATGTCGGTACGCGAAATCAAGAAGGCCCTGAAGGAATGTGTCGACAGCGAGGACAAGAAGAACCCCTATACCGACGACGAGCTGACCGAGATGCTGGCCGCCAAGGGCTACCCGATAGCCCGCCGCACCGTGGCCAAATACCGCCAGCAACTGAACATTCCCGTGGCCCGCCTGCGGAAATAGACAACTTGAATATACCTATATAAATAAGAAAGATGGAAGTACACCTCATAGAAGACAAGACATTGATTCGGATAGCCCGCCTGGTATCGGCCATATTCACGCCGTTCTCCATTCCCTTCCTGGCTTTTCTGATTCTCTTCCTGTTCTCGTACCTGAGCATCATGCCCATCCAGTACAAGCTCATCGTGCTGGGCATCGTCTATTGCTTCACCATCATGATGCCGGTCCTCACCATCTTCATCTTCAAGAAGATCAACGGATTCAGCGCACAGGAGCTGGGCGAGCGCAAGAAACGGTACGTTCCCTTCTTCCTCACCATCATCTCCTACGTCTTCTGCCTGATGATGATGAACCGCCTCAACATCCCCTGGTACATGAGCGGCATCATCCTGGCCGCCCTCATCATGATGGTCATCTGCGTCGTCGTCAACCTGAAGTGGAAGCTGAGCGAACACATGGCCGGCGCGGGTGCCGTGGTGGGCGGACTGGTGGCCTTCAGTGCCCTGTTCGGCTACAACCCCGTGTGGTGGCTCTGCCTCTTCATCCTGGTGGCCGGCGTGCTGGGCACGGCCCGCATCATCCTGGGGCATCATACCCTGGGCGAAGTCATGGGAGGCTTCGGTGTGGGCTTCGTCTGTTCGCTGATGGTGCTCCACCCCATTGCCAACAGCCTGTACTTCTTCTTCAGACAATTGTTGTTCAATTATTAAAATACAATGTACAATCATATTATTAACCTCTAAAACTAAAGAATCATGAACTTTCCAAGCAACGTAAAGTACACCAAAGACCATGAATGGATCCGCCAGGAAGGCGACGTAGCCTATGTAGGCATTACCGACTATGCACAGGAACAGCTGGGCGACATCGTATTCGTAGACATCCAGACCGAAGGCGAGACACTGGAGGCTGGCGAGACGTTCGGCACCATCGAAGTGGTGAAGACCATCTCCGACCTCTTCATCCCCGTAGCCGGCGAAGTGCTGGAGCAGAATGCCGATCTGGCCGACCAGCCCGAACTGGTGAACCAGGATCCCTACGGAAAAGGCTGGCTCATCAAGATCAAGCCTGCCGCCGATGCCGACTTCGACTGCCTGCTCGACGCCGAAGCCTACAAGGCACTGGTCAATGAATGATACGTAGCGGTTAACGGTTAGTGGTGAGCGGTTAGTATTCCATGCGGACGGACACCAATCACTAACCGCTAACCGTTCACCACTAACCACTTATCACTAACCACTAACTACTAACCACTTATCATCATGACTCCAATCGTAAGCATCATCATGGGCAGCACGTCCGACCTCCCCGTTATGGAGAAGGCCGCCCAACTGCTCAATGACTTCCACATTCCATTTGAAATCAACGCACTCTCGGCCCACCGCACGCCCGAGGCCGTAGAAGAGTTTGCCAAAAATGCCCGCAAGCGGGGCATCAAGGTCATCATCGCCGCCGCAGGAATGGCTGCCGCCCTGCCGGGTGTCATTGCCGCCAACACCACCCTGCCCGTCATCGGCGTACCCGTCAAGGGTGCCGTGCTCGACGGCGTAGACGCTCTCTACTCCATCATCCAGATGCCTCCTGGCATCCCCGTAGCCACCGTAGCCATCAACGGTGCCATGAATGCCGCCATCCTGGCCGTACAGATGCTGGCACTGGCCGACGACGAACTGGCACAAGCCTTCGCCGCCTACAAGGAAGGCCTGAAGAAGAAAATCACCAAGGCCAACGAAGACCTGAAGGAAGTGAAATACGAATACAAGACGAACTAAAAAACGAAGAATGAAGAATCAGGAAGGAAGAACCGGTCCCCGCATCCCCATTCTTAATTCTTCATTCTCAATTCTTCATTCATTATGGATTTATTCAACTATTCCCGCAGGGAAACATCTGTAGTCAACATCGGAAACACTCCGCTGGGAGGCGACAACCCCATCCGCATACAGAGCATGACCAACACCGCCACCCAGGACACGGACGCCTGCGTGGCACAGGCCAAACGCATAGCCGATGCGGGGGGAGAATACGTGCGGCTCACGACACAAGGCGTGAAGGAAGCCGAGAACCTCCGCAACATCAATGCTGCCCTGCGTCGCGACGGCTACCTGACGCCGCTGGTGGCCGACGTACACTTCAATCCGCACGTGGCCGACGTGGCCGCCCTCTATGCCGAGAAGGTACGCATCAACCCCGGCAACTACGTGGATGCCGCCCGCACCTTCAAGCACCTGGAGTACACCGACGAGGAGTATGCACAGGAGCTGCAGAAGATACGCGACCGCTTCGTGCCTTTCCTGAACATCTGCAAGGAGAACCATACGGCCATCCGCATCGGCGTGAACCACGGTTCGCTGTCCGACCGCATCCTATCGCGCTACGGTGATACACCCGAGGGCATGGTAGAATCGTGCATGGAGTTCCTGCGCATCTGCGTGGACGAGCATTTCACCGACGTGGTCATTTCCATCAAGGCCTCAAACACCGTCGTCATGGTGCGGACGGTCCGCCTGCTGGTGGCTGTCATGGAAAAGGAAGGCATGCACTTCCCCCTGCACCTGGGCGTGACCGAGGCGGGCGACGGCGAAGACGGACGCATCAAGTCGGCTCTGGGCATCGGCGCCCTGCTGGCCGACGGACTGGGCGACACCATCCGCGTATCGCTGAGCGAGGCTCCCGAGGCCGAGATACCCGTGGCCCGCAAGCTGGTGGACTACGTGACGCGCCGCAAGGACCATCCCTACATCCCCGGCCCGAACGTCCCGACCTTCAACTACCTGGCTCCTTCGCGCCGACAGACCAAGGCCGTACGCAACATCGGCGGCGACAACGTGCCCGTCGTCATTGCCACCCGTCTGGACGGCGACCTGACGACCGACCCGCAGTTCGTTCCCGACTATATCTATACGGGCCGCCAACTGCCCGCCCCCCCGCAGAAGGGCGTGCAGTACATCGTCGATGCCGACGTGTGGGAAGGGAAACCCGATACCTGGCCCGCCTTCAAGGGCGACCAACTGCCCTTTGTCAGCAGCAGCAACGCCGCGCTGAAGTTCCTCTTCATCACCTACATGGGGCTGAACGACGAAGCGCTGGCCTGCTTGAAGTACCACCCCGAAATTGTGCTCATCGTGCAGAGCAACCATCCCAACCGGCTGGGCGAACAGCGTGCGCTGGTCCACCAGCTGATGCAGGAAGGTCTGTCCAATCCCGTTGTCTTCTTCCAGCACTATGCCGAAGAGGAGAAGGAAGACCTGCAGATCAAGGCAGCAGCCGACATGGGCGCCCTCGTCTTCGACGGCCTGACGGACGGCATCTTCCTCTACAACCAGGGCAGCATCCCCGCCACCACGCTGGACGCCACCGCCTTCGGCATCCTGCAGGCAGGCCGCCTGCGCACCAGCAAGACGGAATACATCTCCTGCCCCGGCTGCGGACGCACGCTCTACGACCTGCAGAGCACTATCGCCCGCATCAAGGCCGCCACATCGCACCTGAAGGGGTTGAAGATAGGCATCATGGGCTGCATCGTCAACGGTCCGGGCGAGATGGCCGATGCCGACTACGGCTACGTAGGTGCCGGACGCGGCAAAATCAGTCTCTACAAGAAGAAGGAATGCATCGAGAAGAACATTCCCGAAGAAGAGGCGGTGGAGAAGCTCATCGAGCTCATCAAAGCGAATGGCGACTGGCAGTAAACATTGCGGACCTGACACAAAGGCATGCTCAAACCGGGGTGTGTCGTTGTGTCAGGTCCATGATTTTTATCCATACATGGCAAGAATGAAGGATAGAATTTGTGTCTATTACTACATAGTTCTTGAGATTTGTTCCATATTTCCTGAGCGTGGCATAAATTTGGATTGAATATTATTAAACGTCCAGCGTAAAGTGAATCTTACGCCCCGTGTATCGTATTCGTTCTTTTGCCAGCGATAGGTATTCAGATACTTTTTTTCCCACTCTGGACTGACACTTTTCCGTAAGAAGTCACTGCCGTCAACAGCTACGTAAAGTCTGTTTTTGAAAAAAGAAGCTGATAATCCTGCATCAATCACGGTTTTTGCCGCATATAGCGAAATGCCCCTTTCTTCACGGCTGGTATAGGATATATGAGTGTAGAATGACAAACTTTTATAAAGGTTGAAGGTAAATCGTGTCTGTAATTCGCAAGAAAGTCGGTCGTTGATTTTAGTTTCTTCCAGATAAGGAAACTTTATATATGGTTTCTTTAATGCTCCAGCCAGATACATGCGAAACCAATTTTTACTCCACGAGTAGTCGGCTGTAAATCTCCATTCGTGTGAGCGCCGTATGTTGACAGGCTGCATGAATAAGATGTTTGACTGACCGTCTTGAGTTTGTGTCACCCATTGCGTCATGTTCTTTATTTGACTGTAACGCAGAGAAAGCCCCACTTTGTATAGGTTGAAGTTCAACTCTATGTTATCTTTAAACGTGGGCTTCAAATTGGGATTTCCCATGGAATAATTATATTCGTCTTCATAGTTCACGGTAGGGTCAAGGTCGCTAAATGATGGGCGCGATGCTATTCTTCGGTAATATAAATCTAAGTTTATGTGCTTACTTGCTTTATATTTTAATCGAACATTCGGAAAAAAGTTAGAGTAGGTACGTTCCATATCTAATGCGTTTTCTCCTTTTAAGGTCGTTTTAATTTTTTCATATTCATAGCGTAATCCAATGTTGACAGACCATTTATCCCACGATTGACTATAACTGTAATAAGGAGCAAAGTAATAGTCCTGACGGGAAGTTAGTTGTGGAATTTGGTTAATATAGTTGTCCCCTGTGTTACGGATATAGCCACTGTTGATACCAATTTGTTCATTGTCGTTTTTAGCAAACTTGAATTTGTAGGTAGGGGTTATCGTATAAATATCGTAACGTACATCATTGTTCATGGAAGTATTTATTCTATTATCTACTGAAAGGTAGTTTTCTGAAGTTTGTTGTTCTGAGCGGGTGTGCTTGGTGGCATAGTCGGCAATCAAACTAAAGGTATTTCCGGCTTCTGACCGATGTACGTAAGAGAGTGACAGACTATGCAGACCGATGTCCGAACTGTGGTCTGTACTGTTTTCTTTGTTGTGTATATTACCGGATTCCAAAATGTCTTGTAGGCTATGACCGGTTGTGCCAAGTTTGGCAAAACTGCCTACATATTGTACGCCTATGTTGCCTTTCTGTTTCAAGTCAAGATTGATGCCTGTAAAAACATTATATAGATTGCCTTTATTCCGGCTCACACTATTGCCATTGTTCTCGAAAATGCTTCCATCGGTGTGAGTGATGATGGATTTTGAGTAGTCCTGTGCATGTTCATTGATACGGCCGTATCCCAGTGAGGCCATACCTGAAAAAATGCCTTTATTTACCAGATAATTAAGATTGGTTGTATTGCTTATACGGTTCTTAACCTCGGTAGCGTTTGATACATTCAACCCCATGTAATCTTTGTATGTTTCGCGTAAGGTGATGCGAATGATACAGGAGACCGAGGCATCATACTGTGCGTCAGGCTGACGTATTACTTCAATGCTGCTTGCATTGGTCGATTGATAAGCACGAAGTTCTTCCAAGTTCTTCACTTCACGTCCGTTGATGTATATCACAGGTTTTCCCTCCCCTAATACAGTGATGTCTGTACCATTGGTAACCAAGACACCAGGTGTAAACTTTAACATGTCCAAAAAATTACCCGCTTGGCCTATTTGTGAATTGTGTATGTTTTGAATAAGGTAGTTGCCACCGTCACGTGAAATACTCGGTCCTTCGGCTTTTACCACAACTTCCTCTAACTCTACAGCTTTCTTATAGAGAATGATTTCTCCGATTTCGTTTTGTCCGGCTTGCAGTTCCTTTTCTATTTTTATACTTTCATATCCGTCGGACTCAATCGTTATCCATGCTTTGCATAAACTATCTATTTCAAAAGCAAAGTCGGATTCGTAGAAACTTCCTGTCATGTTTTGGATAGAATCGTTGTAGGACACTCCGATGCGATAAATAATGGCTTCATTATCCGATGCTACAACCTTGCCGGTGATGCAGTTTTGTGCATAGGTTTGCGAAGCAATGAATAATAAACTGAAAATGAAAAGCATTTGTTTCATGGTTGTTGTCTTTTTAGGGTTAGCAATTATACAGGTTAGACGTTTTAAAGCAAGAGAACGTTGCATACCTCAGCCATTTTTCTGGTCACAGATGCATTTCACTCTCACCAAGTCCATAGTTATATCCGCCAAGTCCCTCTTTACAATCACCAAGTAGATGTTTACACCAAGCATCTTCGTATATCCTCCCCTACCCAAACGATTGTTGGGAAACACTGCTTTCGACAAAAGAAAGCACTGCTTTGCAATGAACAAAACAGTGCTTTAACAAAAGTAATCTTTTCACATCCAAAAGAAAAACTGATTTCTACTAAAGTACCATAGAAAACTATGTAGAATGCTGGGATCGTAACATCAAACGACATGTGGAGTCCGACTACGTACAATCCTACTTCACTGCCACCGAGTCGGCCGCAGCCTTCGGACGGAGCAGGGCGTGATACTTGTCCGTATCGCCCAGCACCTTCAGCGCTTCCTTCAGGTCGGGGTCGTCCTTCAGCTGCTGGATGATGCAGCCTTTCTGGTAATAGTAACGCTTCAGGATCTCGATGGATATCATGTTCTTGATGTCTTTCGAGAAATAATCCAGGTCGTGGTCCAGGTTATGCTGGAGCTTCTTCTCCAAGGCCTCGAACTCGCTGGAGGCATCTTTCAGGTAGCCTTCGAACTCGGCCATCTCCTTCAGGCTCTTCAACATCTTCTCCGTCTGCTGGTCGTACTTGAAGTCGGCCTTCCGCACCATCTCCTTGAAGTCGGCATAGTCGGCATCGGTCAGCTCGAAGTGCTGCGCGTCGGCAATGGTCTTGTGCTTCAGGCAATACTGGGTGGCATAGTCGAATATCAGGTTGTCGTTCACCAGATAGAACAGGATGTTTGGCAGCTTCTCCTGCTCCACCTGCACGTCGGGCGTCACACCACCTCCGTCGCG
>ERZ780226.2825-NODE-2825-length-11443-cov-3.388830_pt1 | contig 11443 bp, 10 predicted proteins | sample MGYA00511165_ERZ780226 | MGnify/ENA primary metagenome ERZ780226 (study PRJEB29588, sample SAMEA2152373) | human gut metagenome | biome: human gut; feature: human-associated habitat; material: faeces | place: Denmark | collected 2008/2010 ...
CAGCCTACAAGGGCCTTCAGCGTGCAGGAAAGATCCCTGCTGACAAGAAGATCAAGTTCGTTGCCTTCGGCGGCGACGGGGGCACCTACGACATTGGTTTGCAGTCTCTGTCTGGCGCCATGGAGCGTGGTCACGATATCGTGTATGTCTGCTACGACAACGGCGCATACATGAACACGGGCATTCAGCGCTCGTCTGCGACTCCGCACGGCGCGTGGGCGACGACCTCCGAGGTCGGCTCCGTGCAGCAGGGCAAGCAGCAGCGCCGCAAGGACCTGACCAGCATCATGGCCGCGCATCACATCCCCTATGTGGCGCAGGCTTCCATCTCCAACTGGCGCGACCTCGTCAACAAGGCAGAGAAGGCCTTCAACACCGATGGGCCCGCTTTCATCGACGTCATGGCACCGTGCCCCCGTGGCTGGCGCATCAAGTCCGACGAGACCGTCGAGATCGCGCGCCTTGCCGTCGAGACGGGCTTCTGGCCGCTGTTCGAGATCGACCACGGCGTGTGGAAGATGACGCCGGTGCGTGGCGAGCGCAAGCCGCTGACCGAGTTCCTCAAACCGCAGGGTCGCTTCAAGCACCTCTTCAAGCCTGGCAACGAGCAGCTGCTCGAGCAGCTGCAACAGGAATGCGACGAGTACTACGCCTACGTCGAGCGCATGTGCTCGCTGTACGCGGAGGAAAAGTAAGCGCCTGCAGCGCGGTAAACGTAGAAGTTTGAAAAAACGGGGGTTCAAACGAGCCCCCGTTTTGCTATACTTCCTACTCGCGTAGTTTTACGCCAATAAGCCATGTGGAGGGATGTCCGAGTGGCTTAAGGAGCACGATTGGAAATCGTGTGTGCGACGTTGAATCGTACCTAGGGTTCAAATCCCTATCCCTCCGCCAGTCAAGAAGCAAAGGCCCCAAAACGGGGCCTTTTTCGTGTGTGGGTTTCCCAGACTCGGATCCGGTACCGAACGTCTTTGTTGTAGCTCCAACGCCGCGAAATCTTGGTCACGCCTACACTGCTCGTATGAAACGATACGAGAGGTGTGTCCCATGAGAGCGATGCCGTTTGCCTTCGACGAATTCAGCTTTACCAGAAGCGCCATGGGGGTCGACTACCACCTGATCCCCCAGATGCACGTGCTGTTCTTTGGGCCTATCGAATGCGCACGTCATTCTTTTTCATCGCTTGTGAACGACGAAGACGCTTCGATTCTCGTCGTCACGGACGTGCAGGCATCATTGGGCGAGACGGAGCGCCTCGTCGCCGATGCAGTCTCCGAGATTGTGAAAGACGACGATTCGATCCGCGGGTTTTTGCTTTGCACCGCCTGCCAGACCACGTTTTTGGGAATCGATTTCGATGGACTGTGTGCCGATCTGCACGAGCGTTTTGGGCTGTGCTTCGCCCACCTCGAGGCAAATCGCATGCGCGCGGAAAACATCCCCGGTGCCTCGAGGAAGGATATTCCAGGCGGAGACCGCTACCACTTCAGAAAAGCGCTGTTCAAGATGCTCGAGCAGCGTGAAGAACCTGCAGGCAAACGCGGCATCCTCGTGCTTTCGGAAGACCCGCTCGCAGGCGAATGCGACTTGAAGCAGCTTCAGGCGGTCGAGGGCGTCAATTGGGTGAAAAGCGTGGGCGACCTGCAGTCGTTCGACGAACTGCTTGCCTGCAAAGACGCGCTGTTTGCGGTATCGACTTCGATCGTGTGGAATGAGACGGCAGAATACCTGTCCAGCGAATACGGAATCGAGGCGCTTGTCTGCCCGACGAGCTACGACTTCGATGAGATTGACGCATATTACGATCAGCTTGCGCAAGCCCTGGAGCGCAATCTTGGGAGTTCTGCTGCCGCGACCGTGGAGGACGTTCGCACGCGCGGGTGCGAGAACGCTCGAAAGGCAATTAGCCGTGTGCGTGCGCTCGACTCTGAACTCGACCTCGACTTGCGCCTGGTGCATCGGCCGTTCTCGATGGTAGAAGCGCTGGGGAGGAGCGGGTTCGAAGTCGTCGACTTCATGCCCTCGCGCATGCGCATGATGCACAAGGAACCCGATGACCTGCCCGCATACGAGCGGCTCGCGGCACAAGATCCGCAGTTTGCCGAACGCTATGCCAGCAACGCGCGCGGTAAACGCGTCCGCAGGAGCAACCGCGCAAGGAATATGGGTGCACCTGGGCGCTTTGTCCCCAGCGACCCGGTTTCACGTGAAAAGCACGTGCGCGGCGAGCAGTCGTGGTGGGGATACTCGTCGATTGTCGAGCTCATGCACGAGCTCGAACGAGCCGCGGGCGAAGGAGGAAACCGATGAGAAATCTCTGGCGCAGCATGGCGCCGTTTGCAAGTGATTCGACCGGTGTCTGCACCGTGTTTTCCTCCTCGAATGCCCTGATCATCGCTCAGGATTCCAACGGCACGGCAAGCGTGCTGCGCCGCGTCATCAACGTGAACGCGGCGCGGGCGGCATTTGAGACGGTCGATCTGCCGGAGCTGTCGTTCACGCTGGGCAAGGAACGCGATTTCATCGAGCGCATGGTTCAGATCGTGGATACCGTCCAGGCGGATGCCGCACGCGGCATCGGGTCGCCCGTGGAACTGGTGGTGCTCGTCAACGGGCCGGTCTCGGCGCTGCTGGGCACCGACCTTACAGGCCGCGCGCGCAAGCTCGAAAAGGCAGTTGGCATCAAGTGCATGAGCGTCGACACGACGGGAAACGCCTATTACGACAAAGGCCTCGCCGCGGCCTACGAAGCCATCTATCAGACGTTCGTCCTGCCAAACATACCCGACAGCGCCGATAGCAGCGCACATGAACGCGTGAACATCATCGGCCAGACAGAGCTCGACTACCCGGGAGCCGTGCTGCCCAACATGCTGCGAACCTATCTGCACGACCAGGGCCTGCAGGTGGTGACGGACTTCGGCGCGAGCGACACGGTGGAGCAGTGGGCGCGCGCTGCCCGGGCGGGCAGGAACATCGTCGCGTCTGCGAGCGGATTGAAGCTTGCCCGCAAGATGGAAGACGACCTGGGCATCCCCTACGAACTTGCCTGCAATACCACGGCATTCGATGCCCTCATCGTGGGTCTGGAACTCGATTGCGATCCGCGTATCCTCGTCGTCGGCGAGCAGCTTACCTCGAACATCCTGCGCCGCTTGCTGCGCATGGCAGGGGCGACGTCGGTCGATGTTGCGACGTTTTTCACACTCGACAAGCGGCTCTCGGAACAAGGCGACGCCAAGCTCAAGGACGAGGCGGGCCTGCGCACCTTGAGCTCGGAATATGACGTTGTGATAGGCGACCATATGCTTGCGCGCTGCTGTCAACCGGAAGAGGCGCAGGTCGCATTCGTGGACCTCATGCACCCGCCGACAGGTTTTGGGATGCGCGACAACACAGTGATATCGCGCGCCTGGCTCGAACAGCTTGTCTTCGCGCTCAACGATGTCTTTGGAGGAAACGAGCATGACTAGGCAGATAGCCATCTATGGCAAGGGCGGCATTGGAAAGTCAATGACCACGCAGAATCTGGCGGCGAGCCTTGCGGCGCACTTTGGCAAGAAGGTGATGGTCGTCGGCTGCGATCCCAAATCGGATTCGACGCGCTTGCTCATGGGGCGCATGGTGGGCGAGACGGTGCTCGACGCGCTGCGCGAGACCGACGAGGACGAGCTTGCGCTCGAGGATATCCGCGGAACCGGTTTTGCCGGCGTGACCTGCGTCGAGTCCGGCGGTCCCGAGCCGGGTGTCGGCTGTGCGGGACGCGGGATCATCGCCTCCATCACCATGCTCGAGCAGCTCGGCGCCTATGAGGAAGACCTCGACTACGTGTTCTACGACGTGTTGGGCGACGTGGTGTGCGGCGGTTTTGCCATGCCGATTAGAGAGGGCAAGGCGCGGGAAATCTACGTCGTGGCAAGTGGCGAGCTCATGTCGCTGTATGCCGCCAACAACATCTGCAAGGGCATCTTGCGCTACGCGCGCAGCGGCGGGGCGCGTCGGGCGGGCGTCATCTGCAACAGCCGCAACGTCGCCGGCGAACGTGAGCTCGTGTCGAAGTTCGCCGAAGAGCTGGGCAGCAAGCTCATCTCGTTTATCCCGCGTGACGGCATCGTCCAGAAGGCGGAAATCTCGCGCAAGACGGTCATCGAATATGCGCCCGAATCCAATCAGGCGGCGGAGTACGACGCACTTGCCGCTCGCGTGGAAGAAAACGCGGAGTTTTGTATCCCGACGCCTCTCAGTCAAGAGCGCCTCGAGCAGCTCATGATCGAGTACGGCATGTAGGAGCCGAGGTGGGCGATTGGTCGCCTGCATGCCGTGAGGAGCTCTACATGTTTCCCAAGATGACGTCGTCGAGGTAGCGCTCGGTGATGTCTCTTGCCTGGTAGAGCGTTTCAAGCGGAGTCGGCTCGCGATTGGCATAGAGGTAGCGGGGGAAGAAACGCGTCAGGTGCAAGGTGGGCACGGGGTCAAGGGATGCGAGCCACTGCGCTTCGCGTTCGAGTTGTGCGAAGTCATCGTTGAGGCCAGGGATGAGAAGCGTCGTGACCTCGACGTGGCTTGAAGCACTGGCGCATGCGATCGTTTTCTTGACCTGTTCGAGCGTGCCGCCGCACACGTCGTAGACGTCTTGTGAGAAGCCCTTGAGGTCGATGTTGAACGCGTCGATGAAGGGCAGCAGCTCCTCGAGCTTCTCGGGCGCGATGAGCCCGTTGGTCACGACGACGTTCTTGAGCCCGCGTGCGTGCACGGCGCGTGCGCATTCGAGCACGTCGCGCCAGCGGTAAAACGGCTCGTTGTACGTGTAGGCGATGCCAATGTTTCCACGGTCCAAACAGCTTTCGGCTAAGTTCGCCACCTGCTCGGGGGTGAGTTCGCGCACGGGCAGGCGCGCGGGGTCAGACGGCTGGGCTATCTCGTGGTTCTGACACCAGGGGCAGTGCATGGTGCATCCATACGAGCCGATGGAAAGAATGGTCGAGCCGGGGTGAAAGCGTGCGAGCGGCTTTTTCTCGATGGGGTCGAGTGCGAGCGAGGTAATCTTCATTCGTGACGCACCACCTCGAAGCGCTGCAGCTCGCAACTCTCATATGCGGCAATACCGGCTTTGCGTTTTGCGATGGAGATCTGCTGCTCGACCGTGTCGACACCGTCGAGGTTGGGGAGCAATAGCCCACGACGGTAGCCGTTCGTCACGATGACGCCGTAGCGCTTCGCGTCGAGCCCGTCGGGTGACTCTATGCGCTCGGCGGGACTCAAAACGTCCACGCTGATGTTCAGATAGGGCAGCTCGTCCGGTTGGATGGGGTCGAAGCGCGGGTCTTTACTGCAGGCGGATATCGCATTGTGGAGAATCTCCTCCGCGATGTTTCCGTAGGCGGCGCCGATGGTCCCTATACAGCCGCGCAGCTTGCCGTTCTCGTGGATCGACACGAAAGTGCCGGCCCTCTTGGTCAGCATCTCGTCAGGCAGCCTCTCGGGCAATGCCGGCTCCTCACCGCGCACGTAAGCCTCGATCGCGCCACGCGCGAGCGCAACGTACGCATCCTCATGTGTGCGCTGCCCATCCACTTCTTGTCTGCGCTGCTGTTGCAGCAGCTCGCCGAAATTGCGGCTGGGGTCGGTGCCGGTTGGCTCGAAGCTCGCCACGGCATACCCGACGCCAAACGGCCCCTCGTAGGAGAGCAGCTCGGAGCGGACTGCCTTGCGGTCGAGCGCACCGGCCATGATCTGGAACGAGCGCGTGCCGCAATCGCCGATCTTTTTCAGGAAGCTGTCCTCGAAGGTGAGAAAGCGCATGAAGTCGCCCGTTGCCATGGCGGCCGTGATCTGCTCGTCGTAGACGGGGCCTTCGGGCGTGTAGCCATAGGGACCGTCTTCGGCGAGCGTGTGGGAGAGGTCTCCGCTCGCGACAAAGACTGCCTTGCGGCCCAGCTTTTCGACGCATTCGTTGATGAGCTGGCCAAACTGGTAGTGCTTGATGCTGTCGAAGCCCGAAAGCCCGATGCGCACCGCACGGTAGTCGGTGTAGAACTTGTCGATAAACCACAGCGGGATATACGTCGCATGGTCGAGTGAGGCATCACGCTCGCCAGCCGTTCCCGCCGGAAACTCCTGATTCTCGGCCTCGGCGCAGAGCGTGGACACATATTCGGTGTCGTAATCCACCGCGAGCGTGGTGTCGTATGCGCGGAACTGCGAGAGGTCGCCCGACGCGCGCGTGCCGGGGGAGACGTGGAACCAGTCGCGGTAGGCGGGCGCATGGGGCGAGGTTACGATGACGAGCTCGGGCTCGAGCGCGGCGATGCGGCGTGCAACCTCGTCGTAGGCGTCGATGGTCTGCTGGATCTCCGCCTCGCGCCCGTGGCCGACGGCGGGGATGATGAGCGGCGGATGAGGAACGATAAACGCGGCTTCGATACTCATGGTTGACCTCCCGAACCGAACAAGCGGTACGGTTACATCCTAGCGCGCGTGCGACAGCACGCAGGCAGATTTCCGGGCCAAGATGCCGCGAGGGGTTGATGCGCGATCGCCTCGATCGAGCGCATGGCATATACAAGAGAGGGCTACTTGGGATCTTTGGGGATGTGCCATCTGCCCGTGTCGAGCGTGGGCAGCGTCGCGACCGTCTGCTTCTGGAACAGCGCACCGTCTTCGGTGGCGATGTTCTTGCCGGTGCGCGCCTCGTAGTAGGTGACGAAGACGCCCTGCAACGTCGCGATGATGGGGATGGACAGCAGCATGCCCGCCACGCCGCCAAGCGCGCCGCCGATGAGGATGGCGATGAGGATGAGCGCTGGGTGGACGTTGACAGAACTTTTCATAAGCTTAGGCGAGATGATGTTGCCGACGACGTTGGTGATGATGACATTGACCACGATGGAGCCGATGCACACGAGCGGCGAGACGAACAGTGCGACGACGGCAACAATCGCGGCAGAGACCATGGGGCCGATGTAGGGCACGAAGTAGGCGATGCCGCAGAGAAAGCCGAGCATGCCGGAATACGGGATGCCCATGATCCAGAAGACGACTCCGCTGCATACGCCGGTGATGACGGCGCAGACGAGTGTGGACTTTGCCCACCCGTAGACCGCGTTGCGGAACGCGTCCGCAAAGATGTCGATGTCGTCTTGGTACTTGTCGGCAAACAGCGACCTGACCTCGCGCGATATTTTGGGGAGGTCGAGCAAGATCCAGAATGCGCACACGAACGAGATGAAGCCGATGACGACAACGTTGCCAATGCCGACGATGCTTCCGACGAGGCCGTCGGCGAGGGTGCTGGCGAGCTTCGTGCCCTGGTTGCGGATCCAGTTGCTTGCGTCGTCGAGCAGCTCTGAGATGGTGAAGCCCCCGATGGTCGTATCTTCATCGAAGTTAGATGATATCCAGGTGTGGAGTTCCGAGATATGGCTTGGCAGCGCGCCGATGAAGTTCGAGATCTGCGTCACGAGCGCCGGGATAAACGCGAGCACGCATCCGACGATGATTGCCGAGACGACCACGAAGCAGATGGTAGTGCCGAGCGCGCGCGGAATGCCGTGATGCTCCATGCGGTTGACGAGGCCGTGCAGCAGAAAGATCGCAAGTGCGGTGACGACGATGGTGGCGACGGCTTGCCACAGGATGTTGCAGATGTAGAGCACGACGCCGGCGAGGATGCAGAAGCCGACGAGCGTCCAGGTCTTGTATGCGCGACCCTTCCACTTGTAGTACTTGTCTTGTTTATCTGCTTCCAAGGGAATCCTAAGTGTATCTGGCGGAGGAGGAGGGATTCGAACCCTCGTACCCGGGGATACCGGGTAAACGGTTTTCGAGACCGCCGCATTCAACCACTCTGCCACCCCTCCGCGAGGCAGCCCAGTCGGGCGTGAGCACGATTATAACGCAGGCAGCACCAAGAAGTGCCGACTTCTTTTAGCCATTGCAAATACCTTCTGACATGCGGGTCAATCGGCCCTTTCGTCTGATAGGTGGGCTTGCCGGGGCGCCTGGAGCGCGCTTTGGTGGGTATACTTTGCTGCTGAACAAGTTGCACGTACCGCTGACCAACAGGAGGCCGCATGGCTGATCAGGAAAACCTCGAGCTCGACGAGGTCCTCGAGAAAATCACCTTCTACTGCTTCGATGAGGCGCGTAAGAAAATCGAGGCGGGAGAGGAATGCGTCCCGTTCACGTGCGTGGTGTCCGGCGAGCAGATGTTCGTCGAGAGCTACCCGGGCGAGGATGTGACGATGTGCCGCAAAAACGCCGAGGCCAATGTCAAGTCCTCGAGCAGCTTTTCGAGCTGCTACGCGTTTTGCTATGACGGCTTTCTGATGACCGACGACGGGCAGCTCGACGCCATCTTGGTCGAATGCGCCCAGAGGGACATGGAGAGCTCCTACGTCATCGGGCTGCTGTACAAGAAGGAGGGCGACCAGCTGCAGTTTGCCGAGACGCCGGCGTTTATCCAGGCGGGCGAGACGTTCTACGATGCCGCCGCGGTCCAGGCTGCGGAAGAGCAGGAGCGCGTTCTCGGGGCAGACGCCGACGAGATGTCTGCAGCCCAAAAGGCAATCAACAGCCATCTCAACATGGGCGTAGACGAGGAGTAAGCATGCCCATCGAAGTAGACTGGCGCCAGGCGTGGATCGACGCGCTGAAAGCGCGGCGCCGCGCTGACGATTCCGCATACTGGGACAAGCGCGCCCCAAGCTTTGCCAAGACCTGCGGGACCTCGCCGTATGCGCGCGCGTTCATCGAGCGCGCGCAGCTGGAGGGGGGCGAGACCGTGTTCGACATGGGATGCGGCTCGGGGACGCTCGCCGTTCCGCTCGCCCTGGCCGGCCACGAGGTGTATGCCGCCGATTTCTCGCCCGCGATGATCGAGCTCATGATGCGCAGGGCGCGCGTGGAGGGCGTCGAGGAGCTCATCCACCCAATCGAGATGTCGTGGGATGAAGAATGGAAGGCGGCACCTGTGTGCGACGTGGCGTTTGCCTCGCGCTCGATCGCCACGCAAGATATGGCGGCCGCCCTTCTCAAACTTGACGCGCATGCTCGCCGCCGCGTGTGCATCACGCTTGCCACCGACACCTCGCCGCGCGCCGACGAGGTGCTGCTTCAGGCGGTGGGGCGTACCAAGGACTACGCATCCGATTACGTGTACGGGATGAACATCCTGTGGCAGCTCGGCTTCCAACCGGACTTGAGCTACATCCGCAGCAAGCGCGCGAGCGACTTCACGAGCTTCGAGGAGGCCGTCGACACGACGTGCGAGATCATCGAGGCGACCCCAGAAGAGCGAGACCGGCTGATCGAGTACTCGCGCGTGCATCTCCACGAGGGCGTGAACGAGCAGGGCGAGGCGGTGTGGAGCTACGACCACGTACGCGTGACGTCGTGGGCTTTTATATCTTGGGAAAATAGCCCTGTTTACGTGAAATGACGCTTGAGGGCGATTGTTTTTATGGCATAATGTGCAAACTGCTTGTCCCCATCGTCTAGCGGTCTTGGACGCCGCCCCTTCAAGGCGGAGATCGCGGGTTCGAATCCCGCTGGGGGCACCATCAACTGCAAGAAGAGCCGTCATGAATCCATGGCGGCTCTTTTCATTATGATAGAGACCCGCCCAAGAGCAGGCGGCGTTGATTCGAGGAGTAGTCATGGAACCTGTTTGCACAGTCGAGAACGTGAAAGAGGCGGCAGAGGTCATTCGCGCCGCCGCACCGGGATTCAAGCCGAGCGTGGCACTGGTGCTCGGGTCCGGGTTGGGCGGGTTGGCGGACGCCATCGAAAGCCCGACGGTCGTCGACTACTGTGACGTGCCGCATATGGCCAAGTCCACTGCCCCGATGCACAAGGGGCAGTTCGTCATCGGCACCCTCGAAGGAAAGCAGGTCATCTGCATGCAGGGGCGTCTGCACGCCTACGAGGGCTGGAGCGCCGACCAGATTGCCTTTCCCATCTACGTCATGCACGAGCTCGGTGCCGAGGTGCTCGTCGTCACCAACGCCGCCGGCGGGGTGGACGCGTCGTACGGCATCGACGACCTCATGATCATCGAAGACCAGGTCAACCTGCTCGGCATGGACCCGTGCATCGGGCCCGACCAGCCGGACCTGCGCCCCCGCTTCTTCGACATGACCAACGCATACGACCCCGAGCTGCGCGCGTCTGCCGACGCCGCTGCCCGCGAGCTCGGCATTTCCGTGCAACACGGCGTGTATGCCGCCGAGCTCGGCCCCTCGTTCGAGACGCCAGCAGAGATCCGCGCGTATCGCGCGATGGGCATCGACGCCATCGGCATGTCCACGGTGCTCGAGGTCATCGCCGCGCGCTCCTGCGCGATGCGCGTGCTTGGCATCTCGCTCATCTCGAACCCTGCGGCCGGCGTCTGCGACGAACCGCTGCAGATGGACGACGTCGCCAAGGCAGCTGCCGCGGCGGCGGACAAGATCGAGGCGCTCGTCGTGAAAGTTATCGGGACGCTGTAGAGGTTATCACGGTTCGGTAACGGCACCCGTTCCCTGAAAAACAGGGCGGGGCAGTCCATTAGCATGGCGAATAGCTATAATCGAGTCGAGAGCAGTACCGCGCTCTCGGACTTCTGTGTTGAAGGAGGTGCGCACGTATGATCAAGGTCAACATCGAGTCCCTTGTCGTCGGTATCATGCCCATGCCTTCCGTGATCACGCTGAGGCCTGCTGAGGTGCGCGACGATATCCCTCGAGACAACGTGCTGCCCATCTGGATCGGGTCGATGGAATCCTCTTCCATCGCCGCCTCGCTTGGCAGCAACACGCACGAGCGCCCGCTCACACACAAGCTCATGAGCGACGTCATCACGGCAATGGGCGGCTCGGTCAGCCGCGTCGTCATCGACCGCGTAGAGGGTACGACGTTTTTCTCGACAATCTACCTGCGCTTGGCAAACGGCATGTTCACGCGCATCGATGCGCGTCCGAGCGACGCCATCGCGCTGGCGGTCCGCTCCAAGGCGCCGCTGTTCGTGGAAGAGACCGTGTTCCAGTCCGCAGGGTGCCCGCGTTCGTTCAGGCCGGGGCAAGACGACCAGATCGTCATCGAGGAGTTCGACAAGTTCATCGAAAGCGTCAATCCAGAAGATTTCATCACTCACGAAGGTCATGGCGATTCCAAGTAACAATCGCATGTCAGGGCGTGTATAGTGAAACCATAAGAGAGCCTGCTCGTGGTCACCGCGCCGAGCCGGCTCTCTTGCTTTTTGGGCGCGTCAGCAGCGGAAACCTCGTCTGATCCTTCTTGGAAGGTACGATAAACCGCCAGCCCGTAGTATGCTTGTCAAACGATTGTGTTTGGGATGTGTTGGCGTTCGCGCGGGGAGAGGCGCAATGAGGGCAGAAGAGGAAGATTATCTGACTGGCTTGCCCGCGCGGCGCGGCTTTGTCCGCTGCTTTGGCCAGCTTCCCGC
>ERZ780226.2831-NODE-2831-length-11423-cov-4.688160_pt1 | contig 11423 bp, 10 predicted proteins | sample MGYA00511165_ERZ780226 | MGnify/ENA primary metagenome ERZ780226 (study PRJEB29588, sample SAMEA2152373) | human gut metagenome | biome: human gut; feature: human-associated habitat; material: faeces | place: Denmark | collected 2008/2010 ...
CGCTTGCGCTGAGGGCGGGCTATGTGCTTATAGGCGGAACCAATCCGCTTATCGGCCGCATATGCTATTATCTTGCGGATATAGTGTACATAGCCATGCTTGCGGTGATATATTTTTCCTATGAGAAAAAGCCGCACGTTAAGCCCATCGCCTATACGGGCCGCGTAAAGCGCCTGCTTGCGGCGGAATTCATATTGGCAACGCTGTTCAGCGCAATGTTTTTCTCTCCCTTGCTTTGGGATAAATACGGCCTTACGTGGATAGTATATATGCCGCCAATGATAATACGGTATCTTCCGGGGCTTATACTGCCGCTGTTTGTGTTCATATGCTATATTATCACCTATCCCATAGAGGAAGGCGTGAAGCAATGGTACCTTAACGATGCGAAGCGTATGCTTAAGGAGCATGAAGGGCTAATCCGCATAGGCATAACGGGAAGCTACGGCAAAACCGGCGTTAAATATGCGCTCAGTGAAATACTCAGCCGCAAATATAACACGCTCATAACCCCGGGCAGCTACAATACGCCAATGGGCGTTACGCGCACGGTAAGGGAACACTTAAGCGATGCGAACGAGGCTTTTGTTGCTGAAATGGGTGCACGCTATGTTGGCGATATAAAAACGCTGTGCAAGCTGGTGAATCCGCAGTACGGCATAATAACCGCCGTGGGCAAGCAGCACCTTGAAACATTCAAGAGCCTTGACAATATAATAAATACCAAGGCAGAGCTTATAAGCGGGCTTGAAGAAGGCGGCTGCTGTTTCCTGAACGGGGACGATGAAAACTGCCGCAGGATATATAAGGAATATGCATCCGTGCGCAAGCTCTATCTTTACGGCACGGAAGGCGACGACCTTTATATGAAGGCCGAAAGCATAAAGGTAACGAGCGAAGGCAGTACATTTGATTTGGTCGCGGAGGACGGCGCAAAGGTAAGCTGCACGGCGCAGCTTCTTGGCCGGCACAACATAGTCAACCTTACCGCGGCGGCGGCGCTTGCGTATAAGCTTGGCATGGGGCTTGATGAAATTGCCGCGGGCATAGCCGGCGCAAGGCCCGTTGAGCACAGATTGCAGCTTATTCCGGGCGCGGTAACGGTTATAGACGATGCTTTCAATTCAAACCCGGTCGGCTCAAAGGAAGCGCTGAAGGTACTTGGCTCGTTCGAGGGGAAAAAGCGCGTGGTGGTCACGCCGGGCATGGTTGAACTTGGCGCGGAAGAAGCGGAGCTGAACCGCGAATTCGGCCGCTGCATAGCGGAAAATGCGGACGTGGCCATAATAATAGGCAAAGCTCATGCGGACCCGATATGCGAAGGCATAAAGGAGCGCGGCTTTGACGAAGCGAACCTTGTGCGCGTGGCAAGCCTTAAGGAGGCCACGGAAAAGCTGGCGCAGTACGGCGGGGCGGGCAGCGTGGTGCTGTTTGAAAACGACCTGCCGGATAACTATAATGAGTGACGCGGGCAAGAGGATAGAGGAGGAGTAAGCATGCAGAATATAGGCGTATTCTTCGGCAGCAGAGCGGCCGAGCATGACGTGTCCATCATATCGGGACTTCAGATATTGGAAAACGCGGATAAGGCCAAATACAACGTGTTTCCGGTCTATGTTTCGCGCAAGGGCGAATGGTTCGTAGGCGAACCGCTGAAAAACGTTGAAACATATAAGCATTTTGATGAAAATATGAAGGGGCTTACAAAGGTATATCTGCCCCCCGTGCCGGGCATGGGCGGCCTTTATGCGAACGTAAGCGGCCTTTTTGCAAAGGCGAAGCTCGTCTGTCCCATGGATTGCGCAATACTGGCGTTCCATGGCATGAACGGCGAGGACGGCACCATGCAGGGGCTGATGGAGCTTGCGGATATGCCGTATTCAAGCTGCGGCGTGCTTGGAAGCGCGGTCGGCATGGATAAAATAGTTATGAAAGCCGTATTCAAAAGCATGGGCTTGAACGTGCTGGACGGCACATATTGCTACCGCGACACATGGCATGCCGACAGGGAAAAGATAATTGCCAAGGCCGAAAAAATAGGCTATCCGGTATATGTAAAGCCGGCCAATTTGGGTTCATCCATAGGCATATCCCGCGCGGCGGACAGGGAAGGCTTTATAAAGGCAATGGACACCGCCTGTGCATACGATAAGCGCATATTGATAGAAAAAGGCCTTGAAAAGCCGCGGGAGATAAACTGCGCCTGCCTTGGCATGGGCGCGGACTGCATTGCTTCGCTGTGCGAAGAACCCGTATCGTGGGAGGAATTCCTCACGTTCGACTCAAAGTATATAACGAGCGCAGGCAAGGGCATGCAGAGCCAGGCAAGGAAGCTGCCTGCTCCGATAAGCGATGAACTTACAGCGGAAATACAGCGGATCACCCGCGAAATTTTCGCCATGCTCGATTGCCGCGGTGTTGTAAGGATAGACTATATGCTCGATGGCGAAAGCAACACGCCCTATGTTTGCGAAATAAACACTATACCCGGTTCTTTTGCATTCTATTTGTTTGAACCGATGGGCATAAGCTTCAAGCAACTTACAAACAGGCTGATAGAGCTTGCGTTTGCGGGCGCAAAGGAAAAGAAAGCAAGCACATTTGCGTTTGATTCCAAAATACTTGAAAAGGCTTCAAACGGCATAAAGACCGTTAAAAAATAAGAAAAGCGCAGTTTGCGCATATAAGAAAGGATAAACAAAAGATGACTAACCTGTATCAGCAGTGGAGAGACATTGCCGAGGCCGAGCGTACGCAGGAAGCGGGCGAGAAATTCTGGAACGATTATTTCGAGGCGGAGACCGAGAATTATAAAAAGCTGCTTGCCGACCACGAAAAGGTCTACAGCGGCAAAATAAGCGAACTTGCCCCCATGTTCAACATGGATGAACCCACGTTTGTCGGCTTTATAGACGGCATAAACACCAGCCTTAAGACCGAGATAGATTTGGATACGCTGGAAAGCGACAGCGTTGTTACGCTGGACATAGACTTTGAAAAGCTTTATTACAACATGCACGAGGCCAAGGCAAGCTGGCTTTACGAGCTGAAGGAGTGGGACAAGGTGCTCAGCGAAGCCAAGCGCCACGAAATAACCAAGCAGTATCGTGCATCCAAGGTGTTCATTAAGGAAAACACCGTGCGCAGGAACGATCCATGCCCCTGCGGCAGCGGCAAAAAGTACAAAAACTGCTGCGGCAAAAACGCCTGATATGGCAATAGTATAAAAGCTGAAGGATAAGGAGGGCTGTATTTATGAAGCTTAAATTCTGCGGCGCGGCGCGCTGCGTTACGGGTTCGTGCCATATGCTTTGCTATGATGGCGGCAAGGTGCTTATTGATTGCGGTATGCGCCAGGGCGCGGACGAGAAAGGCGAACTGGGGGCGAGCGATTTTGCGTTTGACCCGAAGGAAATAGACGCGGTGCTCCTTACCCATGCGCATATTGACCACAGCGGGCTGCTGCCGCTGCTGGTAAAGCGCGGCTTTAACGGCAAAATAATAACCACTAAGGCCACGGCGGAGCTATCGGGCATAATGCTGCCGGACAGCGCAAAAATACAGGAGCAGGACGCCGAATACCAAAACCGCAAAAATCTGCGCGCGGGCAAGCCTATGGTGGAGCCGATGTATACGCCGGCAGATGCGCAGAAAACGCTTGAATACTTTCAACCGGTAAGCTATGGCGACATAGTGGAGGTTTGGCCGGGGCTTAGGGCCAGATTCAATGACATAGGCCATCTTTTGGGCAGCGCGGCGATAGAGCTTTGGGCGGAGGAAAAGGGAACTACCACAAAGCTTGTATTTTCGGGCGATATAGGGCGCGACGAAAGGCCCATACTGCGCGACCCTTCCAGCATAGACGGCGCGGATTACGTTGTGATGGAGGGTACATATGGCGACAGGGAACACGACGCAACAACGGAAGAGGATAAGGAAAAGCAGCTTGCGGACGTGCTGAAGGAAGGCATTGCGCGCGGCGGGAACATAGTCATTCCGTCATTCGCCGTGGGCAGGACGCAGGAACTGCTTTATACAATAAAGCGGCTGATGATGAAAAACGCCGTGCCGGGGCTTGAAAAGATACCGGTGTTTGTGGATAGCCCGCTCGGCATAAACGCGACCAAGATATATGAACGCTGCGCGCGGGAATATTACGACGAGGAAGCGCTGGAAATGCTGAAAATGAGCGGCTCTCCGTTCGATCTGCCCAATCTTAGGGTAGCCGAAACGGGAGAGGAAAGCAAGCTCATCAACTTCCAGCCGGGCTGCAACATAATAATATCCTCCTCCGGTATGTGCGATGCGGGCAGGATAAGGCATCACCTTAAGCATAATCTGTATAGGCCGGATTCGACCATATTGTTCGTTGGCTATCAGGCGAACGGCACGCTTGGCCGCATATTGCTGGACGGGGCTAAGAGCGTTAAACTCTTCGGCGAACAGATACAGGTGAACGCCGCAATACGCATGATAGAGGGCTTCTCCGGCCACGCCGGAAGGAGCGAACTGCTGCAATGGATACGTGAGATAGGTTCGGCGCCTAAGTGCGTATTCTTAGTGCATGGCGAAAGCGAAACGCTGGATAAATTCGCTGCGTCTGTGCGCGCGTTGGGGCTTGATGTTGAAATACCGGAGCTGTTTGACGAATTTGAGCTCAGCTACGGCGCAAGCGGCGTGGTACGCATGCCCGCGCTTACGCCGAAGAAAGAAGAAGAGCCGGATCTTTTCATAGGCCGCAGGCTGAATATGATCGCCAAGCAGTGGGGCATAAACGGCGCGCTGTACTGCATGCGCGGCGAAGAACCGCTCTATGATACGGCGATAGGCGTGGCCGATGCGAATAAACAGAACCTGAACGGGATACATACCCGCTTTGCCGCGGGAGAGATAACAATGGCGTTCACCGCGGCGGCCGCGCTGATACTGGATGCGCATGGCAAGCTGAATATGGACGCTTCGCTGGACAAACTGGTGCCGGAATACGTCCACGCTGCCGAAATCACGGCAAAAGAATTGCTGCTCGGGCAGAAGACCGTGCCGGACTACGCGGACTATGACATGAACTTTAAGCTTTATCAGCAGGCGCATAAGGAAAAGCTGGGTGCAATGGAAACATTCAAGCTTATTTGGAATGCGCTCAACGGCGCGATAAGCGATGAAGATGTGCTGAATATAGCGAATAAGCTTGACGTGGTGGACGATCCTGAAAATTCCGCGGGCAGAAGGAGCAGCTACCGCATACTTGGCATGGCCGTGGCAAGGGCATACGGGAAGAACCTTGCGGATGCGCTTAACGAGCTTGTGTTCGCGCCGCTCGGCATGAACGATACCGGCCTTGATAAGGCGGCGGAAGTCACATATACGGCTAAAATGGGCGATGAGAGCATAGTTGTGGGCGCGCCAAAGCTTTGTGCCGGCGAGGCGGGCGGCGTTGTGAGCGCGTATGATCTGGCGCATTTCGGCACGGCGCTGCTTGAAGGCAAACTGCTTGATGAGGAGCATATGGACATAATGCTTGCGCCGAATGCCTGCGGATTGAGAACGCTGAACGGATGGTATTATGCGGATAGCGGCATAGAGCAGGCGCAAAGCGCGCTGTATATAAATGCGCAATACGGCGTGAGCGCGGCAATGCTTGCAAACGCACCGAGCGCAAAGGAAGATGCGGACGAAACCGGCGCAAAATCGTTCGTGCAGCGCATGAGATACGAGATGGACGACGTTTACCTGAAGGCGGAGGACGTGCAGCTTGAGCGCATAAACGACGCAAACGTTTACTCCGTGCTTAAGTTAGCCGTGAACGAGGATCAGCAGGAGTTTGTAGCCGGCAACGATATTTCGCTTGCCGAGGCGGCCGCGCTTGAAAACGCGCTGCCCTATGCCGTTACGCAGAACGGTGTTGCTGTGGGCTTTGCTTTGCTCAATGCGGATAAAGACCGCGGTGTATATGAAATATGGCGGTTGATGATAGACAAGCGCTTCCAGCATAAGGGCTTCGGCACTGCGGCGATGAAGCTTGCAATGGCGGAGCTGAAGCGCATGGGCGCTGAAAAAGCGCAGATAAGCGTTGAAATAGGTAATGAAGCAGCCATTGCTATGTATCAAAAGCTGGGATTCAGCTTTACCGGGCGCATGGAATACGGCGAAGCATACATGGAATGCGAACTTTAAGGAGGATAAATGGACGGCATATTGAGTTACATTATAGATGCGCTGTACAGCTTGCCGGGCATATTGGTTGGGCTGTCGTTCCACGAATGGGGTCATGCGTACGCGGCGTATAAGCGCGGCGATCCGACCGCGAGGAATCTTGGCCGCATGACGGTAAACCCGCTTGCTCATATCGATCCGCTTGGCTTCCTGTCGCTGCTGATATTGGGCTTCGGCTGGGCCAAGCCCGTACCCGTGAGCACGCGCAACTTTAAGTCCCCAAGAAAGGACGAGCTTATCGTGTCCTTGGCGGGTATAACAGTTAACCTTATACTGGGCGTGGCGTTCATGATAATATGGATTGTGCTCATATGTCTGCCGTGGAGCAACGAAATACTCAATACAATGGTGCAGTATTGCTATACCATAAACTTTGGCCTTGCGGTATTCAATCTGCTGCCCATTCCGCCGCTTGACGGTTACCATGTGGCGCAGTGCCTTTTCATGAATGCAAAGACTTATAAATTTTTCGGCTTTGTTGAAAAGTACAGCTATGTTATACTCGTGGCCGTGCTTATAATCAATTCGCGCACGCATTTCCTTAATACGATAGTGTATTGGCTTATGATGCCGCTCATGAACTTGGCTTCGCTGATACTGAGCATTTTCTGAGCGCGGCGCAAGGGGAAAACGGATGGCATATGAAGTTCATCTAAAGGAGTTTGACGGGCCGCTTGATCTGTTGCTGCATCTTATTGAGCAGGCAAAGGTGGATATAAAGGACATATTCATATCCGAAATCACAAACCAGTATCTTTCGCTTATGGAAGAACTGGATGAACTGGACATGGATACGGCGAGCGAGTTTTTAACCATGGCGGCAACGCTTGTGTATATCAAATCGCGCTCCCTGCTGCCCAAACCGCCAAAGGAAGCGGAGGAAGAAGAGGATCCGGAGGAGGCGCTGGTACGCCGGCTGAAGGAATACAAGCTTTTTAAGCAGGCCGGCGAAAAGCTGAACGAGCTGAGTGCGGGTATGAGGGGCGTGTTTTCGCGGCTGCCGGAGGAATTTGCCCTGCCGCCGCAGGAATATGAACTGGAGCAGGCCACGGCGGAAGAACTGTTCGCCGCTTTTATGGATGTGCTTAACCGTGAAGAACCGGAAAGCAGCATACCGGAAATAGCTAAGAAGGTGGATGCGGATAAGTACACCGTAAGGACGCAGCTTGTGAAGATCCGCGCAAAGCTTAAGAAAGGTGCGAGCGTAACGTTTGAAGAACTGTTTGAAGCAACAAGCGTTAAGCTTGAAAAGATAGTAACGTTTATGGCGCTGCTTGAAATGATAGCACGGCAGGAAATAGTGCTTAAACAGCCCACGCCTTACGGCAGGATAACCATAACTGCATATAACCTGAAAGAGGACGATGCGGACGCCGAATACATGGATGAATAGGCAAAGACCGAGGGGGAGAGAACACATTGGAATACAATGAGCGCATGGGCGCGATAGAGTGCATATTGTTCGTTTCGGGCGATCCGGTGCCGATAATAGAATTGCAGCGGGCAATAGGCGTGACTGACATAGAGATGGAGCACATAATACGCAGCATGGACGAGCTTTATAAGCGGGAAAAGCGCGGCATACAGCTTTTTATAACGGCGGAGACTATGCAGCTTGTGTCCAACAAGGAATATACGCGCTATGTTGAAGAGCTGGTGCAGCCCGTGCAGTCTAAATCCTTTTCCCAATCCATGCTTGAAACGCTTTCGGTAATAGCATACCGCCAGCCTGTGACGAAGGCGGATATTGAGGCCGTGCGCGGCGTGAGGTGCGAATATGCCGTAGGGCAGCTGATGAAGCTGGGGATGATAAGGGAACTTGGGCGCAAGAACGTGGTGGGCAGGCCAATGCTGCTCGGCACTACGGACGCATTTCTCAGGCATTTTGGCATACGGTCGCTCAGCGAGTTGCCTCAGCTAAGCGAAATTGAGAACGCGGAAACGGAAGAAAACGATAATACCGAAGATAAAGCATCCGATTAAACCGAAAGCATAATAAAATAACGCAAAACAGCAAATATTAGCCCATATGGGCTTTTTTGCTATATTAACAATTGCGCTCACAGCGGCAATATTGATACCGATAAGGTTGAATTTCAGCGTTATGCTTTGCGGCAATGCGGCAAGGATAAGGCTGGGCGTGAGCATGCTCGGCTTTATACGGCTGAAGATACGGCATATGGAGAGCAATAAGAGGCACGCGGCAAAGGACAGCAAGGTCAAACCGGACAAGGCTGCAATAAAAATTGCGCTGGCGGTGTTGCGGCAAAGGAAGCGCTATTTATGGCTTGACGGGCTAACTATCCGCGGGAGCATAGGGATAGACGGCGACGCTGCGGCAACGGCGCTGCTGTGCGGCGCGGCAAACAGCCTGCTGCCGCGCGTTATACGCTTTTTGCTACCCAATAAGGGAGCGGAGAGCATATATATTGCGCCGGAGTTCAGATTCGGCTCGGCATGGGTATATATGGAAGGTATCATAGGGCTGAATTTGGCTAAGCTTATAGGTATTATCGGAAAAGAGGTAACAAGATATGTCGCATCCCGTGGAAAACATAATGCGGAGTACAATGGAACAATTAAGGCAAATGGTTGACGTGAACACGATAGTAGGCTCTCCCGTTGAAACGGGCAGCGGAACGGTGCTGCTGCCCGTATCGAAGGTGAGCATGGGCTTCGTGTCCGGCGGAGGGGAATACATAATGGGTCAGGCGGCTACTCCCGTTAAAAGGGCGGGAGACGCGCTTGACGCAAGCGAAGGCCGCTATCCGTTCGCGGGAACTGCCGCGGCGGGCATGTGCCTTACGCCGATGGCATTCGTAACCAGCGAGAATGGGCGCACGCGCGTGCTGCCGGCGCAGTATAAATGCGGCGCGGAAAGGCTGATAGACATGATGCCGGAGATAATTGCCGCGATAGAGCGCATGGCGGGCAGTACAAACGGCGCAGGCAAAGAGGAGACTGCCGAATGAACGCGCGCAGGACAGCCGCGCTGATACTGGCCGCGGCGACGCTTATGGCCCTTAATGCGGGCGCATATGCCGAAAATGCGCCCGATATTGCGGCGGGCGGCGCGGCGCTGATAGAGCAGCACACCGGCGCTGTGATATGCGCAAAGGAAGCGCATAAAAAGCTCCCTATGGCAAGCACCACAAAGATTATGACCGCGCTTATAGTAATAGAAAACTGCCAACTTGGTGACACGGTGAAGGTCAGCCCAAAGGCATACGGCGTGGAAGGATCGAGCATGTATCTTAACGCGGGCGAGGAAGTGAGCGTGGAGGACATGCTGTACGGACTGATGCTTTTGAGCGGGAACGATGCGGCGGTGGCATTGGCAATACACACGGCCGGCAGCGTGGAAGCATTTGCGGCGCTGATGAACGCCCGCGCGGAAGAAATAGGCTCGCACAATACGAATTTTGTAACGCCGAACGGGCTGCACGATCCGGAGCATTACACAACGGCGTATGACTTGGCGCTTATTGCGGCGGAAGCGATGAAGAATCCTGATTTCAGAAAAATAGTGGGTTCAACGTATCATAAGACCACCACAGGCAGCGTTATACGCTATATGAAGAACAAAAATAAGATCCTGTGGCAATATGAAGGCGGCTGCGGCGTAAAAACGGGCTTTACAAAGGCCGCAGGGCGCTGCCTTGTGTTCGCGGCGGAGCGGGACGGAATGACGCTGATAGGCGCGGTACTGGGCTGCCCTGATATGTTCAACGCTGCTAAGGCGATGCTTGATTACGGCTTTGCATCGTTCCGCACGGAAAAGATAATATCCGCAGGGCAGAGCATAACACGGATAAGAGTGAGCGGCGGCACAAAAACGGCCTTGGCAGCCAAGGCCAAAGACGATATAATTATACCAGTACGGATAGGCGAAAGCGCGGACATACGCACGGAAGTGGAAACGCGGAGCGGAATGAACGCCCCTGTTGAAAAAGGGGAGGACGTTGGCAGTGTAAGGGTGCTTATGGACGGCAAGCTGGTTGGCGAAACGCGGCTGCTTGCCGCGGAAGACAGCCTTTCGCTCAAATTCGGCCAGTATTTAAGAAAGCTGCTGTCCGGCTGGGCGGCATAGGGTATGCAATGCGGCTGCAAAAGTTTATGGCGGAGGCCGGAGTAGCCTCCAGAAGAAAATGCGAAGAACTTATCGGCGCTGGCCTTGTTAAGGTAAATGGTCAGGTGGCGTCGATAGGCACGGTGATAGACCCGCTTAACGACAGGGTGGAATACGCAGGCAAGCTGCTGCGCCCGGCCGAAGAACGGGTCGTTTTTGCGTTCTATAAGCCGCGCGGCGTTATGTGCACCGCGTCCGATCCGCAGGGCAGAGCGACCATAATGGATTACTTTAAGGATGTTCCGTACCGGCTGTACAGCGTTGGCAGGCTTGACTATGATTCCGAAGGCTTGCTGCTTATGACCAACGACGGCGAACTTGCGTATAAACTTACGCATCCCAAATTTACGGTGGATAAAACATATCACGCCGTGTGCGATGGGGTGCTGACAAATGCGGAAATAGCGCGGCTTGAGCAGGGCGTTGACATTGGCGACGGGATGACCAGCCCAGCGAAGATAACGCAGGTGCATGCGCTGCACAACGGCAACACATCATTCGATATAACCATACACGAAGGGCGCAACCGCCAAATAAGGCGAATGCTTGAAGCCGTGGGGCACCAAACGCTGGTGCTGAAACGCACGAAGGAAGGCGCGGTTTCAATAGGCTTCATGCAGTCTGGCGAATACAGGGCTCTGAGCGCTGAGGAACTTAATGCGCTCAGGCAAACGGAGCTGTCTTAACATCAAATTTATATAAAATTTTGCCCGCAGGCGAATTTTGTAAGCTATTGCGGGCAAAATTGGCATTTCTATTAACATCAAGAAAAATAAATTTCCATTTCAGGCAGGAAAAAAGAACACTATGCAGAATAAGAGAAAACGGGAGTATTTGAGGGCATTGTTCATTCAAATGCCAGCTTATACATGTATACAAGTATTTAACGGTTTCATAATCAACACTTAGAAAGGAGAACTGTCGCAGATGGATCTTATCAACAATCCGTGGTTTGTGCTTGTGTTGGGTATGGGTACGGTATTTATCGGTCTGTTCCTGCTGGTGCTTATCATTAAGGTGATGGGCTTTATAGCGGGCAAGACCGTGAAAACCCCGGCCGCTCCCGCAGCCGCAGCTCAGG
>ERZ780226.2832-NODE-2832-length-11422-cov-3.548606_pt1 | contig 11422 bp, 9 predicted proteins | sample MGYA00511165_ERZ780226 | MGnify/ENA primary metagenome ERZ780226 (study PRJEB29588, sample SAMEA2152373) | human gut metagenome | biome: human gut; feature: human-associated habitat; material: faeces | place: Denmark | collected 2008/2010 ...
CTCGCGGCTCGCCGTGCCGTTGCCGATGGCGATGTGCTCCACGCCGTGCTTTTTGACGAGCTGCGCGAGCTTCGTGATGGCTTCATTCTTCTGCCGTTCGCCGTAGGTGGGGTAGACCACCGTGGTGTCGAGCACCTTGCCGGTCGCGTCAATGACCGCGACCTTGCAGCCGTGGGCATAGCCGGGGTCGAGGCCCATCGTCACATGGCCCTTGACCGGCGGCTGCATCAAAAGCGGCTTGAGGTTGAGAGCGAACATTTTGATCGCGCCCTCACTGGCCTTGTCCGTCAGCGCCGCGCGCATCTCGCGCTCAAGCGAGGGGTAGATCAGGCGGTCGTAAGCGTCCTCGGCGGCGGCCTTAACGAACTCCATCGCGGCGGAGCCTGGCTTCACGACCGCGCGGCGCAGCAGCGGCAGCGCCAGCTCGCGGTCAAGCAGGACGGTCGCGCTGAGCATTTTCTCCTTCTCGCCGCGGTTGATGGCGAGGATCTGGTGCCCCTGGAGACGGCTGAGCGGCTGCTCGAAATCGTAGTACAGGCGGTAGACGCTGTCCTCCTCCGTCGCGGCGAGGGAGCGGAGCCTCCCGCGCTTTTCCAGCAGCTCGCGCAGCGACCGGCGGACGGCGGCATCATCGCTGATCCACTCGGCGATAATATCGTTTGCGCCCTGCAGGGCGTTGGCAAGCGTCTCCACGCCCTTTTCCGCGTCGATATAGGCTGCCGCCGCATCCTCCGGTCGGGGGCAATCGCGCTCCTGCGCGAAGAGCAGCGCCGCGAGCGGCTCAAGCCCCTTTTCCTTGGCGACGGTCGCGCGGGTGCGGCGCTTGGGTTTGTAGGGACGGTAAAGGTCCTCGACCTCGGCGAGCGTCTGCGCCGCGTCGATGGCGGCGGCAAGCTCGTCGGTCAGCTTCTCCTGCTCGGCGATGCTCGCCTTAACGCTCTCCTTGCGTTCGGCGAGATTGCGCAGATAGGCAAGACGCTCCTCAAGCGTGCGCAGGGCGGTGTCGTCCATCGAGCCGTGCAGCTCCTTGCGGTAGCGGGCGATGAACGGAATGGTGTTGCCCTCGTCGAGCAGTCTGACGACGTTCTCAATGTGCTCGGCGGGGCGGTTCAGCTCGCGTGCGAGCTGTTCAATGATGGTCATGGATATTGGCTCCTTGTCGATTCGGTTTTGGGGTGACGAAAAGAGGGATATGCTCCCCCTTTTCGCAGCGTTACTTATGATACAGCTTTTTGACCTCGTACCTCGGCTCGCAGGTCACATGGATGCCGAGCCGCTTGTAGAGCTTGATGTCCTCCTCCGAGATGATGACGGAGAAGTGCGCGTCGCAGCCGCGCAGACTGCCGAGCTGCTCCTGCGCGAGCTGGGCGATGGGGTTCGTCAGCGCCGAGATGCACAGCGCGATAAGCACCTCGTCCGAGTGCAGGCGCGGGTTGTGGTGCCCGAGGCTTTCGATCTTGAGCTTTGAGATCGGCTCGATGACCTGCGCGGAAATGAGGTCGAGCTTGTCGCTCACACCTCCCTGCGCCTTGAGCGCGTTGAGCAGCAGGGAGGCGGAGGCTCCCAGCAGCGAGCTCGTCTTGCCGGTGACCACGCGGCCGTCGGGCAGGACCATCGCGCCGGCGGGCTTGCCGGTCTCCTCGGCCTTTTGCAGCGAGGCGGCGACGGCGGGGCAGATATCCGGCGTGACGCCGGCCTGCTGCATCACAAGCTCCAGCTTGCGCAGCTGACATTCGTCGGCCTCGCCGCGCACGAAGGAGACCTGCGCGGTGTAGTAGCGGCGCAGGATCTCCAGACGGGACGCCTCGCGGCAGACCTCGTCGTCGATGATGCAGTTGCCCGCCATGTTCACGCCCATGTCGGTGGGAGATTGATAGGGGCACTTGCCCTGGATCTTCTCAAACATCGCGCGCAGCACGGGGAAGATCTCCACGTCGCGGTTGTAGTTGACGGTCGTTTTGCCGTAGGCCTCGAGGTGGAACGGGTCGATCATGTTCACATCGTTGAGGTCGGCGGTCGCCGCCTCGTAGGCGAGGTTGACGGGGTGCTTGAGCGGCAGGTTCCAGATGGGGAAGGTCTCAAACTTGGCGTAGCCCGCGGCGACGCCGTGCTTGTGCTCGTGATAGAGCTGGCTCAGACAGGTCGCCATTTTGCCGCTGCCCGGGCCGGGCGCGGTCACGACGACAAGGGAGTGGGTGGTCTCGATGTAGTCGTTTTTGCCGAAGCCCTCGTCGCTGACGATATGCGCCACATCGGAGGGATAGCCGGCAATGGGATAGTGGCAGTAGTGCTTCACGCCCAGCGTGTCGAGCCGCTTCAGGAAAGCGTCGGCGGCGCTCTGACCGGCGTACTGTGTCACCACGATGCTGCCGACGTATAGCCCAAGCGCGCGGAAGGCATCCATCAGGCGCAGGCAGTCGTCGTCGTAGCTGATGCCGAGGTCGCCGCGCAGCTTGTTCTTTTCAATGTCGTTCGCGCAGACCGCGATCACGATCTCCACATCGTCGCGCAGCTGCTGGAGCATACGGATCTTGCTGTCGGGCTGAAAGCCGGGCAGCACGCGCGAGGCGTGGTAGTCGTCGAAGAGCTTGCCGCCGAATTCCAGATAGAGTTTGCCGCCGAATTGCGCGATGCGCTTTCTGATGTTGGCGGCTTGCAGCTCGATGTATTTTTCGTTGTCGAATCCCTGGCGCATAGAGGTCGGCATCCCTTTCCGAACGACGTCGTAAACGGAAAAATTATACCGGACGTCGTCGGCAACAAAAAATGGGATTCCCCGATGGGGAATCCCATTCGTCATAGAGAGCAATTACTCCCGAGGAATGTTGAACAGGGGTTTGCATGGCTCCCAAAAACGCGCTGGTTGAAACGTTGCCGACGACGCGTGCGCTCGAAGAGTATGCACGGGTGGCTTTGCGGTGATTTCCCAGACCGTTCGTTGCTAGGCGAGATATTTCTTTTTCCAGGCCTTCTTTCGGGCGTAAGCGTTTTCTGTCATGTCGGAGTAGTCGTAATCAACTTTGAACTTGCCGTTGGAATGGAGAATAAGCGTCATCGATCCCCATCTCTTTTCGGGCTTAAGCGCGGCCCTTTCAGGTTCAATGAACTTGTTGATAGCCATAAAGTTTTTCATCAAGGATGCCCTCGAAACGCCTTTTTGGTCAAAGCATTTAACGAAGTCGTCTTTTCCGCTGCCAGCAACGTAATACTCAATAGAGAACGCACCCTCGGCGTACTCGGCGTAAAACACGACCTTGCTCCAGTCTTCGGGGAGGGTTTCCTCAAGAATTGAAGCTATCCCTTGTAGCATCTTCTTTTCACTCATTACATTTCCTTTGCAGTGTTAAGAAGAAACGTAGCCGTCTCTTCGCCGTCAATAATGTCCGTGATAGCAAACGAGCTAGGCCTGAATGACCCGCCCTCATAAAGTGGCTCAACCTTGAAAAACACTTCAGCGCCATCAGCCAAAGCATCGGCGCATTTTTGCTCGATTGCTGCATAGGCTTTTTGGTTAACCTCGCCGCCCATGGCGACAATATTCTCAAGGCCATTTGATCCATTGAATCGGTCGGCAATCAGATGGCCTCTTTGATCAAAAAGCTCTTCAAACCCTTTTCCGATTGACTGGATAGTGTCCTTGATGGTCAAACGACCTTCGTGGGTCTTTAGTTGTAAGAAGCCTTCGGCCGATTCGACCCTACCCATTGCATCGGTAACGTATTTATACCCATTGATCTCATAGCTCATGTTCGGAACGAGGTCGTCGCCAACGCGGTAAAGTTGCCCGAGATCGTCGGTTGCACACTTCACGCCGTCGATCGCAAACTCGTTATTGGGAAGCAGTCGGTCGCCTTCGTAAATTGCCTTTCCGGCATCATCCAGAATTCGTGAGCTTGCGCCCGATTCTGCTGCCTTTGAGGCAAGAAAGTTATTTAGACCTCGTCCGGCAAGAAGCGTTGCTGCCGTAACAGTTCCCGCAACGACTTCTCCGACGATATCCTCCTGAGATATCTCACCGTCTTCAGCGCCGGCTTCCAAGCTCTTTCCCATTTCGTCAAGAACGAGTACAGACCCAGCAGCGAGTGCTGCAGGGGCAGAAGCGGTGACGGCTACGGCACCAAGCGCAACTTCAGTGGCGATTTCGCCTCCAGTTTCGACATAGTCTCCGATTTCCCGTATCTGCTCATCGGCTTCCATGAAGTCGCCCCAGGCGTTGGCTGCATCGTCAACAGCGTGTGTTTGCGCGGTTTTCACCGCTGCTTCTTCGTCTTCGGCCAGTAGTTCAATATTCGATTCAACACCGACATATGCGTTTTCTCCAACGTCGGCAACTCCAAGTACGAACCTGCCGCCAAGATAAGCTCCGTTCCTTGCGCCATCGCGGACAGTTTCGCCTGCAGCGTTGAGTGTTGGCTCGCATGCTTTCCAGGCGTCATCTGCGGCTTCTTGAACTGTTGAAATGCTCGCGGTTAGGACATCGCCGGAAGAAATATCCCGCCATGCGGCATCTGCACAATCAGCAACGGTGCGTTGCGCCTCCTCAAAGGCCAATCTCGTTTCGGTCGTATCCGGCATTAATTGCTCTATATTTTCAAACGCCATTTAGATCACCGGCCTTGTTTGAGATAAGACCGCTGATACTTCGGCGAGTGCTGAGGCCTTTTCCGTTGTCTCGATGCCGGTACCCCTCTTTCTCAGCTCGTTGAGATGAGCGTTAAGCATCGACTGAATGAACAGGTATTGGATTGGTCCCCAGCTTTCGGGTGAGGAGTCATCTTCGAATTTCCAGCTTGAAAGCAGATGGGAGCAAAGCCTCTCTTTGAGGCTGTCGGCAGATAAATCCCTGGCGTCGTCGAGGATGCGTCCAATATTGAAATACCTATAAGCACACCATTCAAACAGTGGCTTCCTCGAGGACAGAGGAGTCCTTGCCATCTCAATCAAGCGTGCCTTCATGGAGTCAGGTATGTCCATCTTGTGCACACAGTCGCAGAAGTTGTATTCCCTTGGCTCATCGAGCTTGAACGGATTAAGCACACAAGAGTTGAGATAGCGAAGCTCTTCAGAAGAAGCCTTGTCCTTCGCGCTGTGCTTGCTCTGTGTCGGCGAGTACTCTAGGCCGCGTTCATGCGGTTCGATGTGACAGAGGACAGGTTCGATCCATTCGTTCTGATATATTGCTGCAACGCCTCGCTGAAGCTTTGCAAGCTCTTGGATTTGGCTCTCGTTAAGATTTGCCGCCTTGCCGATAAGCATCCTGTCGCCTTCGTCAGGCAGTTTCCAGGATAAGTCGATGCGATGATTCTGCCTCAAGCCCAGCGGGTTGTTAAGGCGCGGTCATTTTGGCGCTTACATCTCACTTTTGCAGACGTAGAATACGAGTATTGGAATCAAAGGAGGGTTCTCATGCCAAATATCGGTAAGGACGACCATCCGAAGCTGTGGTCGCTTATTTTCGTGCTTATCATCGCGCTGACCTTCTGTTGCTTCGTCATGGGCCAAGGATTCAACAGTGGAACCAGCGTCTTCCTGGCAGGCCAAGGTTACGGTGCGAGCCTTGCCGGCGTACTTGCCTCGTCTTCTCCATTGCCGCCGCGTTAGCACGACTGTTCGTCGGCCCTGTTATCGACAACGGCAAGTGCTCACTCGTTATCATCGCCGGCATCGCTATCCTCATAGCAGGAACAGCACTGTCCGCTGTCGTTCAAGGCATCCCCCTCTTCACAATCAGCCGTTTGCTGCAAGGCGTGGGCTTTGGCGCAGCAACAACAGCAGCCTCGACCGCCGCAGCAAGCGTCTTACCGCAAGAACGGCTCGGCGAAGGCATTGGATACCACGGCCTCGGACAGGCTATCGCCATGAGCATCGGCCCAGCCTTCGCACTTTACCTAGTAGGAACCGATCCCTCAACGAACCTCTATGTCGGCCTTGCCCTGGTTGGGTTTGCAGGGCTTGTAATCGCCCTCAACGCACGCTATGAAAGTAAATGGCAAACTCTGCCAAGCTCCAGCGCATACCGAATCAAAATGGAAACCCGGCTCGAACTCGACTCAAAAGACGGGCAGGCACCCAGCCCCACCACAGTAACTACATCCGAAACAATTAACAGTGAAAAGTATCCTGAAGGCGACCAGGTGTCCAAGAGAACCCTGCGTGACTCATTCAACATCTTCGAGCCGCGCGCATTGCCTGGCGCCATCCCACAGATGATCATGTGCCCCACTTTTGGCTTTGGCGTCTTCTTTGCTGGTCTGTACGGTACTACTCTCGGCTATACCCACGCCGGTCTCTTCTACACCATCAGCGCGGTAAGCATGATTATCATTCGCATGATTTCAAAGCATTTCATGGACACCGTACCTGCAATCAAAACAATGACCGGAGCCGTCGCGTGCGGCATCCTCTGCTGCCTTATGCTACTTGCCGCACCGTACGGGGAACCTGTCTTCCTGGCGTCCGGAATCTTCTATGGTCTCGCCACTGGCATAAGCCTGCCACTTAATCAAAGCGTAGCGGTAAAGAACACCCCGCCAGAGCGCTGGGGCGCCGCAAACGCCCTGTTCCTGCTCGCCAATGACATCGGCATTGGCTTCGCAAGCGTAATCTGGGGCGTTATCAATGACTCATTCGGGTTCCAGACAAGCATCGTCTGCGTCATTGTCTGCCTTATCGCAAGCTACGCATCCGCCTGGATCGTCTACCCCGCCCGCGACAAGCGGTGGAGGCATTAGAGCGTAAGCGTCAAAATGACCGCGTAGCAGGAAACGTCCAGGGCCATTCCGGCATACGGATGGAAAAGTCCTGGACGTTTCCATCTTTGCGTTGCGGTATGCCTTAGGCCGCTATGTCGCTACAGGCCCTCCTCGGCGTTGTTCGCCATCTCGTCGTCGAACGCATCGGGGTCGATGTTAATTATGAAGTCGTCAGGCATCTCTTTGGCCTTCTCGGCAGCGGCTGGGGCGAGCTTGCAGGACTCAGGCACCCTATCCGACCATGGCAGGAACGAGTCCACAACCTCATCGGTGAGCTCGCCGGCGTTGGACATCTCGGTCAGCAGCCACTCGACGTAAAGCCTGGGATTGAGCCCGTTGGCCTTGGCCGTGGTGGTGACGCTGTATATCGCCGCAGACGCCCGCGCGCCGCGTGGCGCATCGCTGAAGAGCCAGTTCTTGCGCCCTACGACGAAGATTCGCTGGGCCTGCTCGGCGACGTTGTTCGAGAGCTCCAGGTGCCCGTCTTCGAGCACGTTCATGACGTAGGGCCAGAACTCCACGGCGTACTGCAGCGCACGGTGCAGCGCCAGCTTCGGCGAGGCTAGGGGAAGCTGGCCCGCGCCCATCCCCCCGAAGTCCTCCATGAGCGGGCGGAGCTCCGCGTCGCGGGCGGCCTTCCTGGCACCCGGCTCCATGTCGTCGAACTTGGAGTCGACCTTGAAACATGGCGTCGATCCTGCGCCTTGCCTCGAGCGCAACGCTGGCGCCGCCTTGGCGTCGCCGCCGGCGATCTTCACGATTTGGGCGAAGTAGCGGCGCACGTGGACGAGGCACGCCGTGTTGGCGATGTTGGGGTTGCCGAGATTGAAGTAGGGTTTGTAGCCGTCGGTGGTAAGCGTGCCGGACCAGCCCGCAAGAAACTCCTGGGCAACGCCCTTCCTGCGGGTCTCGTGGTATTCGAATACATACACGGGCACGTCGCAGCGCGCCGAGCAGAACAGCCACATCCTCGATTTCTTCTTCGCCTCGCGGTTCGGCTCTTTCAGGACCTGAACCGTGGTCTCATCGGCATGAATCCTGACATGCGACAGCAGCTCGACCTTCATTCTCTCATGGACCTTCGCCAGCCAGCGCGCGTGCACGTTCATCATCCAGTTCGCCATGTCCTGGCGCGATATCGTCGCGCCGCACGCCTTGAGGTCTGCCTCTATGCGGTAGAGCGGCAGCGACATGACGTACTTGCCGTTGACGATCCAGGCAAGCAGCGACGGCGTCGCAAACGAGCCTGGTATCGGCGGCTCAGGCTGCGGTGCTCGCACGATGACGCCCTTGCGCTCCTATTGAGTTTCACTTGAGTTTCAGGGGCGTTTTTGGGGTGGTGGGACAAACTACTGGGACAGTTCACTCTTCGAAAAAATCCTTTACTCTTCGTCCGCTGCGTGTCGCCATGTCCGTGGTGTACGCGCTTTTAGAGTAAAAATGACTGAAACTGCAGGTCAAAAGGCATAAAGAGACCCCCTGAAAACGTTGTTTCCAGAGGGTCTCAATAGTTCTTACTCACCCCAAATCACAGGTGGCTTTACGCTTTTTCGTACGTGGCGGCACACTGCGACACTCTACGGACGGAATTTCGATTGCGCAAAATCCGCTCCAGTTTACTCCCACTCGCCAAAGTAAAACTGGTTCTAAACAATACTGTTTAGGGGATTTGACTCTTAGTTGCTCAATTTGATACCAATTATCCAACTTATACGGCGTTGTCGGACTCCTGTTATCAAAAGATTATCAAGCCCAATGTTATCAGCAGAAAAGCAATGGTTTGGATCATCTGTATTATACCACAAGCAGAGTGCTATTTCAATCAAATAAGGGACTGCTTCAACTGTAGAATCCGTTTTTCAATCTCTCGAATGATCTCGACAAAGACTTGATCTTCGCTTCCGGTCGGATCTTCTAATCCCCAGTTATCGTCAAATGCTCTACCAATGAAAGGACAGCCCACATTGCACCCCATGGAGATTGCAATATCAGGGGCAGGAATATCCGAGATCAGTTTGGAATACTGGGTTTCCTCCATGTCAATCCCGTACAGTTCTTTCATAATGCGGACAGCATCCTGATTGATTTGCGGTTTTGTTTCCGTTCCTGCGGAATAGCTTTCAAACACATCGGAAGCCAAGTGCTTTCCCAAGGCCTCGGCAATCTGACTGCGGCAGGAATTATGGACGCAGATAAATGCCACCTTTTTCTTACTCATATTTGAACCAGTCTTTCGTTTTATTTGCGTTTTTTTACAAGGAACAGCATCACGGGATCTTCTGTCAGCACACCCACAGTCGTTGCCAGTGCCGCAGGGGAAGTCGTTCCAAACAAGGCGATTGCAACAGCAACAGCCAGTTCAAAGAAGTTGGAAGCACAAATCATTCCGGCGGGAGCAGCAATCTTGTAGGGCAGCTTCAAAACCCGGCAAGCGATATACGCAATCGCAAAAATCAGGAAGGTCTGTAAAATCAGCGGTACCGCAATCAAAACAATGTGCAGAGGTTTTTCCAGAATGGTATTGCCTTGGAACGAGAAAATCATCACCAGCGTCAGCAATAAGCCAATGGTAGTTACACTGTCAAACATATGGATGAAAGTCTCCTCAAAGTACACTGCCCCTTCCGCTTGATGACAGCCGAACGGGTCAGCATACCGCCAGCCAGAGGAAACACCACAAACAGTACCACAGAGAGAATCAGGGTATCCCACGGAACGGGAACATTGGAACGCCCAGCAAAAAATGCCCGTTGAGTTCGATTTGAGTTTCACGGGCCCCGAAACGGCCCCGTTTCGCCCTCGGGGACAAAAACCGCGCGTCAACTCACTTGGGATAAATCCTTACTCCCATTCCCTCGAATACCTCCCCGTGCCTTGTTGTCTTGAAACACGGGGAGTAAATGGCGAAATCGCAGGTGAAAGGGAGTAAAACGGCAAAGAAAAAGCCTCCGTTCCAACGAGGGAACAGAGGCTAGAAAATCGTTTTTACTCACCGCCGTCGCTGGCGGCTTTGCCGTGACTCTCGTCCGAAACGAAACTCAGCGGCACAGTGCGGCACTCAAAAGTGCAGGTCAAAGCCCTGCTTACTCCCACTCGATAACGAGCGCCGCAGCTAGAAAGGCGGCTCACTTTTTTACAATGCAAGCTAACAGGCGTTTCTTCGACGGAATTTGGTCCTCATTTGATCCTCACGCATAAAACGGAAAGGTTGATTCGAGATCTTTAATCAGCTGGATCATCCTTCGTCAGACATTTGACCCAGCGATAATTTTCATCATCAAGACGCGAAACCAACTCATGGCGATCTCTGTAGCGCAATGCTATAGGCTTAGGAAATAGATCGTCTTTTACAGAAGCAATCAGCTCGCGAGGCGCATTGTTATCTACCAGCGAGATCATTGCAAGAACGTACCCGCTATAGAGACCATCTACATAGCCTGTTTGATGCAAATTATCAATAAGTAAATCATTCGGCAAGCCGCCATATCCACTTGGCACTAGGCCTTCTTCTACGAGCTGAGAAGACCAAAGGGACATAATCTCGTCCTCATCTTTCTTGCTCAGTTTTCCTAGAAGATCATCAAAATCGATACCCTGAACTTTATCGTTAAGGTATGCAAACAGGATTCGAATGAAACTCTTAGCCGTCGAAGACAGCTCGCGATTGATTTCTTCCTTTAGCTCATTGGCGACTCCATCGCCCAATTTCGTTTCTTTATTCATATCCTCTCCCTTCCCAACAGCTTGCCCCAAAGCAATATGTTCCGACCCGCCAATGGCAGAAGCACTTGCTAAGCAAGCGCATATCCCCTCTTGAAACGTTCGTCGAAGGGACAGAAATCGCTATAAACATGACCGTCAATAAGCAGCGAACCATTCGGTTGGCGTATCGTATGCTGCCGAAACTTATCGACATAGTCATCGGACTTATCATGTTCAAAATAGCTGAACCGATCGAGCCACTCGTCGTATTCATCGGCCCGCTCCACACGAGTCTCGTACTTCTTTGCCCATTCAAAAAGAAAAGAGTCAGAAACAGGTCCCCTCGCGAGGAGCACTGGACCGTCTTCCAGCTGAACCGGAATCAACCCATATGAGGCCGATAGCTGAAATAATGCGTGGGCCGCTTGAACAGGACTACCGAAATCGGTAAATACAAGCGCCCCTCTCTTCACGCCAAGAGCAGCAGACAGTTTTTGGAGTGCAGCGAATTTTGGCACCCTAGCCCCTTGTTCATACGAACGTAGCGTTGCAAGGGAAAGATCGGTCTCTCGGGCCAAATCCGGCTGAGTCTTCGCAGGAGTGCACCGCGCCCTTAGCTCGGGCAGCTTCTTCGACTGCATTCTATTCTGCCAGGGCGTAATCAGTATCCAGGACTCTCGCGGATCGTACTCGTAGCGCAAGGGAAACTGGGACGGGTAAAACTCAGCTGCGAAGTTGTCCTTCCATCTTTCATAGTCATCCCGGTCGGAGTCACTCTCAACCTGAGCATACTGAGCAGCCCATTTCTTCAGGAACGCCTTCATGAAAGATGAAGTCGGCTTGAGCGCAGAATAGCGCTCGTTTGCAACGGGCTCGAACCCGTATGTCGTAGCAAATTGAAAGAAAGCCTGAGCAATTAAGTCCGTATCACTGAAATCGTAGTAGTGGAGCGCCTCGGCTCGCATGCC
>ERZ780226.2835-NODE-2835-length-11417-cov-2.749252_pt1 | contig 11417 bp, 5 predicted proteins | sample MGYA00511165_ERZ780226 | MGnify/ENA primary metagenome ERZ780226 (study PRJEB29588, sample SAMEA2152373) | human gut metagenome | biome: human gut; feature: human-associated habitat; material: faeces | place: Denmark | collected 2008/2010 ...
GCAATTCGGAGCGAAGCCGCTCGTAGACGGCGCCGGACTGCTCCATCCAGACCATCGTCTCACCGCGCCCCTCGTTGACGGCAAGGGCCGTCAGTCCGACAAGCGACTCGCGCAACAGATCGTCGTACAGACGCTGAATTCCTTCGGAGGTCGAAGGCTTCACCCGCCAGTAGGCCGTACCATACTTCTGATGCGGCATGGTATATTGTCCGCAATCCTCGAAAGGATCGAACGTCTCTTCGTAGCTTTTCGTCACGCCGCAACCGGCCAGGCCCGCCACACCGATGATACAGGCGAGCAATCGGAATCGTATTCTGTTCATGTCACTGCTGTTTTTGATCGTCGGAGAATGAATAGGGCGCAGCCTCGGGACCGGTTCCCCGCGTCCGATCCGGTTCGGAGTCCATCGTAAAGCAGATTCGTCCGCCCTGACGCAACTCTTCAAAGGTGAAGTAATTCCGGTCGAAACGTTTGCCGTTCCGTCGGATCATGCGGATATACGGCCGCGAATCGTCGTTGTCAGGTGCCGAAAGCCGGAGAAGCCGTCCTTCGGGCATCGTCACCTCCACCTCGCGGAACAAGGGCGATCCGATGGCAAACTGCCCCTCAACCGGACACACCGGGTAGAATCCCAGCGCCGAAAAGAGATACCAGGCCGATGTCTGGCCGTTGTCCTCGTCCCCGCAATAGCCGTCCGGAGTCGGACGATAGAGACGGGACATGACCTGACGCGTCCAGTACTGGGCTTTCCAGGGCTCGCCTGCATAGTTATACAAGTAAATCATGTGCTGGATAGGCTGGTTGCCGTGCGCATAGTTACCCATATTGGCAATTTCCATTTCACGGATTTCATGAATCACACCTCCGTAGTAGCTATCATCAAATATCGGTGGAAGGTTGAACACAGAATCGAGCATACTGACAAACATCTTTCTGCCGCCCATCAAATCGGCCAGTCCCTGTACATCATGAAATACAGACCACGTATAGTGCCAGCTGTTTCCTTCGGTAAAGGCATCCCCCCACTTGAACGGATTAAAAGGAGTCTGGAAGGTGCCATCGGCGTTCTTGCCACGCATCAGTTTTGTTTCAGGGTCGAACAGGTTGCGGTAGTTCTGGCTTCTGCTCTTATAGAGTTCCAGTTCTTCTGCCGGACGCCCTAGCTTTTCACCCATTCGGTAGATGCACCAGTCATCGTATGCATACTCTAATGTACGCGCCGCATTCTCGTTAATCTTTACATCGTAAGGCACATAACCCAGTTTATTATAATATTCGTATCCACGGCGCCCTGTTGTAGAAACTCTCGGATGTACACTGTTGGCTCCTTTGAGCAAACCTTCATACATTTTCTCCGCATCCGCTTTGGTCACATTCTTCATAAAAGCATCTGCCACTACGGAAGCCGAATTGTTTCCGACCATACAGCCACGATGTCCCGGACTCGCCCATTCGGGGAAGAATCCGCTTTCAAGATATGTATTCAACAGTCCTTCCTGCATCTTCTCTCCCATTGAAGGATATATCAAATTGACAAACGGGAACAGGCAACGGAACGTATCCCAGAAACCGGTATCGGTAAACATATATCCCGGACGGATTTCACCGTTATAAGGGCTGTAATGTACCGTTTCACCCTTCGCATTCACTTCGTGGAACATACGGGGGAATAATACCGAACGATACAGACAAGAATAGAAGGTACGCATCCGGTTCTCATCATCGTCTTCGACTTTGATACGTCCCAGTACGTCATTCCAAGCTTTACGTCCGGCTTCCTTGGTCTGTTCGAATGTCTTGTTTCCGATTTCTTTCAGATTCAGTTCCGCCTGTTCGGGGCTGATGAATGAGGAAGCCACTTTGGCATGCACCTGCTCTCCTTTCTTTGTCGAAAAACCGATGGCAGCACCTACGTGATTGGATTGCAGTTCAAGATGCGTCTCTACCAGATGGTAGTCCGCCCATACTTTATTAAATGTAAAAGGCTTGTCGAACTCTATCACAAAGTAGTTCCTGAAATTCTGCGGAACACCGCCACTGTTACGTGTCGTATAACCTACAATCTTATTTTCTTCGGGAATCACCTTCACATACGAACCACGGTCGAAAGCATCTACTACCACATAAGCATCGGACGCTTCGGGGAAAGTAAAACGGAAATACGCACAACGCTCCGTCGGGGCAATCTCCGTTGTCATGTTATACTCTGACAGATAAACACTGTAATAATAAGGAGTTGCTTTCTCTGCCTTATGCGAAAACCAGGAAGCACGGCTGTCCTGATCAATCTTCAGCTGTTTGGTCATCGGCATAATGGAGAACTGTCCGTAGTCATTGATCCAGGGACTGGGCTGGTGGGTCTGCTTGAAACCTCTGATTTTGTCAGAAGCATACGTGTAAGCCCAACCGTCCCCCATCTTTCCGGTCTGCGGCATCCAAAAGTTCATCCCCCAAGGCAGTGCAATGGCAGGATAGGTGTTTCCGTTGGAGAGCGAAATCTTGGAGTCGGTTCCCATCAGGGGATTCACGTAATCCACCGGCTGCTTTTGCGCAAAGACAGAGGAGACTCCCAACAATAGAGTCATTGTGATAGACAGTAGTTTCTGTTTATTCATGATATAAGAGTTAAACTATTAATATTAGATTAGCGAGTGTTATTATTCACGTTACAAATTAACGCAATAGAAAATTAATAACTATACTCTGACGTGACAAAAAGCACGTCCGGGCGAGAATGTCAGAGTAGAGAACTAGGAGTCAAACAGAGCACAAATTAAATTACTAATAATCAAATAATTGCCCATAAGAAAATACAAATAGAGTACAAACAAAAACAAAAGCAAGAAAGTAATCGAGATTATGTTCTGTTTACTTTCTTGCTTTTTTCAAAGACTGGTTACTTCTTCATTCTAAACCAACGCTCGCCTGTAGCACTTAGCACATACACCATACTGTCGTTGTCATCATAACTCCAATAGAAGCCGTCTTCCGAAACACAGAAAGAGAGGAATTTACTGTAATCCTGCTGTACACGGTTATAATCAGCCGGATTATTATTCCATCCGAATAAATCATATGGTTCGCCCAAGCTGATGAATATACGACCAGTAGCATTATCTGCTGTCATAGTAACCGCAAAGCCAATATAAGATCCCATACCACTCCACGGACAAGCAATCAAATTCCTCGGATTACGATCATCAAACTCCACACCAGAGTGGAAGATTCCCTTAAAGTCTGCATGAATCTCATCCTGATCTACTATATGGGTCTTCCAACCATTTGCATACCATGCTGCAATATCAGAGGCTTTCCGAGTATCACATACAACATTAGCATTGTCAGTTTCAATTTCACCATTCAAATAGTTGTAATAGAGTTTATTTAAACTTATTCCATCTACCGTCACATTGCTACCCAAAGTCAACACTGCATTTTCATCATTCGTTGTATCAATTATCATCGGATACTCTGTGTGTTTTACCACACCGTTATCTATTGCAGAAATCTTCACTTTCCAATTATTGCTCTCGTCGCAAATAATCAAATAGTGTGCAAGGAAAGAAGAGGATGACCTACGAAATACACCATTATTCAACTCTCCCTTAAGCAAATCCATGGCTTGTGCTTTATTATAAGCAATAATGGCCAATCGTTTTCTCTCCTTAGCTTGTTGCAAAGCTGCAGTTGAGACCGGAGTCAAGATCATTTCTTTGCCATGCGTCTGTCCTACAGCTGTAATTTGTGAATCAGAATACCCCGTAATGACAAATGTCGTCTCCGAGTTTTCGTTCAAATATTGTAGCATTCCTCCATTCAGCAAGGTAAGCAACACCGCTTTTTCCCCCTGGAAATCCAGAGAATAATCTGTTCCAACCTCATTCTTCAACAACGTTTCGTCTGAATCCGATGCTACATTTCCTTCTTCATCAAACTGAAAGTAGAACGTTACTCCTTGATAAATCATTTTCCATCCGTCTGCCGCACACAGTAGTTCTTTTACCTCTGAAGGACGCAAGCGGTCTGCACTCATGTCACCTTCATGTTCCCAGTCTTTCCAAGGTTCCGTCATGCCACAACTATAAAAAACCAGGCAACACAACGACAACATTATATAAATAAGTTTCTTCATGATGTTTTTCTTTTAAGATTTGAAATTAGAAATTAGGTATATATCCTCCCAAGTCCGGTCCCACTCCATAATTCTTGGCTGCTCCCGGCGCACAAATACGTAAGTCAATCATCGGCGGAATCCGTCCGTCATCCTTCACTTTCATCACACCGTCAGTAGTACCTCCCCAAGGATTCCGCATCTTGAAAAGATGAGTATTATCATCCGGCAAGATAAACGTAAACGCATGCCCACTGGTCGTCTGCCAATTTTGATCTACCTGTTCACCGCTTCTTGTAAAACCACCGATCACCAGTCTACCCTGTTTGAGCGACACTTCCACCGCGCGTTGTAAGTCTTCGGCAATCAATGCATTTGCACCGAAACCTACACTTTCCCCGTCGCCGGTAAAGATAGCAGAAACATATTCAGTACCAATACCACCGACATTAGAACTACCTTGATAGATCTGATTCCACTTAATCATAGCCTTTTCGAGAATCGTAGCCCAAGTGACTTCTTTATTTCTGCCGCCTAAGGCACCTAAATCGCCACTATTACCGATAAAATAGTCGCCACCTACACCAACTGATATTTGTTTTCCTTTCGGGTCATACATAGTAACTGTGTATGTTTTGTCCATATTATCCTTGATAATGTGTTTTACGAAACGGGGATAGAGGTATGCCATCGAAGCAATCACCGCACAAGCACAGCAGTCACCTACCCAACGCTGATTTACATCAGACATCACAGGATTTCCATTTGGATAAATGGATACAACATTGAATGTATTCCAAGCCATCTTCGTCCCACCATCTCCAAATGGTTCAGGTTCTTCAGCAGGATCGGCAAGCCATTTCAAGTCTGCTGCCGTAGCTTCTCTGTCATTCTCATGCTGTCTGCCCATCGGAGTTATCGCACTAAACGTACTGGAACCTTTACTAGCAATCAAGTCGTTGATATTCTCCGTATATGAACGCATGGCCACCAGTTTCCATTCAGCTATCTGCGTGGCAGCACCACCATTGTTCGCTTCAACAGAAAGTCTGTAGTAACGATAGGAAGTTGCATTATCCACTTCATAGCTTTTCTCTTCTTTTCTCGCTGCAAAAAGTTGGTTTGTCTGCGCATCCAGTTCTGTCCACGTAGTATTATCATTAGAACCATAGAGTGTCCAATCTTTCGGGTCCATTTCGGGAGTATCGGCAGCCGAGGTCAACGAATAGGCAGTGACAGCCTTACTACTATTTCCATTCCAAGTGATGTTGAAACTACTATGATAAGTAACATACTTCGTGTCAGCATTATCGTCTACCAAACGTCTGATTTCCGAACCGACAGGAGCATCAGCATATTGCGCTATAATTGTACCACTGGAGGGCATATTCGTGTTACCCGAACCAAGTACATAAGAAACCGGAGCATCTTCGTTCGGACCTTCTCCTCCATTATCTCCTTCATCATCGTCGGACGAACATCCTGCCAGACAAAAGGGAATTAGCAGCACCAAAAGAAAAATGATTCTCTTCACTGCATTCACATCGCTACATCTTATTTGAGGTATCTTCATTGTTTTTCTTTTCATTAATTTCTTTCATTCATTCGCAGATCGGACATCCGGAGTATATTACTCCGTTGTCCATCCCAGATTTTGTACCATCTTCGGATTACGACGTACATCTTCGTCAGGAATCGGGAAGAGGTAATGTTTAGGCAAAAATGTACGTGTTTCTACTACTACCTTCTCAAAAAATGCAGGAGCATCCGAACGGAAAGCCATACCATGAATAGGTCCGCCTTCTCCACCTCTATGATATTTAGGATAAATCCAATCATCGCCTACAGCCATATCGGCTACTTTCCAACGACGTACATCAAAGAAATGATTCCATTCGAACATCAGCTCAACCAAACGTTCACGATGAATACGTTTGTCCACTCCGTCACGTGTATCTTCATAAGGAATGCATGCAAATCCATTATCGTCCTTAGTACCTACCGCACCATATCCAGGAATACCGGCACGGGCGCGTATCTTATTTACATACTTAATCGCTTCATTACGTTGGTCACAAGCGCTCAACGTTTCAGCATACCCCAAGTACATGTCTGCCAAACGAAGCAAAGTTGCACAATGCCTGTTAGCCCCGCTACGTCCTTCTTTTGAAGCCATTTTACGCATACCATAACCCGTGTAAGGGGCATCCCAATTGGCATTAGCATAACCGGAATTACCGTTATAAGTCAGTTCTGTGGTTATTTCTCCACGCGGAGTATCTGTCTTCAACCAAGTAGAACCATGGAATGTAATGTTCGTATAAAAACGCGGTTCGCGATTAGCCCATTGTTTCAATGTTTGATTCGAATTGCTCTTGAAGTAGGTTCTGGAAGGAACTACTTCGTCAGTATAGTCACTCGACCATCCCAAATATTCATTAGAAGGTACCCCCTCATATTCCTTATAGTTCGTATCGTCAACAATCCGGCGACCGTCTTTCATAAAGTACAAGTCCACCATTTCCTGAGGTACACCAAATCCCAGACCACCTCTCAAAGCACCATTATTATCATCGTACCCCTTGTGATAAGGCGTGGTTTCGTAAGCCCGGTAATCATGGTCTGCCAAGCGAATGAAAATCTGTTCTTTATTCTCTGTACCGTACAAAACTCCCGATGTCACTTTTCTATAAGATTCATAGAAATCAATCTTTCCATCGGCTGTCTTCTCCGTATATAAAGAGAAAGTGTTACCGTATTCATCAAAGAATTCTTTGTAAGCATCACGTGCAGCCTCCCATTTCGCTTTTTCCTGCGATTTATCTTGCGGAAAGAGTTGCTTGCCACTTTCCGGATTAACGATGGCGGCATAATCGGGATTACAATTGAATAGCGGACTTGCCGCATACAACAACATTTTCGCTTTGAAAGCTTTACATGCAGCTCTGTCTATACGTCCCAAATTGGATCCGTCATATCTATCAGGAAGCTCATTTGCCGCATCATCAAATTCCTTCGCCATAAAAGCCACACATTCATCTACCGTATTACGTTCTTTCAGCAGTTCAGCAGTAGAAATATCCAATGGAATTGGTTCTTCCCCCAAAATCACAAATGGGCCGTAGGAACGGAAAATCATGAAGTAATAGAAAGCACGCAAAGCTCTGGCTTGCGCTTTCCACTGTTTGCGTTGTGCGGCCGAGGCTTCCAAACAACGGTCTACATTCATGATAAATGTACTGGCACGAGAAATTCCTTTATAATACTCGATGTACCAAAAGTTTATCCATGAGGAACCTGCATAGGTGGCTCCGGAAGCCCATTCGCTACCATTATTTCCGTCCCATGAAAGCTTGCATTCCAACGAACCGGTTGTCCAGATCCCCGACATCGTATTCCTTGCAGAACGTTCTAATGTTTCATCGGGCACATAATTATACACATTATTCAAAAACTGTTCTGTCTTCGAGCGATTAGTAAACGTATCCTCCAAGTCATATTGTTCACCGGGGATTGCATCGAAGAAATCATTGCACGAACTAAGTCCGACCACCAAACACAGCGCCAAAGTTCCTATTTTAAATATATTTTTCATATCCTTCTTGCTAACTGATTATTATTAAAAACTTACATTCACACCTACTGAATAAGTACGTACATTAGGATAAGCAGTACCATTATTGGTATTCAACTCCGGATCCCATAATTTGAACTTAGAGAATGTCAATAGGTTGGTGCCCATCACATAAATACGCGCACTCTTCAGGAATGTTTGATTAATCAACTTCTTCGGGAGTTGGTAAGCAATAGTCAACTGTTTCAGACGCAGGAAACTGACATCTTTCTGCCACCATGTGCTGGTTTTCATATTATTTTGATTCGCATTGTTTCCATGATGCAAACGAGGATAGAATACATCCTGATTAGTCGGATTGTCAGCAGACCATCTGTCAGTAATGTTTGCAAACAAGTTCGTAATACCTGAACCATCATTAAAAGGATACATGGCATTTCCTCCCAAACAACGGTCTGCCTTGGCATTTCCGGCAAAGAGCGCACCGACAGAGAAATCACCTAATTGTAAATCTGCACCGAAACCATAATAAATCTTAGGTACGTCACCCTGACCTATCAGACATTTATCATAATCGTCAATTACTCCGTCACCATTTAAATCCTTATATTTGATATCACCCACTTTCGAAATCTGTCCCGGATGCCCTTCACCAAACTGCTTGGCATGGTCCATGATCTCTTCTTCACTAGTGAATAACCCTTCGGCGATCCATCCCCAACGTCCGTTCACGTTCGTTCCTCTTTTTTCCATCCACGGATACTGTACCCGGGGATCATCGTTCTCTATAATTTTATCTTCATTCCATGAGAAGTTACCACGGACAGTCAGGAAACATTTCTTACCGAGTTGCTGTGTATATTCCAATGTAGCTTCAAAACCCTTATTGTCTACCACTCCCAAATTAGCATAAGGCATTTCTACGAACCCGGAATAATCAGGAATAACGCGTCGGGTAATAAAGATGTCTTTACGATGTTCTTTAAAGATATCTAATGTCAGCGAAAGATTGTCTTTGAAAAATTTTAAGTCAACACCTAAGTCTTGCTTGCGGGAAGTAGACCAACCGACATTGGCTCCGTACTTGCTGAACCCCCAACCACCAACACCGTTATTCTGGTCGCCAAAACGATAACCATCTACGCTCGCCATCTGGTCTAGGTACATAAAACGCCGTCCTGTTACAGCATCCGTACCAACTAAGCCATCTGTATAACGCACTTTAAAGTAAGAAACAGTTTCTTGCAAAGATTCCCACCAAGCCTCATTAGAGATAGCCCAGCCAAGACCAAATGCAGGGAAGAAACCGAAACGTTTTTCTGGACTGAAGTTCTCGGAACCATTATACCCAAGGTTTGCCTCGAAAAAATAACGGTCGTTCCATGAGTAAGTAGCACGGGCGGCCAAGCCTTGTTGCTTATAGGGCAAAGAACCGATCAGATTATCAGAACTCGAACGGTAAATCTTTTGGTTATAAAGCAAAAGACCACCTATCCGATGCAAACCGAACGAACGGTCGTAATTTAAAGAAGCTTCAAAGTAAGTACTTCTAGAGTCGGAAGCGCCCTGGTCAAATGCAAGATCTTTATGTCCTGTATAGGTCAGTGCATACCGATAATTGCCATCTGCATCAAATACATCATCATTCCACAATCCGTTTTCGTCTTTAGTTCCGGCAAAATTGTAAGTATCTTCACGCTTGTTATACTTCAGGTCACGACTGTTATGCACGTCGAAAGCCAACATGGCAGAGGCGGTAAGCCCTTTACTCCACTTCCAGAAACCAAGGTCTTGCGTCAAACGAATGTTGGAGTTCAACTGATTTCTTGCTTCATTTTTGTAACCACGACGAGTCAAATCGGCATACGGGTTACGGAGGTCACCATTGGTAGAGATACCTGGTACAGAACCATCAGGCATCATTAACGGCAAATAGACCGGATTAATCTCCATAGCTGACGCAAACAAGTCACTGGTAGATTGCTGCGGATAGTTACCCATAGAAAGGAAACCATTGAAGCCCAAATCAATAGTAGTCGTTTCTGTTGGCTTCAAGTTCAAATTAGCGGTATAATTGTAGCGGTCGTAACGGATGTTAGCATCATAGTTCTCCATTTCAGCGGTACGTGTCAGACCTTTTTCATTATAATAACTCAATGAAACGTAGTAAGTGGCATTAGGTACCCCACCACGCACACTTACATTTACACGACGATTATGTCCCCAGTCATTGAATAATTCGTTCATCCAATCAACGTTCGGATACAAATAAGGATTGAACATCAGTGGATTATCATTCGGTAGTAATCCATGGGCTTTCTTCGTAGCCTCAATATATTGAGGAGAATATAACATACTGCCTCTAGTATCCATATACGCTTCATTGGCAGCATCCATATACGTAAAGGCATCCGCCATTTCAGGTTTCTTTGTCAATGTCACAAAACCTTCATAGTAGTCTACTGAGAATTGCGGCTTGCCCACCTTACCCGGTTTGGTTTTAATCAGAATTACACCATTAGCACCGCGTACTCCATATACAGCTGTGGCAGAAGCATCTTTCAGCACCGTAAACGACTCAATATCTTCAGGGTCGATATTATTGAAACTACGTTCCACACCATCCACCAATACCAGTGGTTTAGAGTTCTGACCCGCCAGTGTAGAAATACCACGGATCCAAAGATCGGAATCATCATGCCCCGGTTCTCCTGAACGTTGCACAGCTACTACACCCGGCAAACGTCCAGCAATAGCAGAAGATAAATTAGCTGTCGGCATCTTTATATCTTCTATTTTCATAGATGACTGCGCACCTACTACCGATACTTTACGTTGATGTCCGTAAGCCACAACTACCACTTCGTCCAGTGACGATACATCTTCTGCAAGAATTACGTCCAGCACTTTCTGTTTGCCTACTTTTACCTCTTGTGATTTATATCCTATATAGGATACGATAAGAATGGGATTGTTACTCGTCAGTTTCAGATTATACTGACCATTGGTGTCTGTTATGGTACCATTCGTAGTACCTTTTTCCTGAACGCTCACTCCAATGAGCAATTCGCCTTTTTCATCAGACACACGCCCTGTTACAGGAGTACCTTGTGCCCACACTACTGTACTAAATGTTAGCAGTAATGCCAATAGCCACAATGTCTTTGTGTGATGTTTTTCCATTTCAAACAAATTCATGTTACTTTGTTTTTTTTAATTAATACTAAGGTTATCAATCGCCTATATAATTCTTATAAGCGGAGGCAAATTAAAAACTTTTAATATTAAGAATATTCCGCAGAAGTGACAAAATTATGTCAAAATGAAAATGCTCATTCATAGAACAGAAAGGAGAAATAAAGCACATTATAAACATCTATATATCAACATATAGCATTCATTCGTGTACAAATAGAGCACAAGTTTACGTACATTGTATCAAATTATAATAGCCACCTTTTCGCCACTTTAATTAAAATGTTTATTAGTAAGTAGTAATAAATAAAATCTATACAGACATGAATTCAAATATATCTGTCACCCCAAATGACCAAAGAACAGAAGGAATGAAGGAATCCCGAATCATTAACCGAAAGACTTTGAAAAACTAATTTCTTATCAGTCCAAATTCATTCGTTCTACTGTAGTTTCCCTTTCGTTCCACTATAGTTGGACGCAAGAAGCACTATAGTTCCTCTTGCGCCCAACTATAGTGGAACGAATAAATAAGGA
>ERZ780226.2838-NODE-2838-length-11409-cov-7.712612_pt1 | contig 11409 bp, 10 predicted proteins | sample MGYA00511165_ERZ780226 | MGnify/ENA primary metagenome ERZ780226 (study PRJEB29588, sample SAMEA2152373) | human gut metagenome | biome: human gut; feature: human-associated habitat; material: faeces | place: Denmark | collected 2008/2010 ...
CCGGAAGCCGTCTACGCCGCGGTCAAACCAGCGGTTCATCATGGCATAGGCCGCTTCCAGGAGTTTTGGATTTTCCCAGTTCAGATCCGGCTGCTTTTCACTGAACAGATGCAGGTACCATTGTCCGGTTTTTTTCATCGTAACTCCATGCCGACGGCGTAAAGAAGGACGACCAGTTGTTTGGTTCCTTTCCGTTTTTGCCGTCACGCCAGATATAGTAGTCCCGGTAGGGATTGTCCCGGCTTTTTCTCGATTCCACAAACCAGGCGTGTTCATCGGAGGAGTGATTCACAACAAGATCCATTACCAGCTTGATGTCCCGCTTGTGCATTTCCCGCAGAAGCGTATCAAAATCCTCCATTGTCCCAAATTCGGACATGATTTTTTCGTAATCACGAATATCATATCCCATGTCCGCATTTGGGGAATCATACACCGGACACAGCCAGACCGCGCCGACACCCAGCCATTTCAGATAATCCAGCCGGGCAATCATTCCGGGGATATCTCCAATCCCGTCGCCGTTGGAATCCTGAAAGCTGCGCGGGTAGATCTGGTAAAATACCCGTTCCTTCCACCATGCCGCACGCATTGCATTTTCTCCTTTCTGCTCCTGCATCGTATCAGCTTCTGACCTCCTTGTAGTATTCCGTCGGGCTCATGCCGGTCATTTTCCGAAACAGCTTGGAAAAATAGTACCGATCCTCAATCCCGACCAGATATGCGATCTCCGAAAACGGCAGATCTGTCGTGGAGATCAGCTGCTTTGCGTTGTTGATCCGCAAAATGTTGAGGTAGGCAAACACCGGCGAGCCGGTCAGGGAGGAAAACACCCGGTTCAGATAATCGAAGTTTCCCTCGAACAGTTCCTCAATCTCCCGGCTGGTCAGATGTTTAGTATAGTTCTGATTCAGATAGCGCAGAAGCTGCTCCGCGATCACGTCGGACTTTCGGATCTTCCGTCCCTGTGCGCTGTTTCTTGCAAGCAGATGCTCGTGCGCCGTCTGAAGCAGAAAGCTGTGCAGCAGGGCAGACGCCCGGCGCTTATAGTCGTCCTCCCGGCTGTCATAGCATTCTACTGCCGCATGCAGCTGTGCTTTGAATTCCCCGCCGGTCAGATGAAACTGCTTCGGCATGCATGTCTCCGGAGCCGTGGGATCGCAGGCATCCAAATTATAACCGACCAGACTTTGCCGCCGTTTTTCCGCCAACAGCGCCATCGCCTGCCGGTCGTCTGCGGCCCGGTGCATGTCCGGGTGCGTAAAATGCGCGTAATAATAGTCGCAGACGGCCTTCTGATAGCCCTCATGCGGCAGGCCCGGCTCCAGTAGGAAAAAATCTCCCGCGCTCAGGTGATACCGAACGCCGTCCTCCTGCAAATACAGATTCCCGTCCCGGATCACATACAGGACCCATTCGTTGATGCAGCGGGAAAAATGGAGCCACGGCTCGTTATACCGGATCTGTCCCAGCATCCGCACCTTCGGGAGCAGATCTGCATTATAGGATATCAGCATACTTCTTCCCCCATCGTAAACCAGACTGCAGCCCAATAGTCCAACCGCGCAAGTTCAGCCGTATAGATCCGGCCCTGCGGTGTCTGCCGGCAGGTCAGCGGCAGACGCTCCGCGCAAAGACTTTCGCCGTCCGGCGAAGCGGCAAACGCACCGGCGACCGGCCGGTCGAGCCGCACATGGATCCGGATATTCTCCGCAGCCTGCGGCGCGGCCTTTGCCTCGTTCCACCGCGCGTTGTTCCCGCGCAGGTTGACAAGCTGGATGTTCAGGCGGCTCCCGCTTTCCCGGATCATGCTCCAGACGGTATCCGCCTGCGCGTCTGTGGAAAAAACGCAGTCCTCCGCTTCAAATTGAACATCCTCATTGATCCCGCCGGCCGCAGTGCGTCCGATGTCCATACCGGCATCCAGATACAAAAGTGCGGCATAGCGCACCAGAAAGTCGCAGTACCGCTGCACCACGGGCAAAAAGGACGCTCGGAGAGAAGCGTAGTTTGCATAGTAGCTGTCCTGCAGGGCAGCTTTATTTTCGCCCAACACCAGCTGTGTGCCGCCGGCAGCGCTGATCGCGGCCCAGGACAGGCGGAACGCCCGTTCCGCGCCGTCCGTGTCCGCCTGCTGGAACGGATGCAGGTAGGCTGCGAGCACCACCTGCTTTCCGGAGCACAACCGCGCCTCACGGATCAGCGTATACAGATCGCAATAGCGGTCGTTCGGCGGCCAGACCTCGATGTAGACTGCGTCCTGCGTCGTTCCGGCTACCGCCTCCATCGGCCAGTTGTTGACGGCGTTGAAAATCACGCCTGCGGCAGAGTCTTCTTTCCGAACTGCCTCCGCCGCCCGGTCGATCAGCTTCGGAAGCGCGTCGGTCAGCTCGACCGGACGCCGCTTCGCGTCCCAGACCTGCTTTGGAAAGCCGTAGGTGTCCATATGGATCCCGGAAAAGCCAAAGGCGACGGCCTTTCGGAATTCTGCCAGAATATGCTCCGACCAGCCGCAGCTTGGCGCAATGTTCATGTAATAGAGCCACCCGGCAAAGGTCATCGCCTGCCCGTCCATGGTATACATGGCCCATTCCGGGTGCGCTGCAAACAGCTCCTTTGCAGCGGCATAGACAGCACCGTAGGCAATGGGCCGAATTCCGGCGGCCTTGCAGGCGGCGATCTTCGCGCGGATCGCGGCAAGGTCGGTTTCCCTGCCCATGGGATCGAGATACCGCTCCTGCGGCGGCAGCAGCATGTCGTGGCGGTACATCCAGTCATAAAACTGTACGGCGTTAAAATGCAGCCGCCGGAGCCAGTCCACATCCTGCGTTTCAGTGTCCGCAGAGGTAAAATCCGATAAAAAAGCGTACCGTGTCACCTGACGGGAATCCTCCACAACGTCGAACGCACCCTCCCACTGCGCAGAGCCGGCTTCGACGGCGACTCCGTAGCTGCCAATCGGCAGCGGCGGCAGGATCAGCGTCCGTCCGCTTTGGCGCACGGAGCAGTCAACGGGCGTTTCCAGCCGGTATACACATACGCGCGGCGCGTTCACTCCCTCCGGCAAGTACAGCCGTATCTCCTGCCCTGTCAGATACTGCGCGCGGTCAAATTCACAGGTCAGCTTCATCCCTTTACCGCCCCCTGTGTCAGGCCGCCGACGACCATTTTTCGCTGGAACAGAATAAACAGCGCGACGACCGGGATCAGCGCGAGGATCGACGCGGCAAAGACCCACTCCCAGCGCGTGGCGTACTGCCCGTTGAGCCGCTGCAGCAGCAGCGGGAGCGTCATCATTTTCTCATCCGCGCCAACGAGTACTTTGGCGGTAAAATACTCCTCCCAGAAGCCCTGAAACGCGAAAATCGTCATAGTCCCGATCGCCGGTTTGGAAAGGGGCAGCATGATTTTGAAAAAGATCGTGCCGTGTCCGCCGCCGTCGATAATGACCGATTCAGATAGAGAATCCGGCAGGCTTCGGAAGAAATTCCGCAGGAAAAACGTATGTCCGCAGACGTTGGTTGCTACATACACCAGAATCAGACCGGCACGCGTCCCGATCAGGCCGTTTGTCAGGCCCGGAAGCTGAATGCCCTTCAAAATCAGGAACTGCGGGATGATGTTCAGAAAGCCCGGCATCATCAACGTAAACAGATAAATTCCAAAGAGTTTGTCCCGGCCCGGAAACCGGATGCGGGCGAAGCCGTAGGCCGAGAGCGTAGAGATGAACACAGAAAGAATGACCGTTACACAGGTATTGACGACGCTGTTCCAGACCGCCGTCGGAAAGATCTCCAGTTCCAGAATATGCTTGTACGCGGAAAAGTCCAGTCTGGTCGGAAGCAGTCTGGGCGGGTATGGCAGCACATAGCTGAATTCCTCAAAGGAATTGCTGATCATGAAGAAAAACGGAACAGAGAAGACCAGCAGCGCACCGATCAGCAGCGCCCACAACAGGATCTGACCCAAAAGTTCCGAGCCTCGTTTGCTTTTGATACGTTTCAAGCCTATCCCTCCTGTTCTGTGCTGTTCAGCTTCAGCGTCCGGTTCAGAATCACCGTCAGGATCACGATGGTCACGGCGGAGATCATGCCGATGGCGGAAGCCTCGCCGAAGGCAAACTGATTGAACGCCTTGTCATACAGCAGATATTGCAGCGTGGACGTTTTGCCGTTCGGATTGCCGCCGGTCAGCATCATGACCTGGATAAAGACGTTGAACGAACCGATAATCATGTTTACCATGACATAGAAGGTTGTGGGCCGCAGACTCGGCATGGTGATATACCGGAATTTCGCCCAGAGCCCCGCGCCGTCCAACTCCGCTGCCTCATAGCGCTCCTTTGGGATGCTCTGCAGCGCCGCCAGATAGATCAGCATGGCCCAGCCGACGTTTTTCCAGATGCCCATAAGCCAGATGGCCGCATTGCCGGACCACTCCCGCAGCAGCCACGGCACATAGTCGTCCAGCACATGCAGCACATCCACGAGGATGTAGTTGATCAGCCCGCGGTTGGAGTTATTGAACATATACTGGAACACCAGACTGACAATGACCCACGAGGTGATGACCGGCAGATAAAAGCCCACGCGAAAAACACCCTGTCCGCGTTTGAGATTATTGATCAGATACGCGAACAGCATGCCGCCCAGCAGGATAAACGGGACGGTCACGAGCGCGTAAAGGAAGTTGTTCCGATAGGCATACCAGAACCGGGAGCCGCCGGACAAAACCTTTTTGAAATTCTCAAGACCGATAAACGTGATGTTTCCCTGCACGATCTGATAATCGGACAGCGCAATGCGGATCGTAAACAGCAGCGGATAGAGCACGAACACCGCCACCAGAATCAGCCCCGGCAGGATAAACGGCAGCGCCGTGAGCCAGCCGCGCACACCCTTGCGGACTGCACCGGGCCGCCCGGCCCGCAGGCCGGCTTTTTCGGCAGAAACCATAGGGATACCCTTCCTTTCTCAAAAAGGCCGCAGAACCGTTGGGTCCTGCGGCCTGCTGTAAGACGCGGTTTAGCTGAGCTGCTCGTCGATCCGGGCCGCCGCATCGTGAAGCGCCTGCGCCACATCCGCGCCATCAACGAAGATGCTGGTCACCGTTTCGCTCCAGATCTCCTGGATCGCGGAGTTGTTGGGAGACGGAATGCGCGCCTTGGCCGACTCCATCTGCTTCATATAAACAGACCAGACGGGGTTGCTCTGCACGGCCTCACTGCTTACCAGCGACTTGAGGATTGGCAGCTGACCAGCCTCAAGCATGGCAAGCTGCACATCCTCGGAGGTCATGAACTTGGCAAACTCATAGGCTGCTTCCGGGTGTGCACTGGTGGCAAACACGGCGATATCCTCGCCGCCGACCACGGACGCGCTGCGGCCTTCATAGGTGGGAATCGTCGCTGCGGTGATGCCCTTGGAAAGGCTGTCCTCATAGGAGCCGAAGTACCATGGGCCTTCAAAGAACATGGCGTATTCGCTGTTGATGCCGTCCCATGCGTCCACGGAGCCGTCCACGTCGCGGATGGTAAACACCTTCTCGTCATGCAGCTCCACAATCTTCTGCATAGCTGCGATGCTGGCGTCGCTGTCCAGATAGCCGCTGGCCTTGGTAAAGCCGTCGTCGGTCAGCACGCCGCCGAACAGCCAGAAATACGGGTACATATCCCAGTCGCCGACGCCGGAAACGTTCAGGGAATAGGTGCCGCGGGTCTTGGCAGCCTCAATGAATTCCTCCATGGTAGCGGGGATCTCATCCAGTCCCAACTCCTTGAGCACGTTGGTGTTGACAACAGCCGCCTTGCAGTTGGTATCCAGCGGCAGGCCGTAATATTTGCCCTGATAGAGATTGGTCGAAAGCGGTGCGTCCAGATACGATGCGGAAAGCTCTGCGAAGTCCGGGTAATCGCTCAGCGCAGCCAGACCGCCCTGCTTGGCATAGGCTGCAATATTGGCAATGTCCACACGGGCCACGTCCGGGCTCATGCCGGTGCCGAAGGAGGTCACGATCATCTGGTGGTACTGGCTGCTGTCCTGACGGACGGCCTCGACCTTGATCTCGGGATGAAGCGTTTCCCAGAGCGGCATGACGACGTTCAGAAACTGCGCTTCCTCGCTGTCGCCGTAGGTATGCCAGAACGTGATGGTGACCGGTTCGGCCTGCTCGGGTGCGTCTGCCTGTTCCGGTTCGTCAGCCTGCGCCGGCGTATCGGCTGTCTGCGCAGGTGCGTCGGCGGTATTATCCGACGCAGGCTCCTGCGTCTGGGTCTTGCTGCACCCTGCCGCGCACATCACGATCATAACGACGGACAGCAGCAATGCGATCCATTTTGAAACACTCTTTTTCATTGTTTTTCCTCCTGCTTCGTAATCTCTGCGAAGTTTCATTCGCAGTTTGATTATACCCCTCCGTTTTCAGCAGGTGAATGGAGAACGGCGTTCTTATTTGTATTATAGCGACTTTTTTGAAAATATCCATGCAGCACAATCTCTATTTGCGCAGAATTTTGCCTTTCCGATTTGTGCATTTCGCTGTCGGAGGGCCTACCATTGGAACGTCCGCCTTGCATGGAGCTGCGCTGCCCTGAAGCAGTCCGCGCAGGTACTTTTTCCCGTATTCTTTGTTTACTGCGGCGCAGTTTTTGCGCCGTCCAGCTTCCATCTTCATCCTTGACATCTTTCCTGTCTGCTTTATAATGGTATTATGTAAATTGAATTTTGCTTGGACTATCAAAAAATCTGCAAAGCAACCAATATTTGCGCAAAAGCAACCGATTTTTGGTTTACAAAAATCGTGGAATTTCATACAATCAGGCAGGAGAGAAACGCATGGAACTCGACGAAAAATTGACACAGGCGCGAAAAGCGGCAGGATTGACGCAGGCAGATGTTGCTGCGAAGCTGAACGTTTCCCGGCAGGCGGTTTCGCGTTGGGAAAGCGGACAGTCGAAGCCGTCCACGGAAAAACTTCTTGCGCTGGGAGAGCTTTATGGCGTGTCCATCGACCGGCTTCTGAACACAGAAAACGTAGATAAGCCTGTTGTGGAGACGTCTCCTGATCTGCCGGAAGCTGAGCCACTCGAACCAGTCATTTCAGAAAAACGCCATCCACGAACATTGCTAAAATATGCAGCCGCAGTGTTTTGCGGCGTGATTGTAACGCTTTTCATTGTCTGTCTGCTCAGTAAATCCGGGTCAATCGGGAAAAAGCGTCCGAAATCGATAGAAGGCTTGAAAACGGAGGATACCTCCAGCAAACCGGAATCCTATTTCGATTTCACATGGGACTGATTACCGCATGAAAATGGAACGGACTACAAAAGGCACGAACGTCATTGTGTCCAGTGCTCCATGGAGGTGTCTATGAAAAAGGAATTTTGTATCGTGATCGCAGCGCTTCTCGTCCTGAGCCTGACCGCCTGCGGCAAAAGCAAATCTACAAATTCTGTTCCGCTGGTCGATTGCAGCGATCGTGGTTCCGCTGTAGAAGGTGGCTGTTATCTCATGACAGAAGAAACGCCGGATGAGATCTGCGAAGAAGCAAAGGTTATTTTCTCGGAGAATCTGTCGCAGTGGGTTTCCGTGTTCGAGGGCGACGCGGGAGAATATGTGCTTGGGACTCCGTACCATACGCATCTTCGCCCCGACAATACTGATTTTTACAGTTTTCCTGTTCTTTGCAATGGTGAGTTCTGGAGAATCTTGAGCATATATAAACCAGACGGCGAAATACTCCATCAATTTTCTCCTACCGCAGAGAAGTTCCAGCGTTTACACAGCCTGTCATCACCGGAGAATCCCATCCGTTTTGTTTGGGTCGGGGACGTTCGGTATGCCGTCGTCGGGAATACCGCGGAAATCATCACGCATGAGGGCGGGGACATTCCGGATAACATTGGAGAGCTGGCCGTTCAAAGTGACCTGCCGGACAGCGTTGTCATTGATATCTCAAAACCGATTGCGATTACTGAAATCGCCGCGGAAAATACTCCTGCACCCAATTGGAATGAAATCTGCTCCAACGTCCGAATGCTTCCGCAGGATTTCACCTTTGCTGTTGATCTTAATGACGGGTCAAATGTAACGGTGTGCGGGCAGAAAGTGTCTATGCAGAACCCAATCATCGTTCCTTCTGCGGACACTGTAACGGTTGATACATTGCGGTCGGAAGTTCTCTTTCCTTTGCAGGAAACTCTTGATTTGATTGGTATCGCATGGGACATTCAAAATGATGTGCTGAATATGGCTTGCCAGTATCATATCGAAGCGGATTACGGAAAAGATCTGCCGCACCTGTGCAGCGTCAATATGCAGACGCTGCAGGTGTATGATCGGGATGGCGTCAGCTACATGACGCTTCCGCAGAAAGCGCAGGAGCAGAACGGAGTTTTATATATCCCGCTTTCGTGGCTGGAACAGCTTTTTGCATTTCATGTATCGGATACCGAACTGATTCTCGATACGGAACAATATCTTGCGAAGCAGCCTATCAAAAGTGATGACGGAACACTGAAAAACTGGGTCTATTTGAGCCTGGACGAAATCCCGGAGCGGTTTGCAAAGATCCAGACAGAGGATCGGAATGGGGTGCCGGTAGAAGTGTGGTCGGACGGCAGCTTGGAACTGCGCGTATTTGAGGGAATGAACAGCGTGTTTTCTGTTACGCTGCTGGATGATTCTCACGAAACAAAGCGGGGGATCCGTGTTGGCGACAGCGTTGATCAGCTATGGGAATGGTATCTGGAACAGCAGCTGGATGGAATGGTCACAAGGAACGGAAAAGAAGAATCCAAGCAGAATCAGGACAAGCAGCAGTTTGCACTGATTCCATATGTCCTTTCCTACACACAGGATGGCGGCCTTTTGACGAGTATTACAATTTCTGCACCAGAATGAGTATGTTCAACGAGGAACGGATATTTTTTCGAGGCATGGCTGGATGAAGAAAACCGCATTGTGTCCTTTCACGAAATTCCAGGCAGCCGGTATTACAGCGCAGAAGAACACGATTTCTGGCAGATGATCATCGACCTGATTTTAGCCGGATACCGTGTGCAGTAAAGCGCAGATTTTTTAGAAAGCAGCTTGCAAGTTTTCAGGCTTGCAAGCTGCTTTTCTCTGTAAACGCAGAGTTGCTTCATCCACCTCTGCACCTGCTGATATTCCTTCGATTCCTACGCACTTTTTCGTACAACCCCCTCGCAAAGTTCCAAGACTGCCCGCTTCGCGGCTTTGTCCTGCATCTGATATTGACGGCATACTACAGGCGTTTCGTCCGGAGAATCTTTCGCACAGAGGGATAATCGAAAATATAGTATACGGCAGAACCTCAGCTGCCGCGGGGTTCAGGAAAGCAGGATGCGGTCGTTGTCCAGCGCTTTGCCAGTGCCAGATCTGAAGCGTTTGAGCAGGTCGTCCACATCCATATGTGTGCGTTCTTCACCGCTGACGTCCAGAATGATCTGGCCTCCATTCATCATCAGCGTCCGATTACCGAGCGCGAGCGCGGCGCGCATATTATGCGTCACCATCAGGCAGGTCAGCTTCTGTTCAGCCGCGATGTGCGTGGTCATGGCAAGAATTTTCTCTGCTGCGGCAGGATCGAGTGCCGCGGTGTGCTCATCGAGCAGCAGGAGTTTCGGCCTGGCGATCGTCGCCATCAGAAGCGTCAGCGCCTGCCGCTGACCGCCGGACAGGAGGCCGACCTTGGCCGTCATGCGGCTCTCCAGTCCCAGATCAAGGGACTGCAGCCGCTCCTGATAATCGGCGCGCTCCGCCTTTGTGATGCCCCAGCGCAGCCCGCGGCGCTGGCCGCGGCGTGCGGCAAGCGCAAGATTCTCCTCGATCTGCATGGTGGGCGCCGTGCCCATCATGGGATCCTGAAAGACGCGGCCGAGGAACGCGGCGCGCTTATGCTCCGGCAGACTGGTGACGTCCTTGCCGTCAATGACGATGCTGCCGCTGTCAATCTGGAACGAACCGGCGATCGCATTGAGCATGGTCGACTTCCCTGCTCCGTTGCCGCCGATGACCGTGACGAAATCGCCGTCGCGCAGCGTCAGATTGAGGTCGTTCAGCGCGGTCTTGGCGTTGACGGTGCCGGAGTTAAAGGTCTTGCATACATGATTGAGTTCAAGCATTGTGTGCGCCTCCCTTCTGCGTCTTTCCGTGGAACATTTTGCTCTTCCAATACGGGATCGCAAGGAAAATGGCGACGATCAGCGCCGTGATGAGCTTCAGGTCGTTCGTATTGAGACCCAACTGCAGAACGATCTGCAGAACGATATAATAGATGACTGCGCCGATGGAGACGGCGAGCAGCTTCAGGCCGAAGTTTGTAAAGAGCTTGCCGAAGATGACCTCGCCGATGATGACGGCGGCCAGACCGATAACGATCGCGCCGCGGCCCATATTGACGTCGGACGCGCCCTGGAACTGCGAGAGCAGCGCGCCGGAAAGCGCGACAAGGCCGTTCGACAGCATAAGGCCGAAGACGACGTTTGCATTGGTATTGATGCCCTGTGCGCGGGCCATGTTCTGATTGGCGCCGGTCGCGCGGATGGCGCAGCCCTTTTCCGTACCGAAGAACCAGTACAGAAGCATGATGATCGCTGCCGTGAACAGAACAAGCAGCGGAAGCGGATTCTTCAGGCTCAGCTCGCGGACAAAGCGCTGCGAGACCAGCAGCGGGTATTTATCGACACCGACCGCCTGATTGGCCTTGCTGTCCATGATGCGCAGATTGATGGAATAGAGCGCCAGCTGCGTCAGAATGCCGGACAGGATCGCCGGAATGCCGCACTTGGTATGGAACATGCCGGTGACGAATCCGGCGAGCATGCCGGATAAAAACGCGCAGAGCAGTGCGACCCACGGATTAAGACCCGCGCGGATCAGCATGACCGCCACAGCGCCGCCAGTGGCGATGGAGCCGTCAACAGTCAGATCGGCAACGTCCAGAATGCGGAAGGTAATATAAACGCCGATGGCCATAACGCCCCAGATCATGCCCTGTGCGATCGCGCCGGGCATGGAATTGAGCAGTGCTGAGATGAAACTCATAGTCCTTCTCCTTTTCTGCTTGGGCCTGCCATCGAAAGACAAAGAAACGGGTTATCTTCCAATGGCGGGATCAAGCAATGGTTGTGTTCGCCGGACTGCAGGATACTTCCTGCAGTCCGGCGCGCATGATGAAAGAAATCAGCCTTCGATGGCCTCGTAGCCGTCCAGCGGGGTAATGCCGAGCTGCTCGCAGACGGAAGCATTGTACTTCGGCGTTGCGTTGGTGTACTCGATCGGCATTTCAGAGATGTTGGCTTCACCGGTGAGGATCTTGGCCGCCATCTTACCGGTGGTCACGCCGAGATCATAGTAGCTGATGGAGAGCGTTGCGACACCGCAGCCG
>ERZ780226.2840-NODE-2840-length-11387-cov-2.291475_pt1 | contig 11387 bp, 5 predicted proteins | sample MGYA00511165_ERZ780226 | MGnify/ENA primary metagenome ERZ780226 (study PRJEB29588, sample SAMEA2152373) | human gut metagenome | biome: human gut; feature: human-associated habitat; material: faeces | place: Denmark | collected 2008/2010 ...
AAAAAGCCGTGCTTGACTATCTGAATATTTACAAGGACGCGCTTTCTTTGCGTATAAACATTCTCGGTGTGATTATCGCGACCGTCGGCGTTGCCGCGACAGCGTGCATAGCCGTATTTTCGGGACGGAAAAAGAACCGAGAAAAAGAGGTCTCGGAAAATTCCGAGAATACAAATATCGAAAAAACCGAAAATATAAATAAAGAAAACAACTAAAAGAAAGGACGGCGGATACACCGCCGACGGAACGTTATGAAGATTCTAATTATCAATTCCGGAAGTTCCTCGCTCAAATACCAACTCATTGATATGGAGAACGAAAGCGTTCTCTGCAAAGGTTCCTGTGAAAGAATAGGTATCGCGGACGGAATTTTCACGATGAAATATCCCGACAGGGAGCAGTACCGGATAATTTATCAGATGCCCTCTCATACCGAGGCTATAAAAATAGTTCTTGACACTCTTGTTTCCCCCGAACACGGCGTTATCGCTTCCGTTTCCGAGGTCGGAGCGGTCGGTCACCGCGTACTTCACGGCGGAGATAAGTTCAGCGGTTCAGTGCTCGTAACAGGGGCGGTAAAGGACGCGATAAGAGAATGCATTCCTCTCGGACCTCTTCATAATCCCGCAAACCTGAAAGGCATCGAATCGTGCGAAAAAATAATGCTGGGCGTTCCGCAAGTCGCGGTATTCGACACGGGTTTTCATCAGACCATGCCCGCTTATGCTTATCGCTACGGTCTTCCGAAAAAATATTATGAAGAGTATAAAATAAGACGTTACGGTTTTCACGGCACGAGCCACAAATTCATTTCCCGCCGTGCCGCGGAGTTCCTCGGCAAAAAGCCCGAAGAACTGCGTCTTGTAACGCTTCACCTCGGCAACGGTTCGTCTCTCTGCGCCGTTAAAAACGGCGTCTGCGTTGACACTTCCATGGGACTTACCCCGCTTGAAGGCTGCCTTATGGGAACACGCTGCCGCCGTTACTTATATAATGGACAAAGAACATCTTTCTCCCGCGGAAATGGACACGCTGATGAACAAGCAGAGCGGACTCAAAGCCGTCAGCGGTATTTCGCCGGACTTCCGCGACATCAACGCCGCCGCGGACATAGGTGACGAGGACGCAAAACTTGCGCTTGATATGTTTGGCTATCAATGCAAAAAGATAATGGCGGGATACATCGCCGCCATGGGCGGTTGCGACGCTGTCGTATTCACGGCGGTCGGTGAAAACAGAGCCGAGACCCGCGCTAGGATCACGTCCGACCTTGAATTTCTCGGTATCAAAATTGACCCTGAACTCAACGAAAAAACCATACAGGGCAAAGAGGCGGATATCTCCGCTCCCGGCGCAACGATAAGAACTCTTGTTCTTGCGACAAACGAAGAACTCGAAATCGCGAGAGAAACAAAAGAGATCGTTTCCAAACTGTAATTCGGAACGTAAACTTTCGGAAAGCCGCAACTTTATTAAGTATAAAAGGGACTGCGAACGCAGTCCCTTGATTTTTTGTTTTTGTGTGTCAGTCCGCGAATTTTGCGACTTCCGCGAACATCTCGTCCTTGCTCTTTCCGACGGACGTCGTAAAGCGGCGTGTCTTGTTTTCAAGCGCGGCAAGCGGACGCGGAACGGCTGCTCCCGTTTTTGCGTTGAGTTCGCGCAGAATGCGGAAAAAGTCGTTGCCGTTGTCTCTGTTGCCCGTCAGAGCGGAGAGCACGTCAGCCGCAAATTTATAGGGTCTTGCGGTGGACGCCGTAACAACGGGTATGTCTGTCGCGTTTTTCTTTGCCGCAAAAAGCGCGACTGCGGTATGTGTATCAATGAGATAGCTGTGTTTTTCAAACGTTTCCGCAATCGTCTGTTTGGTCTCGTCATCGCTTGCGAAGCAGCCGATAAACTCGGACGCGATTTTTTCTCTGACTTCCGCGGAAACTTCATATTTGCCCGTTTCTTTGAGCAGTTTCATACACTCTGCGGTCTTTTCTTCGCCCTGAATGAGCCAAAGCAGTCTTTCGAGGTTTGAAGAGATAAGAATATCCATCGACGGGGAGATTGTGGTGTGGAACTGTCTGTTTCTGTCATATACGCCCGTGTTGATAAAGTCCGTCAGCACGTTGTTGACATTGGACGCGCAGATGAATCGACGGACGGGAAGCCCCATTCTCTTTGCGAGATATGCCGCAAAAATATTGCCGAAATTGCCTGTCGGAACGCAAACGTCAATCTCGTCGCCGAGCGTTATGTCTCCCGCATTCATAAGGTCGCAGTATGCGCTGAAATAGTATACTATCTGCGGCGCAAGTCTGCCCCAGTTTATGGAGTTCGCGCTTGAAAGAAAATAGCCCTTTTCATCAAGTTCTTTTGCGATGTTTGTGTCGGAGAATATCTGTTTGACGCCCGTTTGCGCATCGTCGAAATTGCCCTTTATCGCGCATACGTTGACATTTTCGCCCTCTTGCGACGCCATTTGAAGTTTCTGTATGTCGGAAACACCGTCTTCGGGGTAAAAGACCATTATTTTTACACCGTCAACGTCCTTGTAACCTTCAAGCGCGGCTTTGCCCGTATCGCCCGAGGTCGCAACGAGTATGAGAGCCGTTCTTTTTTCTCCCGTCTTTTTGAGCGCCGTGGAAAGCAGACGCGGCATTATTTGAAGTGCCATGTCCTTAAAAGCGCACGTCGGACCGTGCCAGAGTTCAAGCACTTTATGTGTTTTGTCAAGACTCTTTACGGGCGCGGCGTATTTGCCGAAACTCTCTTCCTTGTATGCGTCGGTCGCCGCCGAGAGCAATTCGTCGTAGGTGTAATCTGTCAGATAAAGAGAAAGTACGTCAGCCGCACGGTGCGCGTAATCCTCTTCCGCAAGTTTTTTGATGAAATCTTTTGAAACGGTCGGTATGCTTTCGGGAACAAAAAGTCCGCCGTCCTCGGCAAGCCCCTGCTTGATGACCCGCGCGGAGGTTTTTTTCTCTGAACCGCCTCTCGTGGATATGTAATACATTTTCTATCCGCCCTTTTAATAAATATACACAATTATTCTATCACATTTTCTGTCAAAATGCAAGAGAAATATTTTGAATGTTGAATATTTTTCATTGACACGGCAAGTCTGATTTTGTATAATTTGTATGGAGTTATATTGTTAATATAATGTGAATCTTATAAAAGCAGATCCACAATTGCTTTTCGGAGGGTACATACATGAAAAAAATCGCCGCCGCGCTTCTTGCGCTTTTTTCCGTCGTTTCCTTGCTCGGCGGGTGTACGGTCGTTGTCAACGACGAACCGTGCGGGATAGAAAACGTCTATTTGCTGACGAACGCGGAAAAATATGAAAAATACGCGCATATAGGTTCAACGCCCGAAACGGTGATGACGGCAGCCCTTGCAAAAAACGAGGGCGAGGGTATGCAGTTTGTGTATAAACCCGAAAAGGCGCAGACGAACGTCCGCGTTACCGTGTCCGATTTTGTTCTTGACGGAGGCACGGAAAAGATAGAAGACGTTACCGTATACTATCAGCATTATATTTATTGCGCGGCGGCTTATACCGAATATAAGACGCTGCAAAGAGTGGGATATTATCCCGATATTCTCATTCCGATAAACGGCGACTGCTCCGACCTGAACGGCATAGACGTTGAAGCAAATGCAAATCAGGGCTTCTGGGTAACCGTTTGGAGCGCAAAAGACCAGACGGCGGGTGTATACAGAGGTGAAGTGACTCTCGAAACCGACGGGGGCGAAAAACGCGTTATTCCCGTTGAAATAACTGTTTGGGATTTCTCCGTACCCGAAGAACCGTCTTTCGACGCGGCTTACAGCATTTATTGGTTCGAAAGTTCTGTGTCGTATAAAGAAGCGTATGAATATGCGCTCCGCTACCGGCTGAACGGAAGTTTTACGCCGTCCGTGCGTTCGCAAGACTATGACGCCGATACCATGGCGAAAAAGACCGCCGAATATCTTGCGGAACATCCCGGGGTTTCGTGCTTTATGCCGTCCGGATATACCGCCGAATACTTCAACGCGCTTGAAAAATACGGCATACTTGACAAATGCTTTACCTACTATTTTGACGAACCCGGCAATTATTATTCGATAAACAAGAAAATGTCGGAGACGTTTGCCTGGGCGCACGCGCTGAATCCGAACGTGAAGAATATGGTCACCACCGCTTCCCGAGACACGATAACCGATGTCGATATCTGGTGCGGAATATGGTCGAGCCACGATTGTGACGAGCCTACCGTCCGTGACAGGATTTCCGAGGGTTACGAAATGTGGTGGTACGGATGCGTCGGTCCGAAATCACCGTATCCGACTTATCATATCCAGGACGATCTGATGACGTCCCGTCTTGTGCATTGGATGCAGAAAGACTGGGGCTTTACGGGTAACCTTTATTGGGTTACCGATATGAACAAACGCTGTGAAATCGGTTACGGGAAGACCGAATATGGCAGCATGGACAGGGACATTTATACGCAGCCTTATGTTTTCCACAACTCCGAAACGGGCGACGACTGCGTTGGCGCGGCGGGAGACGGCTTCCTCTTCTGCTATGCGAAAGAGGGCGACGGCGTTGTCAACAGAAATATGATATTGCCCACTATACGCCTTGAATCCGTCCGCGACGGCAGCGAGGACTTTGAATATCTGACGCTGCTTGAAAAGAAGATGACCGCGCTGTTTGAAAAATGGGGCGTGACGGAAGTTACGGTCGATGAGTATATGGATACTTATTACGACTCTCTGTACAATTCCATGGCGGATTTTGACCGTAACCCGAAATATATGATAAAGATGCGTGAACGCGTTGCTCACGATATTTTGAACGCCGAATGCGCGATAGACGTCGAAGCCGCGCCGACGTATGAAAACGTGAACAGAAGAACCGTTGCCGTCTACGCGGAAAACGGCTCCGACGTGGTTGTTGACGGAAAAACCGTTGCCGGAGAAAGCCGCGGCGCATATTCCGTTTATACGGCAACGTTTGATATGAACACGCTTGCGGACAGAACCGAAATAACCGTTCTTGTAAACGGCAAAGAATACACACGCGTTCTGAAATCCGTTGAGGAATCGGAACTTATGGAGGAGGCAAGGCTTGCGGTTCAGTCTGACGCGGAAGAACTCGGTCTTTCCGTTTCTTCCAAAGATGTCCGAATAGCTTATGAAAACAATACCTTTGAGCCGAATGCTTTTCCCGAACTCGGAAGCCTTGACGCGCAGCTGTCGCAGAACGGCTCCGTGCTCTTCGCAAAACGGCTTATCGCCAAAAACCGCGAATACGGTGCGCAGACCGCAAAACGCATTGCCTCAGACATAACAAACACTATCCCTCTTGCGGTAATGAACACGCCGACCGATCTTATCGGTTCTCCGACCTCGGAAACGCTGACGCTGTACGTTCCGAACGGTGCGGAGGTCAAAGTGAACGGCGAAAAAGCGACATTCGTCTCTTCGGAAGAAAAACACGATGTTTACGCGGCCGTTATTGACGTCGGCAATGATTCAAGATACTTTTACGGTGTTGAAGTGACGCTGAACGGAGTGACGCAAACATGGAAAAAAGTCGTTCTTCATCAAATTGTCGAAACGACGGAATTGCTTAACATAAATGCTTCCGATCTCGCCGCAAAACTTGCCGCGGTTTCGAGAAACAAAGACTCGATATATGAAGTTATCGAGTATAACGGCGCTCCCGCAATAAAATTCACCGTGGACGGCACGCACGACCTTACCATCCCGTCCTCGGTTCTCCAAATCGCGAACCTGACCGATTATTCGGGGATTATTGTCGATGTTGTCGGCGTTTCCGAAAATACCGCAGGATTTGATGTTACCGTGCTGGCAAGTATGGGCAGCAAAAAACTTGATTTTCCGATAATCGGAAAGGATTTTGACGGACTTCTTGCCGAGTCTTTCGGCGACGGTTTCAGAAGGAACAAGATAACGCGGTTGCTTTTCTCCGCGGGGTCGGATTCCATGTACGGTTATCCCGACGGCGGAACATATATTATCAAGGGCATTTATGCGATGAAAGATGTTGATGATATAGCAAAAAAATAAATAAAATACAAAAATCGAGTTTGTCAGAGCGTGAAAAGGAGAATTTTATGAAAAAAATCATTGCGGCAGCATTATTCGTTCTGCTCGTTGTTTCGCTTCTCGCGGGCTGCACGATTACGCGCTGTCCCGTTGAGTGCGGAATAGAGAACATCTATCTTCTGACCAATACCGAAAAGTATCGGAAAGATGAGGAAATATCTCCCACTCCCGAAACAAAACTTACGGCAGCTCTTGCCAAAAACGAGGGCGAGGGTATGCAGTTCGTTTACAGACCCGACAACGCGAAGAAAAATGTTCGCGTTACCATATCCGACCTTGTGCTTGACGGCGGCACGGAGAAGATAGAAGACGTAACGCTGTATTATCAGTATTATCACTACATATCGCAGGATTACGTCACGGGACGCGGCAAAGGCTGGTATCCCGACCTGCTTATTCCGATAAGCGGCGACTGTTCCGACCTGAACAAACTGGACATCGAAGAAAACACAAATCAGGGCTATTGGATAACCTTTTACAGCGACAAAAACCAGACTCCCGGACTTTACAAGGCGGAAGTGACCGTTGAGGCGGAGGGCGACGAACCCATAAAAATACCCGTTGAAGTCACCGTTTGGGACTTTGCCGTTCCCGAAGAACACTCTTTCGACGCGCCTTACGGTGTCACAGGCGGTTCCGTTCCTTATGAAGAGACTTATGAATACCTGCTCCGTTACCGTATAAACGGATACAATATACCGACCGTCAGAGGCGGCGATTCCGATGAGGATGCCGCAAAGAAAACCGCTGAATATATAGAAACGCATCCCGGCGTTTCGTGTTTCAGAGCGGACAGATATACGAAAGGATATTTTGACGCTCTCGAAAAATACGGTGTTCTTGACAAGTGCTTTACCTATCCTTATGACGAACCCGCCGACACCGTTGAGATGAATAAGAAAGTTTCCGACACTTTTGCAAGTTATCATGCGCTGAATCCGAACGTTAAGAATATGATAACCACGGCGTCCAGAGAAACGATGTTTGACGTCAACATCTGGTGCGGCGTTTGGTCTGCGGCGGACAGCGACGAACTGACCGTGCGCGACCGTATTTCCGAGGGCTATGAGATGTGGTGGTACGGCTGCCTTGTTCCCGTAAGATACTACCCGACTTACCACATTCAGGACGACCTTATCTCCGCGCGTCTCGCGCATTGGATGACAAAAGACTGGGGCTTTACCAGCAACCTTTATTGGGGCGCGGACTGGTATTACCGCATTGACGCAAAAACAAACCGAGCCGACGGTATAAGAGATATTTACAATTATCCCGGAACATGGCACAGTGATACGAAGGAGTATACCACTCCCGCAGGCGACGGATTCGTTGTTTGTTACGGAAGAGAGGGCGACGGCGTTGTAAACAGAAACATGATAATGCCCACTCTCCGTGCCGAGGCGATACGCGACGGCAGCGAAGATTTTGAGTATCTGACGCTTCTTGAAAAGAAGATAGGGGCTCTGTTTGAAAAATGGGGCGTGACCGATATAAGTCTCGACACTTATCTCGATACATATTTTGATTCTCTTTATATTTCTATGTCAAACATGTACCGTGATTCCGCCTTTACGCAGAGAATGCGTGAGCGTATCGCGCACGACATAATGCATGCCGAAAGCGCCGTAAGTGTTGAAGCCGCTCCGACATTCGAAAACCCGAACAGAAGAGCAGTTACGGTCTATGCCGAAAACGGTTCGAATGTTGTAATAGACGGCGAAAACATTCAGGGCGAGAGCCGCGGCGACTATTCCGTTTATACAAGATATTTCGATATGAACAATATCGCCGACAGAACGGAAATAACCGTTACCGTGAACGGCGAAGAGTATACCCGTGTTCTCAAAACGCTTGAAGACATGGAACTTATGGAAGAATCCCGCGCCGCCGTTCAGGCAGCCGCGGAAGAACTCAAACTTCCCATTGCTTCAAAGACTGTCCGCAAATTGTTTGAAAAAAACAGCTTCAAACCTTACGAGTATAATAACATGGGTTCGACTTCTCCGGTAGACGGCACAGGTATTTCCGATAACAGGGAATATACTCAAGAAGTATGGAAGTGTCTTGCTCTTGATATAAAGAATACAATTCCTCTCACCGTTATGAACGAGGCAGGCGATCTTTTGGACGAACCGAAAGCGGAATATCTGACGCTTTACGTTCCGAACGGGGCGACCGTAAAAGTCGAGGGCAAAGATGCGACGTTTGTTGAACAGACGGAAAACTATTCCGTTTACTCCGCAAAACTCGACACAACCGGCTACGCAAGATATTTTTACGATGTTGAAGTTACGCTGAACGGCGTTACCGAAACTTGGAGAAAGATAGTATTCAATCAGAGCGCGGAGATGTCCCCGCTTATCAATATGAGCGCGGAAGACCTTGCCGCAAAACTTGCCGCAGAGCCGAAAAACGCGGGCACGGACTTTGAAGTTATCGAATACGAGGGAGCACCCGCGATAAAAGTAACGATAAATGCGGAGCATTCGCTTTCAATTCCCAAATCGCTCATTCCGTCCCTGAATCTGAAACTTTACAAGAAAATCATTGCGGATATCGTCAATGTTTCAGACGATCATGGCGGCTTTGCCGTTTCGATAAGAGCATCCTTTGCTACCCCCGTTACCGAAATTGAAATTCCGAGTAATGATTTTGACGGCTTTGCGATAGGCGGTATGCCTGCGGGACAGTTCGGAAAAGTGACCGCGGTTACGCTTCTTTACAGCACAAAATACCAAAAAGAGGTTACGCTCATCATTCGCGGTCTGTACGCGATGAAGAATCCCGACGACGCGGCACAGCAAAAGTAAATAAAATAACGGCACAGTAAAAACTTATTCCTCTCCGTGTTTTTGAAGACACGGAGAGGATTTTCATTTTTAATTTGCGCCGAAAGGAAACGTATTCTTGCAAATTTTGTATAATATGCACATAAAACCGATTTTTCGAGGTTTTTCGATGTGGAAAATGCAGAAAAAAATATTGACAGATTGTTACAGCTATGTTATAATATGAAACACGGAAAACCTATTGTTTTTTGCCTTTGCCGACATTCTCGGCAGAATAGGAGTTGTTCGCATGAAGAAAGTGAAACGCATACTCAGCGTTCTTCTTATCGTTGCGCTCACGGCGACATTCGTCGGTGCGTTTTCGATAGGCTCATCGGCGGTGACGCCGCTCGGATGTGTTATACAGAAGGACACCAAATGGAAGTCGTACTATTACGGCGGCGGAAACCTGTACGACACGGGCTGCGGCATTTTTTCGCTTGTCAACGCGGTCGGCTATCTTACGGGTATACGCATGAGCGTGACGGAGGTCGCGGCGTGGGCGCATGAAATAGGCGCATATAACGCGGGCTCTTCCGCAGGCGGTACGACGAGAGGATACCTTTATCCGAAAGTGCAGGCGCAATACGGTTCGCGTTACGGTTTTACCGTTGATTGCGGCGGCAGCGGCGGCACGGGATATTGGAACGTTACGTCTTACAACACCACATTGCAGAACCACCTGGCAAACGGCGGCGTTGCGATAGGGCATGTTCCGGGGCACTTTATCGCGCTTGTCAATTATTCGGGCGGGAAATATCATGTTTACGAAAGTTATCCGTCTTCCACAAGAGGCACTCAGAACGCAACAACGGGCAGCATTTGGCTGACGCCCGCACAGTTGAATTCCGGCTATGCGGGAATGAAACTTGACTGGTTCTGTCTGCTTTCATATACGGGCGGCGGCACGGAGAGCGGAGGTTCGTCGGAAAATCCCTCGACAAATCCCGGCGGCGGAGGAAATACGGCTTCGACCGCAACGCAGCCTTTCCGCACGTTCTATTACAATCTGAACGGAACGACAGATACGGCGGATTCATCGCTGAATGATTTCAATTCTTACGGCATGAGCTATCCGGGCGGCTTTATAAACAGCCCGTCTTATGTCGGCGCTTACAGCACTCTTGCGTCGAATTGGAGCGCCGTTGCGGGCGAACTGACAAAGGACTGCACACTTACTTCACGGGGCACGGAATACAAAACATCGCTCCCCATAAGACTGTTCCTTGACGGACGCACTCTGACCGCGGTTTCGGGCGGGTATGCGTTCAATCAGGAAAAGGCAAATACGACAACGATAACAGGCAACACATTCGCCGTAAGTTCGGAAGAGGGCACGGAAACTTTCGGCACAATAAACGGCAACGGCAACTGTGATACGGTTGCGCAGTCGGCGGGAACGCTGAATTTCCGAAATCTTACGCTCAATTCTTCAAGTTCAAGCGGCAATAACAATGCGTTTTATCAGACTGCGGGCGACGCTACGTTCCGCGGCGTTACGGTCAGGGCTTCGGGTTCGGACTACGGTGCGGCGGTAGGTGTTAAAGGCAGGCTTTCTTCCGTAGCAAATTCTTCGTTTATCTCAACAAGAACTTCTTCGAGCGGAACGGACGCTTCGTCGGGCATACATCTGCGCGGCGGTTCGATAGGCACTTGGACAAATTCGAACATAACGACTTCTTACGGCGAAGCTCTTTGGGTTGACGGCGGTTCGGTTTCGATAATCAACGGCGGCAACTTTACGGGCGGAACGAACGGCAACGGAATTTACATAAGCAACAACGGCACCGTGGGCACGGTAATGAACGGCGTTTTCGCTTCGACCGGTGCTAATGCGGGCATTAACATAACCTCAGGTTCGACGCTGAACACGATAAGCGGCGGTACGATAAAGGGTATAACTATATCTGGAACGCTCGGCACGATAACGGGCGGCACTTTCGATTTTTCGACGTACACCGCAAGCAATTACGGCACGATAAAAAATTATATCGCTTCCGGCAAAGCGGCAAGGCTTGATTCGACCTCCGGCAGCGGAATATTCACGGTGGTTACTAACAGCGGGCTGACTTCGGGAACATATATGGCGGCGCCGAACGGAGTTGATTACACCACGGGAACGGCAACTATAAACGGTGTTTCGTATACGACTTATACCGTTTCGACGCAGACCGTTCCCGTTGAGAGTGTTTCTCTTGACAAAAACACGCTTTCACTTTCGGTCGGCGGAACAGGCACGCTTGTTGTTACCGTAAATCCGTCGAACGCAACGGATAAAACCATAACTTGGACCACTTCAAACGGAGGAGTTGCCACGGTTTATAACGGTGTCGTAACCGCAAACGGCGTCGGCACGGCTGTTCTTACTGCGACCGCGGGCGGCAAAAGCGCCTCCTGCACCGTAACGGTAACACAGGCGACCACGGCAACCGTAACGATAGA
>ERZ780226.2841-NODE-2841-length-11385-cov-24.597176_pt1 | contig 11385 bp, 10 predicted proteins | sample MGYA00511165_ERZ780226 | MGnify/ENA primary metagenome ERZ780226 (study PRJEB29588, sample SAMEA2152373) | human gut metagenome | biome: human gut; feature: human-associated habitat; material: faeces | place: Denmark | collected 2008/2010 ...
ATACCTCCGTTTTCGTATTGATTGATTCAGCAGGTCGTACCGGTGTGGTACTGCTTTGCTGTGGGAAAAGCATACGAAAATCGGAGGAAAAAGGCATTGAGGGGAAATTGAGCAGGAATTGAGAAAAAAGATATATTGTGCTTACGTTCTTCATGTACTCTTGTTGTGATTTCATTGTTTTTTATCGTATAATATGGATACTGGAGGTGGTTTGGATGAAATACAAGATTTTAGTTGTCGATGATGATAAAGAATTGGTGAAAATGCTTTGTAGTTATTTTAATATGAAACAATATGAAACCATTACGGCTACAGACGGAATGGAAGCATTAAATAAAATAAAAATGAAACCGGATATTATTTTGTTGGATATCAATATGCCACGCATGGATGGGATTGAAGTATGTCGTCTGATACGCAGTAAAGTGTTATGCCCGATTTTGTTTCTAACAGCAAGAGTTGATGAAGATGATAAAATTAATGGGTTGCTTTCGGGTGGGGATGACTATATTACGAAACCATTTAGTCTTCGGGAGTTGGAAGCAAGGATTGTCACAAACATAAAGAGAGAAGAAAGGCATCAACAAAAAACGGAATACCGTTTCATGGATGAAATGCTGATTGATTATTCTGAAAAAATAGTAGCTATAGCCGGACACAGGATGGAGTTCACAAAAATTGAATATCAGATTATTGAATTCTTATCCATGCATCCAGGGCAGGTGTTTGATAAAGAACGTATATATGCACAAGTCTGTGGATATGATGCGGAAGGGGACAGTAGAACGATAACGGAATTAGTACGGCGTATAAGGAAAAAAATAGCGGATTATTCAGAAAAAGAATACATAGAAACTGTATGGGGGATTGGATACCGATGGAAAAAATAAGAAACTTGTCACTGAAAAAAACAATTCTGCTTTATTTTGTGATCAGCTTAACGGCAGCATTTCTGTTATCTGGATTTACAGTTCATTTTGCAGGAAATATGCGGAATAAAATATGGGAAAAATATATTGATTATGCAGATTATACGGACGTGTTTCAGCAATATGGAAAGAAATACGAGATTGAGATATCAAGACCTAATCAATCGCAGATGAATCGTTTGGACCATCATCTTTCGGAAATGTGTGACTTTATGGAAACATATTCGGTACTGATTTTTTCGATTGTTGGGAGTGTTGCTGCGGTATTCTTTTTTTATAAAAATAAGTTAAAGACGCCTCTACAGGAATTAAAAGATGCCTCACAAATGATTGCAGATAATGAACTGGATTTTCATGTGTCCTATGAAAATAAAGATGAGATGGGAACGTTGTGTAAAGAATTTGAAATGATGCGAAGTGCTTTAGCAGATAACAACAGAAAGATGTGGCGAATGATTGATGACGAGAAGGTCTTGCGGAATGCAATTGCACATGACATACGTTCTCCACTTTCCATATTGCGAGGGTATCAGGAAATGCTCTTAGAGTTTGTTTCTGCTGAGAGTATAAAAACAGAGGATGTTATTGATATCTTACAAACAGGCATGTATCAGATTGACCGTATAGAGCATTTCACGGAAAACATGAGAAAAATGTCCCATTTAGAACAGAGGGAACTGCAATGCTCAGAGATAGAATTATCGGAACTGGCAAAAAAGATTGAGGCAGAAGCTGCCATGCTGTCCAAGAAGGAAAGTAAATTATGTAAGGTAGAAAGAGTGCAGGAACAAAACATTGTGAAAGTGGATGAGGAACTTGTCATGGAAGTGGCAGACAACTTACTGGAAAATGCGGTTCGATATGCACAAAAAAGTATTGCTTTGCAGATAAAGAAAAAGGATGGTTTTCTTATAATTTCTGTTGAAGATGATGGAATAGGATTTGTGGATACTGAGGAAAAAGTAACAGAACCATTTTATCATAAGAATCCACAAGATGATTTAAAGCATTTTGGCCTTGGTATGTATATTTCTCGTATTTTCTGTGAAAAGCATGGAGGAAATTTGAAAATATATAATGCCAGACAAGGCGGTGCTCATGTAGAAGCTCTTTTCAAAGCTGAATAAAAATACTTTATAAGGCTGAAATCACAAATAAAGTGGTTTTAGTCTTTTTTGTTGTGAATTTATTGAGAATTGATTTGTATGATGTTGTTAAAGAAAGGAAGAGATACAATGAAAACAATCATAAAAAGAAGTATACTTGATTATTTAAAGAACCCTGTTTTGTGGATTGGCTTGATTATTATAGTTGCCAGTATGTATCAATGTCTGTCATCGTATTTGCAAATTCATTATATCAAACAGAATGAACAGATCACACAAAATGACGTAGCATTGGAAGATGCTGATGTCATGGATGGGTACATTCCCACATCTGATGATAAAGAAAGAAGAAGGGAGTGGGAAGATACGATCAAAGAGACGTTAATGGACACCTCCAAAAATGGTTTTGGATTTAGCAGGCAGGAAGCAGATCATGTAATGAAAGAAATTCAGAATATGGATGTAAAGACTGCTTCTGAGTTTTTGGAATCCCAATATGGCTATTATAATGCAATATATGCTTATGAGGACCTTGAAATTCATAAGGGGACAGCAGAAGAAATCAATCATTATATCGAGCGGAAATTATCCGAACATTCTTTTTCCTGGTACTTTGCCAAAAAATTTACGGATTTTGCAGGATTGCATATGGCCTTTTTTGCAACAGTCTTGCTATCATTTTTATTTATTCAGGATACACGAAAAAGTACCTATGAATTATTACATACAAAGCCTGTTACGGCAATCCAATATATATGTGGGAAAGTAATAAGCGGATTCATTAGTATGCTGGGAGTATTAGTGATTTTGAATGTTATATTCTTTATGCTGTGTTTGAAAACGTCTTTAGAATCGGGCTTTCCAGTAACACCAATTGATTTTTGCGTGAATTCTCTGATCTATATTGTTCCGAATCTTTTGATGATATGTTGTGTCTATACAATTACAGCAGTAATATTTAAAAATCCGCTTCCGGCAGCACCAATCTTGTTTTTACACATTATATATTCAAATATGCTGACCATGAAGAATGATATTTATTATATGAGACCGTTCTCTATTATGGTGCGATTCCCTGGCAGGTTTTTTGAAACACATGCAGCCAAAATGTCAAATATAAATCAGATTATGCTTGTGATCTCATCTGTTATATTAGTATGTATTTCTGTTACAATCTGGAAAAGGAGGAGGGTTCATTGAAAACGGAACTAAAAAACTGCCTGTCGTTATATAAGATTTTTTATTCATGTGCATTTATACTGATATTGTGTGCTATTCATCCGATTATATACTATGAAGAAATCGGTTCAGCGATTCAGTCGCCAATAGCAATTTTAACAATTATTTTTTGTAGTGACACATATTTGATGGAAGTAAAAAGTAAGCGTGCCGATGTATTTCATTTGTATGATCAAAAAAAGCAGTTAAAAGTAATATCACAGAGATTGTGCGTTCAAATATTATATTTATTAATACTTTCCTGTGTTGGATATGTTTTGTTTTTCTGGCAAAAACCGGGCAGTGTAAACGAAGGCATTTCGGGTATTCAGATATTTCTTTTATATTTCATTGCAATGTTTGGAACTATCTGGCTTTGGAGTATATGCTCTGTGATTTTGTGTACATTGCTTCGAAATATGTGGGCAGGTATTGGATGTTTATTTGGAATTGTCATTGGACTTATATCAAAAGCGGGAAGTTCATTTTTCGGAAATCTGGGATTGTTTTCTTTCAGCTTTTGTGAACCTACTCAATTAATGTCCGAGAGTTGGATTTATGGAACGCTTGTGTCTTTTATAGCGGGGCTGTTTTTATTTGCAGTATTACCAATGGCTTTAAAGAAAAGAGGATAGATTATGAGTATTAGAATAAATGATTTAACAGTTAGATTTAAAAATGGTGTAGTTGCAGTAAATAAGGCATCTCTTGAAATACCTAAGGGAATTTACGGACTTTTGGGTGAGAATGGTGCTGGAAAAACCACTTTGATGAGGGTTCTTACAACCGTTTTAAAACAAACGGAAGGATTGGTTTCGCTTGATGGAATTCTGTATAACGAGGGAAATTATGAGAAAATACAGAAAAAGATTGGTTATCTTCCACAGGAAATCGACTTATATCCGAATCTTACGGTGAAAGAATGCCTTGTATATATGGGGGGACTGTCAGGAGTATCCAGAAATGACCTCGAACGAAGAATTACCTATTATCTGGAAAAGACTTCTCTTACAGAGCATCAGAATAAAAAAATGCGGCAATTATCTGGTGGTATGAAGAGACGTGTCGGACTCATACAGGCACTTCTTAATAATCCGGATTTTTTGATTATTGATGAACCTACCACCGGGTTAGATCCGGAAGAAAGAATCAGGATCCGCAATCTTTTGGTTGATTTTTCAAAGGATAGAACTGTGCTGTTTTCCACTCATGTAGTAGAAGATTTAGCAGCAACCTGTACACAGCTTGCCATTATGAAAAAGGGAAGTTTTTTATATTCCGGAAGCGTGAGTGGGTTGCTGGAAAATGCAAAGGGCTGTGTTTGGAATTGTACGGTACAAAATGCAGAAGAAGCCCGTTTGTTAGAAGCCAATTATTCTATATCATCTAAGCAGTATGTAGAAAATGGAATTCATATGAAAGTATTAAGCAAAGGAAAGCCAAATGAGAATTGTGTCCTGGATAATGATATCACTTTGGAAGATGCATATATTTATTTGACGAATAGTTGAATATAACGGCGGGCAAGTTGCCCGCCGTAAATTATGCTTATTTTGTTAAAAGACCGGATAGATTTTTTCCAATGAAAAATCCAATCGGTGGATATAACTCCTGAATTTCCTGATATTTTGCTTCAATCATTTCTGGTTCATCAGCCCAGATCTTTTCATATATTTTGAAAGCTCTTTTAAAATGTGTTTTGGCTTGCGGAAGATTGGCAGTCATCAGATAAATGGTTCCAAGGGTTTCCTGTACTTTGGCATAATCCAGACATTCATCGGAATGGTATTCCTTGATGATGCCGGATAATTTTTGCAATTCGGAGATCCCTCTTTCGGGTTCCTGCTGTTCTGTCAGGAACATTGCATAATTGGCAATCTGAGGTATGCTGTCATTTATATGAAGCAGGTTAAATTGGTCAAGCAGTGAGATGCTTTTTTCCATGTGTTCTCTTGCAAGATCGGGATAACCGTTCATGCGGTAAAGTCCTCCAAGATTGGCATGAAGGTTAGAAACGAGGCGAGCATTGTCAGCAGTGATATTTTCTATCTGGGCAAGTGCATCTTTTTCCAGTTTTATTGCTTTTTCAGGTTTGGTTTCAAGGGTTGCCTGAAAATCCAGTAATAACGCCCGGTCAGAGTTGGTGCCAATGCTTTTTGTCTTTAACAGCACCTTCAGTTCCTGAATGATTCCCTTCATACCTTTGTGATAGTTATAGTTATCCATGTATGGAAATGCATTTTCCAGAAAAAGCAGATACTTTGGCATATCATCTTTTTCAATTAATTTTATGATATTTCCGATTGTTTGAAATAGCTTTTTATAATAATCTACTTCCATTCCATGCATTAAACATAGGTGCTGTAAAGAATCCAGCAACGTGTGACAACTACTTACAGATGGTTTTGTCTCTGAAAGGGTGATTTCCTGAATCATCGGATGCAGAGAGATAGTGCGACGTGTTGTTGTCTGAACGAAACCAGTCTCAATTAAATCGTTGATTTCATTTAGTGTGGGCAGTTCCAGCCATTTGGCAAATATACGGGCAGAAATACCGGTGGAAGGAAGAAAGCACATATTACACATGATATCCTGCTGTTCAAGAGATAAAGTGTATAAAGAAAACAGCGTATGGATATGACTGTAATAGGTGGCTTTGCTGCTTTGTCCATCTTTGATTATTTTAATTTTATCTTCGTTATGGAAAGATGCTTTTTCCACCTGAAGTCTTGTTAATAACTGGTCTGGAGTTGAGATTCCATTTTCCAGAAGTTTTGCTGCCAGTTCCACGGCAAAAGTATGAGAGTGAACAGTTTCGATGATCTTTTCAACTGTTGCCCGGTACGTGTCTGCCTCTGAATAAAATACTGATGCCAGCTGGAAGAGAGCGTTCATATCCTCTATTTCTTTTAATGGCAGAGTACAGTATTCATCCAGTTTGCTTCTGGTTGTAAACAAAATCTGGCAGCGATATTTTAATACTACTGACAGAAAGCTGTCCTGTGTCGCAGTGACATTAAAATTATCTATGATAAGCAGAGTATCAGATTTCAGGGAACGCAGAAAACGGTTATGTCTTTGAAACCGTTCCTGGTCAGTGCTTTCCGGCGGATCGTCAATAAAATCCATGTCAGTAATATCCTGATGAAGATTGCCGGTATATTCTACATAAAGGATATTGGTGTATTGCTTTATGTACCGCTTTGCGTAGGCTTTGGCAAGTTCACTTTTTCCGATTCCGGCGATTCCGCAAAGAAAAACATGACGGTTTTCCTCAAGCACGGTATATAATTCTTCCAGTTCTTTATCTCTTCCGATAAAATGACGGCATGGTTTCGGAACCTCACTGTCCATAATATAATCCAGCACAATGGGTGACAGGGCACCTCCGGCAATTAATTTTTGATTTTTAGTATCACGTTTGATAAATTGTCGCTCCATGCCAAAAGAAATCAGCTTTGCAAGAAAAAGCAGACGTGAGCTGGCTGGTTTGTACAGAGAAGCCAGATTTTTCTTTTTGGCATCGGAGATGGTGTCATCTTGTATAAATAATGTGTATATATCCTGCATAGCCATATTGCAGTCAGACATCAATGGAAGCAGATTCTGGTGAATGGTTTCTGCCAGTTTTTTCTGATTACTGGGTTTGGAATAGTAGGCAGATATTTTGGGACTGATCTTTGCTTGACCGGTCAGCCAACGACAAACCAGACCATTATCCATAGAAAAATCCTGATTTGCCGGATCATCCATAAAATCTTCAAATAATTCGTATAAAAAATCAGGCTGACTCATTTGATTACTTTCGCTGATATGATTTTTTAAGCAAGTGCTAATAGAAGAAAAATCGCATCGATTCAATAGAAATTCCCCTTTCGTAGTTAAGATTAAGTATATCTATCATAACACGAACATATATTCGATTCAAGAAAATGCGGATATTTTTAAATTGATTGTGTCAATTTACAATCAATTTCTATTCAATGTGGTTTTCCGGCAGGTTCTGTAAAATAAGCTCAGATCAAAACAATAACGGGAGGAGCTTATGCAACAGAATATTGAATTTGAGCGGTGCATTGATTTTCTGGTACGGATGATTGATAAGTACGGCGCTGAAGTCCTCCGGGAGTTGGAGGAAGAAAAACAGAATAAGGAAGAAAAAGAAGCGGCAGTTTCCTGAAATACAAAATGTAAATCAGACTGTCGCTTTTTTCATGCATTTTTAAATCAAATAAATTTTAAAAGCTGATGCAGAGTGTGTGGCTCATTATTCTGAGAAGCGGTAATACGCGTATCAAATGGCTTGAAATGATTCTGCGTATAAAAGCTCAGAAGAAATTCATTATCTTCGCATTCAAGAAACTCCATAACGCCACCTACGGAATATTTGAGACTGGATATGGTTTCCAGTGCAAATCCCAGTAGAATATTTCCAGGAATTCGTTTTTCCTTTGGAAGAGAATAGTTCTTTCCCAACTGGGCGATCAGGTAAGCTGCGGTAGTATAGGATTGTGTTTCTTCATCCAAAATACTGACACGGGACAGTTTTTTTGCCATTGTCTTGCTGATATTTGAAGCACGGACAGAGATTGGTTTTATTGTAAGTGAAAAATAACCAACCAGTGAAGCATCTTCAGCATCAAATACCAGATAAGTGATAGATTGATCTTTTTTGGTAAACTCAATCGCATTATGTAATAAAAAGTATTCCACATCGGGATTTTTGGGACAAGAAAAATCGGAGAGTAAGTCGTAAAGACTTTCCTCTCCGATATATGTCGGTTCGTCTTTATCCAAATATGCCCGAATATTAACGGTAAAATATTTATCAGACATGTTTTTTCTTCCTTTTTGACATTAAAGCTAAGATTTCCTGTGGGTTCGTTAACTGACGTCCGGGAAGTGTCTGCTTTGGTGTGCGGTCACGGTCGGCTTCGTCAATTGCTGCGACAAAACGCTTTACGCTATTTGGATTGGATACGACAAAATTATGAGTAATACTTGAAGTAGCCATACTAACACCTCCTCTTTTTTGGCTTTTTTGTGTATTTATAGTATATGCAATGTGTGATAAAAACACAATATCAAAAACAGAAATTATTTCTAAATAATTTTCAAGCCGGACATTTATTAGACGCTTCCGGTAAGCGAACAATATTTTCGAGCCAATCATTTATAAGTCGCCAATGGTGGGCGGGCAATATTTTGATAACAGAAATGCTCTGTATCTAACTTAATTATACGATTGGCGAAGAAATGCGTCAATACGGAAAATAAGTATTGAAAATAGTTGGAACAAGTACTAAAATAAGGTTGGGACAATAAAACAGAGTTATACTGCGAGGAAGATTATGAAGAATAAAAAGATTAAATGCGATATATATACCAGAGTATCCACAACCATGCAGGTAGATGGCTACAGTCTGGATGCTCAGAAAGAAAAACTCAAGAGATATGCGGAATTTCAGAATATGGAAATCGTAAATGAGTATTCAGATGAAGGTAAGTCTGGAAAGAGCGTAGAGGGCAGACCGGAATTTCAGAGAATGTTGGATAATATTGAGAATGGAACAGATGAGGTACAGTTTGTACTGGTGTTCAAGCTTTCCAGATTCGGTCGTAATGCAGCAGATGTATTAAACTCTCTGCAGAGGATGCAGGATTTTGGAGTGAATCTGATCTGTGTAGAAGATGGAATTGACAGCTCAAAAGATAGTGGAAAGCTGATGATTTCTGTTCTGTCTGCGGTGGCAGAGATCGAACGAGAGAATATCCTTGTTCAGACAATGGAAGGACGTAAGCAGAAAGCCAGGGAAGGAAAATGGAATGGTGGATTTGCTCCGTATGGTTATGAATTAGTAAATGGAGAATTGCAGATTGCAGAGGACGAAGCAGAGATTATTCGTCTGATCTATGACAAATTTATTCATACCAATATGGGAATCTCTGCGATTGCCGCATGGCTGAACCAGCATGGATATAAAAAGAAAAAACGACAGAATAATACACTGGACGCATTTGCCGCATCATTTATAAAAGGCGTTCTGGATAATCCGGTATACTGTGGAAAGCTGGCTTATGGACGAAGGAAAAACGAGAAAGTTTCTGGTACAAGAAATGAATACCGCATTGTAAAGCAGGAAAATTATATGCTGCACGATGGTATCCATGAAGGGATTGTTTCAGAAACAGACTGGGAGCTGGCACATCAAAAACGGGAAAAAACAGGTGTGAAATATGAAAAGACACATAGTCTCGATCATGAGCATATTTTATCTGGAATATTGAGATGCCCGTTATGTGGAAGTGGTATGTATGGAAACGTGAACCGAAAGAAAAAGAAAGACGGAACTTTATATAAGGATTATTTCTATTATGCCTGCAAACATCGTCGCCTGGTAGATGGTCATAAATGTGGATATCGTAAACAATGGAGTGAGGAGAAGATTAACAATGCAGTGGAAGAAGTTATTCGGAAGCTGGTGAAGAATCCTAAATTTGAAGAAGCAATTCTGAATAAAATCGGTTCAAGAATTGATACAGAAGAAATAGAAAAAGAGATTGAAGGATTGGAAAAGCAGCACAGGCAGCTGACCGGAGCAAAAGCAAGACTTGGACAGCAGATGGACAATCTGGATATCATGGATAAATTTTATGAGAAGAAATATCAGGATATGGAGACAAGGTTATACCGTCTGTATGATGAAATTGAAGGCGTGGAGAACAGTATAGAAGAAGTTAAGAATCGCCTGCTGAATATCCGGCAACAGAAAATATCAGAAGAAAACGTCTATCAATTTCTTTTATATTTTGATAAACTATATGATAAGTTCACCGACCTGGAGAAGAAAGAATTTCTTAACAGCTTTGTAGAACAGGTGGACATTTATGAGCAGGAGCAGCCAGATGGCAGATTCCTGAAGCACATAAAGTTCCGTTTTCCGGTGTATTTTGGAGACAGGGAAACACAGGAACTTTGTTGGGACAACGAAAGTACCGTTGAGACGGTTGTACTGCTTTCCCACAAAAAGCCAGACGGACATATCAACGTAAAAGTTGAGTTTGGTGAGGGTGAGGGAAAAGTTCCGCTTGATAATATCGCTAAAAGAGCCGAAGAATACAAGCCCAAGGAACGAGTGACCTACAAAATGATAAAGGAGTACATAGAAGCTAAATATGGCTTCAAGGTACATACCGCATATATCGCAGAGGTAAAGAGAGATTTAGGCTTGCCAATGTATGATGCTCCTAATGCGGTAGAAGAATTGAAACAGCCGAGGAAGCATCCGACAGCGGAGAAAGTGGAAGCGATAAAGGATGCGTTGAAGCATTTTGAAATTATTTAAGTGAATTAAAGGAGTGTTCGTAATGCTAGAAAAACTTTTTGTAAGGAAATTGTTTGGTATATTTGATAATGAGATAAATTTCAGAGATGGAGGAATAACAGTTGTTATTGGTCAAAACGGATGTGGAAAGACCACAATGTTGCATATTTTAAATGCTGTTTTTTCAAAAAATCATAGCCAGCTCTTTCAATATCAGTTTGATTATATCGAATTGACAATATCAAGTCATGTATTAAAGATTAACAGGCACTCGCCCTATCTCTCCGTAACTCTCCATAAGTGATACCCGTATTACCTTTTGGGGATTTCTACTTTCCCTAACTCGGCCTATCACTCCACAGCATTCTGTAAGTTTAGTATCACAATAGTATAAAATAAGAGAAGCCTTGACCGTTTTATAAGTCAAGGCTTTCTTTGTTAGTCTGATGTAATTAACTCAGTATATTTTTTTGAAACTTGTGTAAGGTCCACTTCATACAATCCAGACAACATTGCATATTCGATTTTGTATGCCCCGTCTTTAAGGGAAATTGTCAAGTTTACCTTTGTTGCTCCATCTTCTCCTGCGTTAGATGGTAGATATAGGATTTTGATTGTACCGTTTTCGTTCTCGTCTAACTCAAATTCTTCCACATTGTATGCGAACGTGGAATATTCTTCCTCAACAGCACCCTCAATAAAATTCTCTGTTAATGCTCTACAACCACCGTCAATCAATGTTGGCAAAGTGTCGCTTTTGGTTTCAGTCTCTTGCTTTTCCTCGGTCTGTTGTTCCGCTGAATTGAT
>ERZ780226.2845-NODE-2845-length-11353-cov-5.518410_pt1 | contig 11353 bp, 9 predicted proteins | sample MGYA00511165_ERZ780226 | MGnify/ENA primary metagenome ERZ780226 (study PRJEB29588, sample SAMEA2152373) | human gut metagenome | biome: human gut; feature: human-associated habitat; material: faeces | place: Denmark | collected 2008/2010 ...
AAAAATAATTATAGAATTTTTGATGACAATAATATTTCCTGGATTAAAAGTTTAACTTGTTTAAAAAAATGCAATATGAGTATTGAAGAAATGAAAGAATATCTTGCTTTATGTTTAAAAGGAGAATCTACTATCCCTGAAAGACAAGCTATTTTAGCTGTAAAAAAAGAACAGCTTTTGAAAGAAATGTCTGACTTGCAAGAGAGCATTGACTTTTTAAATTGGAAAGAAAATTTTTATAATGATGTACTTTCTGGAAAAACTGAATATTTTAGTTACTTAATTGATACTAACCAAAAGTAGTAAAAAAATCAGTCTGTATTTTACACAAACTGATTTCTTTTTTTATTTATTTCATATCTAATCCATCTTTAAAAGCATTTCCTACAACATCTCCTAATACTCTATAAGTATTACTTACCATGTCAAATGCTATTATTTGCATTTTTTCCACATCAATTTTTCCGTTCTCATCTAAATAATTTTCATCAATAGAAGTGTTTACTACCTTACCTACTAAAATACCATCCTCAAACGATTCCATTTCACATTCCAAAGTTAATGGATATTCTTCAATAATTGGTGCATCTACAAAATTTGATTTTGTTATATGAATTCCTGCTTTTGCTATTTTATCTTCTTTATTTCCTGATACAACTCCAAAATAATCTGAAATAACTTCTGTTTCTTTTGTTGCAAAACTAACTGTAAATGCTTTTTTTAGTTTTAAATTATCTGTTGTTTTGTGTTGTGATAAAGATACATAGATTCTTCCGTAATCTTGTATTCCTCCCCATGCTGCATTCATTGCATTTGCATTTTCATTTTCATCATAAGTTCCAATAATTAAAACTGGAAGTGGCAGAAAATTCATTTTACTTCCTAAATCTTTTCTCATCTAAATCCCTCCATTTAATATTTTATATATGACCTTATTTTATCATAACTCTTATTAATTTATAATCTATTTTACCAATTTTTCTTATCTTTATTATGGTCTTGATTTTCTCTCCTTGATTTTACTGTTTCATCAAACCATTTTACCATTTCTGGATCATAGTGATTAAAGAAACTACTTGTTTTTGTATCTAATTTTGCAATTTCTTCCATATCTTCTTTTGAAAGTTCAAAATCAAATATATTAATGTTTTCTTTTATTCTTTCCATTAAGGTTGATTTTGATAGCACTACTACATTTCTTTGTGTTAGCCATCTTAATATTACTTGTGCTATTGATTTGTTGTATTTATCTCCAATTTTCTTTAATGTTTCATTTTGGAACATATTGTTTCTACCTTCTGCAAACGGAGCCCATGCTTCTATTTGTACTCCAAATTGTTCCATGTTTTTCTGTGCCTCAAATTGTGCATTAAATACATTTGTTTCTACTTGATTTACTTGTGGAATAGTTTTTCTTTCAAATAAGCAAATATCACTTAATCTATCTGGATAAAAGTTACTTACTCCTATCGCTTTTAGCTTTCCTTCTTCATATAATTCTTCTAATGCTCTATAAGCTCCATAATAATCTGCAAAAGGCTGATGCAATAGCATTAAATCTAAATAATCTACTTTTAGTTTTTCCATTGATTTTAAAACTGATTCTTTGCACTTTTCATATCCATAGTTATCTATCCAAACTTTTGAAGTAATAAATAATTCTTCTCTTTTTACAAGTCCATCATTTATAGCTTTTTGAATAGCATTTCCTACTTCTTCTTCATTAAAATAACTTTGTGCTGTATCAATCAGTCTATATCCTGCTTTTATAGCATCCATTACAACTCTTTCACATTCTTCTTTATTTACTTGATACACTCCAAAACCTGCTTTTGGCATTTTAACTCCATTATTTAAAGTTATATATTCCATCTTTTCATCTCTCCTTTAATTTATATTTTTTGTTTTACTAATTTGAATTATATCAGTCGGTTGTAACTATCGGTCAATAGTTTTTTTGAAATTTACAAAAAAAGAAGAAATAAAAACTTCCTCTTGGATTAAAAGCAGATAATTTTCTCAAATTATTTGCTCTAAAAATTACTATCTTGTGTTTAGATTATATAACAATGGGCAGATAAGTTTTAACTGAATTACCTGCCCTACTTATTGTAATTTGTTGTTAAAATAATCTTTTTTTGAATATCGTTAAATTGTTTTCTCAAATATTACTATTTATAATACATAAAAAAGATTCTATCATAATGATAGAATCTTTTTTATGATTTTTACACTTGTTTAAATTATTAATTCAAGCGGTATCTGATGACTTAAAAACCACAGAGTAGATGCACTGTAGCAATAAGCTCCAGATTGAGCCAAAACAACAATATCTCCAATTTTTGCGCTCTCGATATATTCATCCCAGGAAATCTTATCTTCAGTCATGCAAAGCGGACCTTCGATATCTACTGTCTCATTCGAGACTTCGATTTGCTTGTCGTAGATTTTGGGAATTCCCATATCCACGATATATACAGGATGCTTTCTATCGGTAGCAATCGGTAATCTCATGTGGTTAACGCCACCGGCAGTTATGATATGCTTCATACCTTTACTGTCTTTGATATCTACAACCTGAGTTGCATAATATCCAGCGCTTCCCACAATAAACTTTCCAAGTTCGAGGATAAACTCCTTCTCAGTGAAAGAGTATTTTCTGACGATCTCGTCTAATCCATTGAAGTATTTCTTCGTGTCAAAGAATTTGCCTAACTTGGTATAATCTATCCCAAATCCACCACCGAAGTCTATTACATCAATCTGTCCAACAACAGTTTCTGCTTCTTTAACAAACTTAAAAACAAAGTCTGTGTACTTAAGCAAAATGTTATAGTCCAAAACTCCATCAGCTGCAAAAACATGGAAACCGCAAACATTGATATGTTTCAGTTTTACAATAACAGCATAATCATCATAGAATCTTGACTGGTCGATTCCCATCTTAGTAGACATACCTGCCATGTACTCAGATGCACCATCTAAGAAGTAATCTATGTTTACTCTAAGAAGTACATTAATCTTTTCCACACCAACTCTATCTGCTATCTGGTCTATGCGAATCGCTTCGACCACAGATTCCACATTGATAAATCTCAACCCCTCTCTTACGCTCTGTTCGAGTTCAACCATTGTTTTACCAGGGCCAGTAAAGAGAACTTTAGAAGTATCAAGTCCTGCCGCTTTTGCCTTTTCTAACTCACCTGTCGATGCAATCTCAACTCCTGAGATACCGTCATGTCCTATAACGTGAGTCAAAACATCCATGTTCGGATTAGCTTTCATTGCGTAGTACAAAGAAACGTTATTACATTTGTTTTTATCGATTTCTTCAATTTTTGCCGTAATCTCCTCCAAGTCATAAATATAACAAGTAGGATTTGCTACTACAGCAGGATTACTAGAAAAAATCGACTTGATGTACGATTCAACCTTTCTATTCATAACATAACCTCCTATCTTGCAAATAGAAAGCGAGGGGTAGGTTCGGCTAGTAGCTTTAGCTACCCCTCTGTTCATTCACTTACTTGCGTTTAGGGAATTTTTTTGTTCCTGCTTCACTTGGTTCATCCTGCGGAATAGAAGCTACATGCTGGTGGTAGAAATCATAGTTACCAAGGTAATTTATGAGTTCACCATCTGCAAGCTCCACAACCCTCGTAGCCACTTTGTTAATAAAGTATCTGTCATGCGATACAAAGAATACAGTACCACCAAAGTTAGCCAAGGCCTCTTCAAGAATCTCACGATTTCTCACATCCAAATGGTTCGTAGGCTCATCAAGAATAATCAAGTTCACATCATTCTGAACGAGTTTAGCGAACTTAAGCCTTACCTTTTCTCCGCCAGAAAGCGAAGACAAGCGCTTATGAACCTCTTCACCATAAAAGTGAAACGCTGCCAAACTAGAATATGCCTGTGTAAGCGAGCCCTTAAAGTGCTTTTGGAATTCCTGAAGGATAGTAATCTTCTCATCTTCAAATGAAACATGCTGCGGAAGGTATCCGATTTTTACATTACTGCCAATAACCATCTTACCATCTTGTACTGGAAGCTCGCCTAAAACGATTTTAAGAAGCGTGGATTTACCACAGCCATTCTTTCCAAGCAAGCAAACTCTGTCCTGATATTCAAGATTCATATTAGCACCGCAGAAAATGATATTATTCTCATAAGCGAAGCACAAATCCTCAATTGTCAAAACATCGTTACCAGACCTAGTTTCCTGATTGAAGTTCAAAGCAATATTCCTCTGGTTCTTAGGTCTTTCAACCTTTTCCATTTCGTCGATACGCCTTTCAAGCTGTTTAGCAACTCTGTACGCTTTTTCGGAGCTCTGTGCACCCCAGGCTCTATTCTTGCGAATAGTGTCCTCCATACCAGAAATCATCTTCTGCTGAGTAACATACGCTTGAGCCTGAGCTTCACGCTCTGCTGCCAAAGCTTCTACATATTGCGTGTAGTTGCCAAAATAGGTTTTAATTTTGCCGTCTGCAATTGCGAAAATTTTGTTGACTGTCTTGTCCAAGAAGTATCTGTCGTGCGATACGAGAACAACAACACCATTATATCCCTTGATAAAACCTTCAAGCCAACTAAGAGTTGGAATGTCTAAGTGATTGGTAGGTTCATCAAGAAGAAGAATGTCTGGATTAAGAAGTAACATCTGTGCAAGACATGCAATAGTCTTCTGACCGCCACTCAAGGAATTGTATTCCTGATTCAAAAGCTCAGTGATCTTAAGATTGCCTGCCATCTTTTCGACGTTAGAGTCAATCTCGTAACCGCCGTGGGTCGAGAAATACTCAGTTATCTTGCTATATGAGTCCATAACCTTATCCAGTTGTTCCGGAGTAAGACTCGAATCTGCCATAGCACTCTCGAGTTCACACATCTTGCGCTGAATCTCAGCAACATCTCCGTATGCGGTTTTCAAAAAATCACGAACCGTAATACCTGGCTGTGTCTCAGGAGCAATCTGCCTCAAGAAGCCGACAGTTGCATCTCTTCTCTTAGAAACTGTCCCACTGGTGGGGGTTTCCCTGCCAGAGATAAGATTAAAGATGCTAGTTTTTCCTGTTCCGTTATCACCAACAATAGCAACTTTGTCACCACTGTTAATCTGGAAAGACACACCGTCTAAGATGTTTTTAAAGCCATAATTCAATGTAACATTACTCAAATTTATATCTAACATAGTAATTCCTCCTATCCTTTAGTTAAAAAGTAGTAGCTTTAACCATGTGATAGCTCATAGCTTCCATGATCAAGTTTACGATTGTAGTACCAGTAAGGATTGACCCCTCACACTGAGGATTGTACTCTACAAAATCCATTCCAACGATATTGCCAGAAAACTGGATAATCTTTTTCATATACTGCAAAGTCTCCTCGTAATTTGGTCCGCCAGGCTCTGGACAATTTGTAGCAGGTGCATACACTGGACACATAAAATCCGTATCAAATGTGATATACACTGCTTTGTCTTTTATTGCATCAAGCACCTCATTCATATAATTGTTGATTTTATAATAAGGTACTACGATGTTACCATCGTTCTTGCTATTTGTGATTGCCGGTCCGCAATTAAGATTCCCTCTGATACCGAAGTGAATAATCTTCTCAACAGTATCAAGCTTATGTGTCTCATTCATTACAGAACCATGCGGATACTCAGCATATTCATCAATATAGTCACTGTGTGCATCGAACTGAACAACAACAACTTTCCGGTCTCCCATACCGTGGGTGACTCTCCTTACGAGTTCGTACGTAACCGAATGATCTCCTCCTACAAAAATAGGAATACTCGAAAATGGAGTATTATTCAGTTGCATACGAAGCTCATCTTGGTTTGCTGCAGTTATATCGCCCAAATCCTGAATAGCAGTACTCAAAAGAATGAAACCTTCTTCAGGACTATATACCTTAAGAGGATATGCAGAGCCGTCAGCATTTGCATATCTGCCAGACAGTTTGCGCACTTTATCTGCTGCCAGCTCTACTCCCTCGAGGTAGTCTGCACTACAGTAGTTAATTCCTATAAAGGTGAAATCTGAGCATACCAGATTCTTTTTAGAACCAAGAAAAGTATTGCTCATCTTATCCCCTCCTAAACAATTCAACGATGCGCTTTAAGCCACTCATAAACTGATCGTGCCCCCTCGAAATAGTAACCCTAAATCCTAAATCCTCCAAAGGAAGACCAAAGACATGTCCAGGAGTTACCAGGATATTCTCCTCTTCGAGAATGTGCACAAACATTTCATGTGACGTGTAGACGCCGTACTTGTTGCATACCTCTGCCTTAAAGGTTATATACATGATATTACCCGCATCCGGATAAACCACATCTTCAACCACATCCGTTTGGGACATAAGGTAATCGTATGCATCGTGGAAAATGCTAAAAATCTTGTCGTGATATGCGTTCTTCTCACGGATATACTCCAAGGTTTCAGGAGAGGTGTCTCCCATATCTACCTTTACTCTCATATCCATCTCAACAATGCCGAGCGCTTCAAGAAAAGTAGAGTTGGAGTAATTAACTGCTTCGCCAAGTTCCAAAAGCGAATCAATAAATTTAGGATCTTTGCAAATAGTCCAACCACAACGTAAGTCGCTAAGTTGAGGAATATCTTTACTAAATCCCTTAATCTTGATAAGCTTTGGATAGTCGTGTGTAAGCATAAAGACTTCGACTCTCTTGTTATTATACATAGGAGATTCTTCAAAAATTGCATCATAAATGATATAGATGTTCTTCTTGATACAGAACTCCATGATTTTTGCAAGTTCGTCTTCGTCAATAAACAAACATGCCGGATTTGCAGGGTTAGTAATAAGGAGCGCTACGGTTTTATCCGTATAAGCTGCTTCAACATCTTTAAGTGTCATCTTGTAACCGTTATCCTTATTCATAAGCACAACCTTAGGCACAATGCCGTAGAAAGTCATACTTTTCATAAGTCCTGCATAAGCAGGTACCGGATAAATGAACTCGATGTCTTGTGCAAACTTATACTCACGTGAAATTACCTGTGCTATAAAGTTGAGTGTCCCTGTGGTGCCATTGCCTCCAACAATAACTTCTTCGGGTTTAATTTCTTCCCGCTCAATAAAACTCTCGTGTACAGCAATAAGTTCCCTTAAACAGGATTTTCCACCAGGGTAAGAATATCCCCAATCCATGTCTTCGTTTGGATCCTCAAGAGTTCTGTAAATCTCTCTCCTAATACTAGGAAAAAGAGGGAACTCCCACCAATCGAGGTTCGAAGCATCCATCAGAAGAGCATGTCTTGCAAGTCCGATATCAAAATACTCGGACATAGTGAGTTTCTCTTTATGATCACTCATAATACATTCCTCCATTTCTATTTTTGCACGTGATTACAGCTACTACCGTATCTTCACAATGCGTCTTCGTGTATTCTTCCAATGCTACCATAGCAGAAATAGATGTGTAGTCGTAGCGAGCTTCAAATTCTGGATGTGTAGATGTAAAACTATCGATTTGTGCATCACATACAGAAATGAAAAATGCCTCGTTACGCTTTGCCATGTTATAAATCTTCCTGTAATTAAAGCAGGTATCGTTTGAGAGGATTGTTTTTGAATCTACCGGTTCATCAATTACGTATAAGAACTTATCGACTTCACTTTCAAAACCTTTCATAATAGGATTTCCTCCAACGACTTCAACTACTCCAATCTTAGGAATTTTCGGTATAACTCCTGCGTCGTACATTTCTCTGAACGCTAAGTTTTGAGCCACGATGTCCATACCACTGCCACAAGGAATGATTACTGCATCAGGTACCCTATCCATATCTTGAATAATTTCATACGCCATAGATCTAAGTCCGAGCATATAAGAGATATTAGTGTTAAGGAACCCACAGAATACATCCTCATGTTCAAGTGAATACTTCATGAAATCTTCGTAACTCTTAATAAATGTGTCACTATAATGAACTTCATCAGCACTGGAGATTAAATCCAAGCTGAACTTATTCACATCCTTATGAACAAAGGCAAGTGACTTAATTCCAAATTCCTTTGCATAAAAAATAGTAGATATCGCACCACTACCACAAGACACAACTGATACAGTATTCTTGTTATGCATAAGAATTTCATTCATTAAATTTTCCATACCGCGATCTTTAAAACTACCAGTCGGATTAACCGATTCGTCTTTTAAAAAGACATTAGGAGCATAATGGATAAGTGGCGTATTACCAGATCTATGCTTGCTCTTTATCCGAACTTTTGGAAGGACTAACTCCCCAGAATCTAAAATATGAATTCCAAATTCTAAAGAGTAATCCTTGATTTTCCAAAAGTTAGGTGGAACAAGATCCATTTCAACATCCTCATGTCTATGATTCATCTGCTCGATTGGATAGTCGAATGTCGCTCCGCAAATCTCACAGATTACTTTCATAGATAATCACATCCTTCCAAGAATATCTTCGATACGCTGAATAATCGTACGAGAATCTTTCACTTTCTTAGTTGCTTCCCACAATCCGTAGCAATGAAGACAAGGATTAACTTTATCCAAATCCTTAACATCGTACGTCATATTAAACTGTTTAATTCCGTCAACAAAATCATTAGTACAATGACTGCAATTGCTTGAAGTCATATGCGGAAAAATTTCGTTTTTTTCTGCAAATCCTGTTCCCTGAGAACCACTCAAAATTTCTTCATCAAAGTAACCACCAAGACGAATATCCAATTTTTGAGCACTCAACTCGTTATAGATACCGTGAATGATGTCTCTAAGACTCCAAAGCCAAGGTACTCTGTAAAGGCCAAGCTCATACATAAAGTTAGCAAGCGAATTTTCCTGCAGAGATGTCGGCTCAACAGAAACCGCATCAAAGCAAAATGTTCTGAAACAATCTAATGACGTCTTAATAGCATCATCAATGGCCTCAGACTCGGTAAGAAATACCGGCTTGAAATTGACATAGGCCAAAGCCTTCATACCATACTTGTGAAGGTTTTCGACTGCATCTGAGATAATTTTCATATCATCGATTGCCTTGTGGTGGCAAAGTTCTCTTACCAAGTAATTGGTAGATTCTACACCAATGCCCACTTCGACAATGCCATCGTAAACACTTCTTATTACTTCTAGAACTTCGTCTGTTACGTATTCCGCACGAGACTCTATGATAACTTTTTTGACACCTTTAAACTCATTAAGAGTGCTGAAGATATACTTAATGGTCTCGAAAGAAATCTCTTCTGGATTTAACAGACTTCCCAAGTTGTAAACACAGACTACAGGATAATCATTAAGATCAAACCTTACATCTGTACTTTCGTTAAAGCTTCCATCGAGTACGGAATTCCACTGCTCAACATAGTGTTCGTGCGTAATTTTCTCCATAAGTGGAGAGCCGTTAAGATGAGCACACATGGAGCAACCACCGTTGGTCTTGTAATGCTGACATCCATTAGATCTAAGCACGATCATAACTCTGTCGACAGTCTCTCCTGAGTAGAAGAATTTGTTAATCTCTACTTCAGCAAGTTTTGTCTTTTCATAGGGTAAATTAGGTGTGCCTGCACGGATATCCTTGATTCTTCCCTCTACAAGAGAAAGCGCCCTCTCGAACTTCTTGCGTTCAGCCACTGTTTTGATTTCAGCTAAATGAGTCATATGACTACCTCCTAACAAAGTATTGTTTGACAGTTTTAGTTTTTTACTTTCAATTGGTTTTAGCATAATTCTTATATATTATTTTCAATGTGCGCTTTTTGTCAAAAGATTTTATAATTGAAGGTTCTAGCTTTTACAGCCCCTTTACACTATCCAATCTAATGACAGGTCTGTACTTTGTACCTTGATCATATGGTAATTGATTCACCTTATGAACAATAACTTCTGTGGTACGTGGTACTAAAGTATAAATGCTCTCTTTAATAGCAGGAATATCTAAGGAATACTCTCCCTCAATTATATAAAGATCAAGTTTTCCAATTTTAGTTTGTACGAATTGATATTTTAGCCCATGAACAGGGATATTATAAACTAAAAACCAGTTATACGCTATATCCATAAAACATGATGCAGGTATACTTTCACCAGTATCAGTTATAACCGAGTCCATGTTACGACCTTTAACACCTTCTATTATTCTTCCGTTATTTCCACAAGCACATTTTTCATGTGTCGTAATCTTTGCAAGATCACCTTGTATATAACGAATTATCGGAGTTGCAGTATTTAGCAAATTTGTACCTACTACAATTCCAATTTCACCATCTGGAAGTTTTTTGCCATTTTTATCTATAATCTCGATAAAGCAAGCATCTTCTTCTAAATGGTATTGATGTTTTGGGCACTCTAATGCAATTCTTGTTAACTCTTCACTGCTGTATTCATCAAGAACATTTACATCAAGTGATTCTGCAAGCATTTGTCTCTGCTTTGCATTTGACTGTTCAGAATGAACAATCACGAGCTCCACTCCATAATTTGAGAGTTTAACTCCAGTGGATGCGATTTTCTCAAGGTAAGTTGGATAAGTAGAAATATATTTTGGCTTTGTATCCATAATATATTTTACAGCTTCTTCAACTTTAGTTGTCGTTGGCAAAAAATCTTGCTTGTATTTACCACCTACATTATTTACCCACCAAGGGCAGGTATATATGTATAATATGGTATCTTCGGCACAATACTTTCTTTCAGACTGCATATTAAACTGTCTAATTGTTTGTAATGTGTCTTTGTATATCGCTTCCTCTGATACAGCAATAGTTACAAATTTACCACTTGAACCAGAGCTTCGAGTCGAAAGTACAAAGTCTTCAATGTCTTTAACAATTTCATTTGGAAATCCTTCAATTAATTCTTCTTTATGAAGATATGGTAACTTATAAAAATCATTCCATGTCTTTATGCTTCCTGGAACATATCCCACCTCAGAATATTTTTTTCTATACAATGGAATATTATTAAAAGCATAATCAACAAGATAACTCAATCTTTTAAGTTGCCATTCTTGGATATCTTCTAAAGGTTGACTAAGAAAAGGCATAAGATTATTTTCAGCCTCTTTTAATCTTTTTTGAAGCATTTCGTCATGAACAGGTGAGGTCATGTAATTTTCACCTTTTTTTCTTAAAGCAATATACTCGTTTTTAGAAATATTCGCCATAACTCCTCCTTTCTTGAAAAGTTCATCTACTAATATTGTTTTGACTATCTAAACTTATAGAATAATTACCCTATAAAATATTCGTTAAAATCATAAAAAACGAACAAATTCGATAATCAACAATATTTTATCACTTTATGTAGACAGAAGCAATAGTTTTACTATTTTTTTTG
>ERZ780226.2851-NODE-2851-length-11346-cov-2.212027_pt1 | contig 11346 bp, 13 predicted proteins | sample MGYA00511165_ERZ780226 | MGnify/ENA primary metagenome ERZ780226 (study PRJEB29588, sample SAMEA2152373) | human gut metagenome | biome: human gut; feature: human-associated habitat; material: faeces | place: Denmark | collected 2008/2010 ...
TTGAGAGCCGCAACAGCCGTAATCGGTTTGAAAGTGGAACCCGGCTGCACAGCACTGCTCGTAGCTATATTGTAGAGTGGCGTCGGTGCAAGGGAGTCACGCGGATTGGTGCTCTGCACGGATGCCCAGTCCTTCGTCGAAATACCTTCCGCAAAAATATTCGGGTCGAAATTCGGATAGCTTGCCATTGCCAAAATATCCGCAGTCTCCACATCGATCGCAACCACTGCACCCGAAGCACAGTTTGCATATTTTCTGAGCGATCTGTTGCCGTACTTGCTCTTATAAACGCCACCGGTCTGCACTGCTTTTATACAGTTTCTGAGGCTTTTTTCTGCAGCCTTTTGAAGATCGACGTCAATCGTAAGATATACATCCTTTCCTGCAACCGGTTCCGTCTGACTTACGGTTTCCACATAGTCGCCGGCACTGTTTACAAGAATGCTCTTAATTCCGTCCGTGCCTCTGAGTTTCGATTCCATGCTTGCCTCGATTCCATCCTTGCCTATAAGATCGCCCGCGCTGTAACCTTTTTCCTTTACGTACTCATCATACTGCGAGTCCCATATAGCCAAGCACATGTGAAAGCAGCTTGCCTTTCGGATAGTATCTGACCGTTTCCGAAGCGATTTCAACACCTTTGAGAACATCCTGCATTTCTTCCACATATGCAACCGTTTCATCACTGACATCACTTGCAATTGTGCTGGAACGGTACTTGTTGTATCCCGTGTTCTTTATTTCCTCACGCACGACAAATATCTTTCTTGCCTGCTTGTTCGAGAGTTTTTTGTCAATGCTGTATTTTTCTCTCAAAGCTTCAAAAGCCTCTTTTGCAGTAAGTTCGGTGCGCTTCATTTCTTTTTCGTTTTCATCCTTCTCCATGATAAAAAGGTCATATTTTGATAAAAAGCTTTCCTTCTTAGAGTCATAGGAGAATGTCATGCTCTTGGTGATAATCGGCGGCCATACTCCGTACTTGTCCTGTAATTTCTCCACTGCCTCAAAGCGGTCCAGTTTCGGGCTTATTTCGTATTTTTTTCGGAGTGCGTCAAGGGCTTCTTCCGGTGTTGCATCCTTTTTAAGACCAAGGGAGGCAAGCCATTTGCGTTTATCTGAATCGTATGTGTAATAGAACTTCCCGCTTTTTGAAACCTTTATCGGGAAATTGTCAACATACTCGTCGCCGTTTTTTTCAAGCAATTTAATGAGTGCATAGCAGGAATCGTTGATTTGCTCGGTATCCATTCCGCTCACATTAAAGGTTACGGTAAAAATCTGCTTATTGCCTGCAAGCAGCCTGCCGTACCGGTCAAGGATTTCACCTCTTGGTGCAGATGTTACCACTTCCTTGGTGTTCTGGCTTTGTGCTGCATCTTCCCACTTTTCCTGCTGAAAAACGGTAAGCACAAAAAGCCTTATGCCAAGCAGAAGCATAAGGACCACCACAAGACCTATTACCTGATAATATCTGGAACCCAGCATTTTTTTGTTCATCTGAAATACCTATCTCTGCGGTGCTTTGCCGCAGTTCTTATCAATATAAAATACATTATCGTTATAACTGCAAAGGAATAGATGTATTCGCCCGGCAGTTTTTTCAATACATACATGAAGCCGATCGGATTTCCCGCCAAGTGGAAGAGTCCCCAGTTGAGTGCATAATAAAGGAAAATGGATATTGTCGAAGCAATCCACATGTTTAAAATGTTCTCAATATTTGCATACTCTCTCAAAATCAAAATGACAATCGCCACAACCACAAGCGAAATTCCTGTAGGTCCCGTAAAATTACTGAAACAGATATCGTACAAAACCCCAAAAGCTGCGCCGAAAACGACACCGTACATCCGATTTTCGTACAGAAACGAAAGCACAATTACCAAGCACAAAATCAAATGCGGTGTATATCCGTGTATCATAACCAGATTTAAAAGGGATGTCTGTATGAGAAAAGCAATCAAAAACATTATCCCTGCTTTCCAGTAATTCATATTCATAGGATCACCGAAACCTTTTCCAGACTCTTGAAATTGACAGCCGGTTCAACCGTTACCTCTTTAAGAAGCGTATTGCTGTTATACGCCACATCCTGCACGGTTCCGATTTCCAATCCTTCAGGATAGGTTCCCAGTCCTGATGTGATAATCGTATCCCCCTGCGAAACCAAAGACCCGCTGTCAAGCATGTATCCGCTTACTTCTCCCATTGCGTTGCCTGCGACAACACCGAGCTGTTTGCTGTCTCTTGCCAGTTTGAAGCTGACTTTGCTGTTATCGTCTATGATTGAAGTCACTTTTGACCAGCCTTTTCCCGTATCCTGAATCTTACCGACAAGACCCATGCCGTTCACGACCGCATCCCCGACTTCAACGCCCATTTCACTGCCGATGTTTATCGTAAATACATTTGTCCAATTTGCACCGTCAAGCGAAGTAACATCGGCGGAAACAATCTTAAATTCTTTTTTCGTGTATTCGTAATTGAGAAGCTGCGAAAGTTCTTCAAGCTGATCGAGCTGTTCCTTTTCGATTTTGGCTTCCGCGAGCTGTCTTTTTAAAGAATTGTTTTCCTTTTGAAGTTCTTCTATATCAGCTTCAAGTTTCTTGTAGGCAAAAATTCCGAATACATTTTTTTTAATCGTGTCGGCAACCGATGAAAGTCCCCCGGAAACCACATTCATTCCCTTGCTCACGACATCCGTTGCGCTGCTGTCTGCCCCACCGCGCGCAACGGAAACACAGAAAATGATCACAAGTGCAAGCAAAATTGCCAACAGTGCCGATATTAATTTGTGCTCTCTAATCCATCTCATATCGTTTGTCTCTTTTTATCTCTTTTTGTCGTTTTGGGCATAAATCTTAAGTTTTTCGATGTCATCAAGGCTCATTCCCGTACCTACTGCAACAGCCTCAAAAGCATTGTCTGCAACTTTGACATCCATGTCTGTTCTCTTCTTTATCAATTTGTCCAAATTGTATATTTTCCCGCCGCCGCCGGAAAGGAGCATGCCTCGTTCTGCGATGTCCGCGGCAATTTCAGGAGGTGCTTTCTCGATTGTGGTTTTGATTGCATCAATTATGATATCAAGGGATTCCTGAAGAGCAATCATCATGTCCTTGTTTGTTACACTGAGTGTCTTAGGAAGGCCGGAGATAATGTCTCTTCCTCTGGCATCCATCGATACGATTACCTCATTGCCGTCTTCATCTTCATCCAAGCATGCCCAGCCGATGTTAATTTTCAGTTTTTCGCCGATAAGCAGAGCATGTCTTTTTCTCATGTACTGAATAATTGCCTCATTCATCTTATCCCCGGCGTGTCTTATGGAGGTGCTCGTTACCACGCCGCCGAGAGCGATAATCGCAACGTCCGTAGTGCCACCGCCGATGTCCGCTATCATGCAGCCGTTCGTTCCGTCGACCGGCATCCCGGCACCGATTGCAGCTGCCATCGGTTCTTCGAGAATGAATACTTCCGTTGCTCCCATCTGCCTTACGATTTCTTCAACGGCTCTCTTTTCCACTTCCGTAACCCCGCTCGGAACACCCACAACAACTCTGAAATTTCTTATTCTTTTGATCTTTAAAGCAGCTTCCAAAAATGACTTCAGCATATCAGCCGTTCTGTCGAAATCCGAAATAACGCCATCCTGAAGCGGTCTTACAACAGAAATATTGGAGGGTGCTTTTCCAAGCATTTCTTTTGCGGCAGCACCAACTGCAAGTGTTTTTCCCCCTCTGCTGTCAACAGCGATTACCGATGGCTCATTGAGCACGATTCCGCTACCCTTTACATAGATAAGCGTATTCGCTGTGCCTAAATCGATTCCCATATCTTTAGCTTTAAATAAACTGCACATTTTAATACCTCCATTATATCTCAGACAATTGTTTTTCTGTCACATTTACTCCTGTAATACACCCGCTATGCTGCGATATGCGTTGTCTCCGATTACGATGTGGTCGACAACCTTAATTCCCAAAAGCTCGCCGCAGGCAATGAGTCTTTTGGTTGTTTCAATATCATCATCGCTGGGTGTGGGATCTCCGCTTGGATGATTGTGAACAAAAATCACCGCCGCAGCGCTCTTCTTCACCGCCTGACAAAAGACTTCGCGCGGATGAACCGGTGCCATGGTCAAATCTCCTATTGACACCGTTTCTATCGATAAAATCTCGCCCTTCGCGTTAAGAAGCACCGCTTTAAATGCTTCTTTTTTTTCATGACGAAGTTCCTTCATGAAAAGGTTCGCCACATCGTCAGAGTGATGTATCGATTTTTTTCGGTTCATAGGTCCGGCTGCAATGCGTTTTCCCAGTTCAACTCCGGCAAGCACCCTCACCGCTTTCATATTCCCGACCCCGTTTATTTTCATCAGTTCGTCTGCCGTACATCCGGCAAGAAAAGCAAGGCCTCTCTCATCTGCCGAAAGGATGTCTTCCGCAAGGCCGAGTGCGGATTTTTTCCGGGTTCCGGAGCCAAGCAGGACTGCCAGAAGTTCCGTATTTGTAAGCGATGAAACGCCGTTAAAAACAGCTTTTTCCACAGGTCTTTCTTCCTGTGGCAGCATTTTAATCTTCATCCTTGGTTTTCCCCCCTTCATTCGGAGTGAAAACCCCTTGTGTCTAAACACATCAATCCCATTCTATCAGAACACACTATATTAAAAAATTATAGCATTTTTTTGCTTCAAGTACAAGCATTCTCGCCGTATTATTTTGTGATTTTTCGGTCATAATACTTAAGGAAAAGGAGGCGATAATTATGGAACACAATTGTAATCAGACAATCCGCTGCACCGTTGATAAGTGCAGGCATCACGAAGGTGTGAAAAATCTTTGCTCTCTTGATGCCATCACAGTAGGCACACACGAAGCAAACCCTACAAAAATCGAGTGCACTGACTGCTTATCTTTCGAAAACAGATAAGCACGCACTCCGGTAATATTCCCCCCTTGAAAATAGGTACGGGCACTTTTTCGGGTTGCCAAGCACCTTGCAGGTTTTTTCCGCATATAGATAAAACCGAAAGAGGGGGTTACATAAATGAGCAGTTCCTTTCCCAATCCACTTACTGAAAAAGAAGAACAACATTATGTTGAATTGTTGGCAAAAAACGATCCGAACGCCCGCAAGGTTCTAATAGAGCGGAACCTCCGGCTGGTAGCCCATATTGCAAAAAAATACATAAGCCCCGGTGCCGGTCAAGATGACTTGATTTCCATCGGAACGATTGGACTTATCAAAGCCGTCAATACTTATTCCTCCGGCAAGTCCACCCGCCTTGCCACTTATGCCGCAAAGTGCATCGAAAACGAAATTCTCATGAGCATCCGAGCCTCGAAACGCATCAGCCGAGAGGTTTCGCTCAGCCTGCCCATCGGCACCGACAAGGACGGTAATGAAATCAGTCTCAACGATATTCTCGGAACGGACAGCGATGAAATCGTTGACTTAATAAGTCTAAAAATACAAGTTGGCAAGCTCTACGAGGCCATTGATTCCTGCCTCTCTTCCCGTGAAAAGAAGATTATCATTGCCAGGTATGGCCTTGACGGAAGCGAACCCAAACCGCAGCGTGAAATTGCAAAACAGCTTGGAATCAGCCGCTCCTATGTCTCAAGAATCGAAAAAAAATCACTTGAAAAACTTAAGATTGCTCTCGAATCTCCGGCGAAATCCCCGGAATGATTTTTCCCGCCGCATCCGCATACACGACTATGACAAACTTTTTTCCCTTGGCGGCATTATGCCTTTGCCTAAGGGCTGTGTAATTTCGGAATGCGTACGCACCGTAATCCTGCCTGAGTTTTCGGTTCAGCACCGAATTGTGAGTCTTCATCTCGTACACCGAGTACCGTGAAGACTCTTTTGTTATGTCTTTTGCTCCGCCATCTGCAAGCAGGTTCTTCAGCTCCCGGTCTTCTCTTGATTTCTCAATGATGTAATAGAAATTATATTCCGTATCAAACCCCGAAACCGGTATCTCATATTGGGATTTTACGGCTCCCTCAAAGCTTTCATGGCAGTCTATCTGCACATAAAAAAGCCGCATCAAAAGCAAAAGGACCAGTGCAGTAAAAAGCGCGAGCAGCAATTCCGTTCTTTTGCGGAATTGCGATACAAGTGCCTCATTTTCCCATTCCATCCTCAGCTCTTTTCTACTCATTAAAAAAATCCCCCTGCAATCCTATTTTTCCCCGGGGGACTTTGTTTATTCTTCTATTGTACTTTGCCGCATATATAATCGACAACTTCCTGTATATCCATATCGGTGCTGTCGATTTCTTCGGCATCGTCTGCTTTGCGAAGCGGCGTCACTTCTCTGGTTGTATCATTGTAATCACGTTCCCGAAGCTGTTTCAGAACCTCTTCAAAACTCAGATTCTGACCTTTCGCCTTGAGCTCTTCATATCTTCTTCTGGCTCTCTCCTCATCACTTGCGGTAAGGAAAAATTTATACGGTGCATCTTTGAGAACAACAGTGCCGATGTCTCTTCCGTCCATGATTACGCTTTTTGATTTTGCCATCTTTTGCTGTAGGTCGACAAGCTTCCTTCTTACAGATGCAAACGCCGAACAATCCGATGCCGCCTTGGAGATTTCCTGCGTTCTTATCAGCTCGCTCACATCTTCACCGTCGAGAAAAATATGCTCGTCCGAAAAATCAATATCCGTATCCGCAAGCATGGTAAGCAGTGGCTGCGTCTCCTCCATTGGGATTCCAAGCCTATGCATCTTGAGACCGACCGCCCTGTACATTGCTCCAGTATCAATATATTCTATTCCCAGTTTCTTCGCTACGTTCTTTGCGATCGTTGATTTTCCCGCGCCGCTCGGTCCGTCCACCGCAATCTGAAAAATCTTCTGTCCCATGTTTACTTTTCCTGCTTTCCGATTAGTTTTTCTATTTCTCTTATGAAAGTATTCACATCCGTAAACTGTCTGTATACCGACGCAAATCTGACATATGCCACTTCATCCACTTTCTTAAGCTGCTCCATGACAAGTTCGCCTATATAGTCGCTTGTAACCTCTTTCTCCATAAGGTTATTCAAAGTTTTTTCGATGTCATCCACCATGCCCTCAATCTGGGTCATGCTGACAGGTCTTTTTTCGCATGCCTTAACGATTCCGTTCAAAATCTTGTTTCTGTCAAAAACTTCGCGTCTTGCGTCCTTCTTTGCTACCATAAGAATCGTTTCTTCAACCTTTTCGTATGTTGTGAAACGTTTTCCGCAGTTGTCGCATCCGCGGCGTCTTCTGATGGCATACCCTTCTTCCGTCGGGCGGGAATCAATTACCTTTGTGTCAGCATTGCTGCAGAATGGGCATTTCATATGGCACTTCTCCTTTTTTCAATAAAAGCGAATCTGAATTTTTTCTTTTATTATACTATATCGGCTCCTGCATGTCTACCAAAATCACATCGTCTCCTACCGTTCGGACCTTGTCCCAGGTTATCAGCATATCCTCTTCGTTTTTGCCGAAAAAGGCGAAAAAACCTCTTTCGGAAGGTATGACGATGCCCTCTATTGTCCCTTTTTCAATGTTAACTTCTATGTCACTGACAAATCCGATACTTCGTCCGTCATAGATGTTAATTACCTCTTTGTTCTTAAGTTTGTCCGTACTCAGCATATTGATTCCTCCCCTTTGTTTGTAATAACTATATGCTGTCTGTACCTGATCTATGACAAAAAAACGAGAAGGCCATACTCGTGGCCTTCCCGTAAGCAAAATGCTGCGGTTATTTCGATAATCTCTCGTAAATTTTCTGAAGCGAAGAGTCAAGCAGCATGGAGACCTTCATTCCGTAGCTGTTGAATGTCTTTGCATATTCTTCAGTTGTGACACCGTAAGACTTCTCAAATGCTTCCTCAGAATCTGCACCTGTCATGGAAAGAAGTGTTTCAATCACTTCTTTCTGGGATACGGAAACATCTTCTTTGTCGGCAATTGCATAGGCAATCATCTTATATTTACCCATTTCTTCCGCATAAGTTTCAAGCTGCTCGTCAAATTCTTCCTGGGTCATCTTCATGCCTTCAAGGAATTCATCCCATGTAATTCCGTAGTTTTCACAGGACTTCTGATAAGCTTCGACGCAGGTGGTTTTTTCATATTCCTTGATTTCATCCGGAACGCTCTTTACTTCCGTATTGTCGGCAATTTTCTGGAATAACTCGGTTTTGCGATTGTTTTCACTATCCTGATATTCCTGCTTTTCGAGTTCATCGGCAATAAGCTTTCTGTATTCCTCAACGGTCTTTGCTTCGCTGTTTGCCTTAACAAATTCCTCGTTCAAGGTTGCCTTCTGCTTAACCAGTTTGTTTAAAACTTTAATTTCAAATGTAACGGGCTTTCCGGAAAGTTCCTCATTGTTCTTGTATGGGTCAGGGAATTTCAAATTGAGCGTAAGTGTTTCCCCTATTTTTGCACCGTAAATACCCTCTTCAAAACCGTCAATCATGCTTCCGCTTCCGAGAGTGAGCGGATAAGAATCGCTCTGCATCCCATCGGAAGTTGTTCCGTCTTCCAGAGTTCCCTTGAAGGAAATTGTAACCTTATCCCCCTTTTCAACGGTTCCCTTGGTTACTTCCTTCTCTGTGCCTGCAGATTCCAGCCTGCTGTCGATTTCAGCGTCGATTTTGCTGTCCGTAATATTAACCTTTATCGGTTCAACCGTGTACTCGCTGTAGTCCGGAAGTGAAACGAGTTCATCGTAATCCAGCCCCTCATAGAGGTCACTGCTTCTGCCGGAACAGCCGCAAAGCATAATAACTCCCAAACACAGTGAAAACATCAACAATAATTTTAAACTTTTCTTCATTTTTTGTCCCCTTTGCTTTTATTTACTTGATTCTACGACGATAGTTCCGCCTGCAATTTTTTTCGCCAAAGCAGCAACATCGTTTTTCAAATCCTCGGATATCTGTTGTTTTGACTCGCTGTTTCCGTATGCTATGGATATATAACCTTCGTCCATTCCGCATACACGGTTCTGTCCTCCGTCCCAGGTTTCGTCCTCTATGAATGCACGGATTGTATCGTATATGGAATTTCCCACTTCCTTTTTCACAGAGCAGATAATTACATCATCGTATTCGGAAGCGGAAATTTTCTGGTCTTGATCCACGCCTATCGCATAGAAGCCGTCTTCCTTTGCTGCCTGGAAAACACCGTTTCCGGTGTTGCCTGCCACCTGGAAGATAACGTCCGCTCCTTTTTGGTGAAGCTTTTCCGCACAGAACTTACCTTTTTGCGGATTTTCATAATCCCCGGCATAATTTGTGTATATGTTTATTCCGGCGTTCGCATACTTTGCGCCTTGCTCATAGCCCGTCATGAAGTCGTTTATAACTTCCGAATCATCGCCTCCGACTGCACCGATTGCATTGGTCTGTGACATTCTTGCAGCGATGTAGCCTGCAAGGAATGCCCCTTCATTCTGCTTATAGGTAATGCACAAGATATTCGGGCTGCTTTCAATGCCGTCAACCACATTGTCGATCCAGATAAACTTCGTATCCGGATATTCCTCGGCCACACTCTTAATCTCGCTGAACTCCCAGCCTATCGGAATAACGAAATCGTTTTCTTCTGCTGCGTTCATCATGTTCTGCTTATAACCTTCATTCTTGCACTCGATTGTGTTCAACTTGATTCCGTAATCTTCTTTGAGACGTTCTGCGCCTTCCAGAGCGGAGTCATTAAATGATTTGTCTCCGAAGGAATACGGAACGATGAGACAGACGGAAAGCTGCTGTGCATCCGTACCTGCCGGTTTGTTGCATCCGATGAGTGCAAATACACCCAGCAGGAGAGCCGCTACCAGCAGAAGTGCCAAACTCTTTTTCATATCTTATCCTCCATGTCTATTTCATGGCTTCTTCCACAGCCACCGCAACCGCTACGGTTGCACCGACCATCGGGTTGTTGCCCATGCCGACATAGCCCATCATGGCTACATGTGCCGGTACCGATGAGGAACCTGCAAACTGGGCATCCGAATGCATTCTTCCCATGGTGTCCGTCATCCCGTAGGAAGCAGGACCTGCTGCCATGTTGTCCGGATGAAGGGTTCTTCCTGTACCGCCACCGCTGGCTACTGAGAAATACTTCTTTCCCTGCTCAATGCACTCTTTCTTGTAAGTGCCTGCAACCGGATGCTGGAAGCGCGTTGGATTTGTGGAATTTCCGGTGATGGAAACATCCACGCCTTCCTTATGCATGATTGCTACGCCCTCACGCACATCATCCGCACCGTAGCAGCGGACTTCCTTGCGTTCACCCTTGGAATACGGGATTTCATTTACAACCGAAAGTTCACCCGTGTAATAATCAAACTGTGTCTGCACATAAGTGAATCCGTTGATTCTTGAAATAATCTTTGCCGCATCTTTTCCGAGACCGTTGAGAATAACCCTCAGCGGCTTCGTGCGCACTTTGTTTGCCGATTTGGCTATACCGATTGCACCTTCTGCCGCAGCAAAGGATTCGTGTCCCGCAAGGAATGCAAAGCACTCAGTTTCCTCGCTGAGAAGCATCGCCGCAAGGTTTCCGTGTCCGAGCCCGACTTTTCTGTCTTCTGCGACGGAACCCGGAAGGCAGAATGCCTGAAGGCCTTCGCCGATTGCTGCTGCTGCTTCAGATGCTTTTCTGCAGTTCTTCTTGATCGCGATTGCTGCACCTGTGATGTATGCCCAGCAAGCGTTCTCAAAACAGATCGGCTGAATGCCTTTGATCTGATCGTAAACATTAAGACCTGCGTCTTTTGTGATTTTCTCAGCTTCTTCGATAGAAGCAATGCCATAGCTGTTTAAAACAGAATTGATCTTGTCAATTCGTCTCTCATATGATTCAAATAAAGCCATTTACTTATCCTCCTGAAATTATAATCGGTATAATTATTCTTTACGTGGGTCGATGATCTTAACAGCATCTGCAACACGGCCATACTGACCTTTTGCTTTCTCCCATGCAGTGTTCGGATCGTCGCCTTTTTTGATAAAGTCAGTCATTTTTCCAAGAGAAACGAACTGATATCCGATTACTTCGTTGTCTTCGTCAAGTGCGATACCTGTTACATAGCCTTCTGCCATCTCTAAGTAACGAACACCTTTTTCTTTTGTTGCGTACATAGTACCAACCTGAGAACGAAGTCCTTTTCCTAAGTCCTCTAATCCTGCACCGATTGCAAGTCCGTCATCAGAGAATGCACTCTGTGTACGTCCGTATACAATCTGTAAGAATAATTCTCTCATTGCAGTATTGATTGCATCACATACAAGGTCTGTATTTAATGCCTCTAAAATTGTCTTGCCCTGTAAAATCTCTGCT